>Ga0134121_10005154_pt1 | contig 10646 bp, 9 predicted proteins | sample KB301_FD_96463 | JGI IMG/M metagenome (GOLD analysis project Ga0134121, IMG submission 96463) | Terrestrial soil microbial communities without Nitrogen fertilizer from Kellogg Biological Station, Michigan, USA - KB3-0-1 | ecosystem: Environmental > Terrestrial > Soil > Unclassified ...
GCTTGAAGTCGCCGGTGACGGCGATTCCAGAGGAATGATCGTCCTCGACAGAACCCGGCTTACAGGCTGGCTCCTTTTTTTGTAACTTTCAGGTTTCTGAAGCACCTATTTGAACCATATACGGTTCAAAGAGGTGCTTCAGCCATCCGTTTATGACCCCTTGTTCGAGGTCGCTGAAGGCCCTTCGCACGACGAGGCAAAGGCCCTGGGATCGCTTTTGCGGGAGCACTTCGACCGTGCTGTCGGAATCCTGCATTCGGCTTCTCCGGTGCATACAGCCCGCGCAGTTCTTACCCACTGTATGAACTTGCGGTGACAACCCACTGATAGGTAAGCGCGGCCGCTCGGCACACTCGTTAGCCAATCGTCGTTTTCGGCGTAAGTCGCTGTCGCCGCGGGAAAAATTTCGTACTTATTTCTTGACCGCGCCTGCCCGCGTTCCTATAGTGGCGCCAAGTGGGAAAAAGTGGGGAGAAATGGGCATAAAGCGCCTGTTCAACCATGTTTCGCGGTGCAGCAAAAGTGACCCTGGACGACAAGGGCCGGATGGTTTTCCCCACCCGGTACCGCGAGTTCGCGCTCGAAAAAAGCCAGGGGCGACTGGTGGTCACCGTGGACCGGGATCAGTGCCTGCTCATCTACCCGTTTCCCGAGTGGGAGCAGATCGAACGCAAGTTGATGAGCCTGCCGTCGCTGCACGCGCAGGCGCGTCGCCTGCAACGCCTGATGGTGGGTCACGCCACCGAGGTGCAGCTCGATGGACACGGACGCTTGCTGCTGCCGCCGGAGTTGCGCGAGTTCGCGCACCTGGAGCGCAACGGGATGCTGATCGGCCAGGGCAATCGCTGCGAATTGTGGGACGAGGCGCGCTGGAACGAACGGCGCGCGTTGTGGCTGGCGAACGAGGCGGCCGAAACCGGCCTGCCGGCGGAGCTCGACTCGTTGACTTTGTGACGCCGCGTGCTGCGCGGCGTGCTTGGGTAGTTAGTTTGGTCACGAATGATGATCATGGGGTGGGGCGCCGGTCGCGTAGCGACGGCGCCCATGGCAACGGCGCTTGAAAAACGGGGGCGGACTGACAGCCGCTTGAAAAGGAGTGAGTGATTTGGACGCGCACATTCCGGTGCTGTTCCGGGAAGCGTTCGAAGCACTCGCCGTGCAGGCGGACGGCCTATACATCGATGCGACGTTCGGGCGCGGCGGGCACACGGCACTCATCCTCGGGGCACTCGGTCCCGAAGGGCGCGTGCTCGCGTTCGACCGCGACCCGGCGGCCATCGCGGCCGGCCACCGCCGTTTTCCCGACGAAGTGCGGCTTGCGCTCGTCGGCGCGCCGTTTGCCGATATCGCCGCGCGCGTGCCGCAGCTCTCGCAGGGCCGGCCCGTGCGCGGCATCTTGTTCGACCTGGGCGTCTCGTCGCCCCAGCTCGACGACCCCGCACGTGGTTTCAGCTTCCGGGCGGACGGCCCGCTCGACATGCGCATGGACCCGACGAGCGGCGAACCGGTTTCCGCATGGCTCGCGCGAGCGAGCGAGCCTGAGATTCGCGAGGTGATCGCGACGCTCGGGGAAGAGCGCTTCGCGCGGCGCATCGCCGCGCAGATCGTGACGCAGCGCAGGCTCGAACCCCTATCTACCACGCTGCAGCTGGCGGAGCTGGTGGCGCGCTGCGTGCGCGGCCGCGAACCCGGCAGGCATCCCGCCACCCGCACCTTCCAGGCGCTGCGCATGCACGTCAACGACGAGCTCGGGCAGCTGCGCCGCGCGCTCGACGCCGCGCTCGCGCTGCTGGCGGTCGGCGGGCGGCTCGCGGTCATCAGCTTCCATTCGCTCGAAGACCGCATCGTCAAGCAGTTCATCCAGGCGCAGTCGAGCGTCGACCCGGTGTACGCCGGGTTGCCGGTGATTCCCGAGACTTCCCAGCCGCGCATGCGGCGCATCGGCAGCAAGATCCGCGCCGGAGAAGCAGAGCTCGCGGCCAACCCGCGGGCGCGATCGTCGGTGCTGCGGGTCGCGGAGAAGGTGCGCGCGTGAGCTCTTTGTCCAACAAGGCACTGCTGGTGGCGATCCCGGTGCTGTGGCTCGCAGCGCTGGCGTCGGCCGCCGGGGCTATCTACTCCAAGCATCGCGCACGCGAGCTGTTCGTCGAGCTCGAGCGGCTCAACGTGCGGCGCGACAACCTCGAGATCGAGTGGGGCCAGTTGCAGCTCGAGCAGAGTGCCTGGTCGACGCACGCGTTCGTGGAGAACGTGGCCGGCACCAAGCTCAAGATGGCGATGCCGCAACCGAAGGCCATCGAGCTGGTGTCGCCATGAAAGTCTTTTCCGGGACGCGCCAGAAGCGCCCGCGCGCCGAAGGCGCGCCGCGCGGCGAGCTCGGCGCCAACAGCTTCCGCTGGCGCGCCAACCTGGTGCTGGGGCTGCTGGTGTGCGGGGCCGGCGGGCTCGCGTGGCGCGCCGTCGAACTGCAGCTCAAGGACCACGCCTTCCTTGCGGGCCAGGGCGACGCGCGCTTTTCGCGCGTCGCCGAAATCAGCGCGACGCGCGGCACCATCACCGATCGCTACGGCGAGCCGCTGGCGGTGTCGACGCCAGTCGACTCCGTGTGGGTGAACCCCAAGGAGCTGGCCCTGGCCAGCGACCAGCTGCCGCGGCTCGCGAAGGCGTTGAAGCGCGACAAGACCGAGCTGGCACGACGCCTGACTTCCAACCTGGATCGCGAATTCCTGTATTTCGCGCGGCACATGCAGCCGGCGGAAGCGCAGAAGATCAAGGCGCTCGGCATCCCCGGCGTGTACCTGGTGCGCGAGTACCGCCGCTACTACCCGGCCGGCGAAGTGGCCGGCCACATAGTCGGCTTCACCAGCGTCGACGACCAGGGACAGGAAGGACTGGAGCTGGCCTTCGATCACTGGCTCGCCGGCGAGAACGGCGCCAAGCGCGTCATCCAGGATCGCTACGGCAACATCGTGCAGAACGTGGAAGAGATCCGCGAGATGCGCCCGGGCCGCAACCTGGTGCTGTCCATCGACCTGCGCATCCAGTACCTCGCGTACCGCGAACTCAAGGCCGCCATCCGCGACCAGCGCGCCAAGGCCGGCTCGGTGATCGTGCTGGACGTGAGCACCGGCGAGGTGCTGGCCATGGTCAACCAGCCCGCGTTCAACCCCAACGACCGCGAGCAGATCGCGCCGCGCACTTACCGCAACCGCGCGGTGACCGACATCATCGAGCCGGGTTCGACCATCAAGCCGTTTTTCGTGGCCGCGGGTCTCTCGTCGGGCAAGTACCACGCCGACAGTTTCATCGACACCTCGCCCGGCTACATCAAGGTCGGCAGCAACATCTTCGAGGACGAGCACGGTAGTTTGGGCCGCGTGAACCTGGCGACCATCCTCGCCAAGAGTTCCAACGTCGGCATGGGCATGCTGGCCCTGTCGCTCGAGCCCGAACGCATGTGGTCGACGCTGAACAGCTTCGGCTTCGGCCAGGTGACCACCAGCGGTTTTCCCGGCGAGTCGGCCGGACTGCTCAGTCACTATTCGCACTGGCGCCCGATCGGCATCGTGACGATGTCGCACGGCTACGGCATCTCGGTGACGCCGCTGCAGCTCACGCATGCCTACGCCACGCTCGGCGCCTTCGGCGTATCGCGGCCCGTGTCGTTCCTGCGCGTCGACGGCCAGCCGCAGGGCACGCAGGCGCTCGACCCGCAGCTCAGCCGCGAGATGGTCGGAATGCTGGAAGCCGTGGTGGCCACCGAGGCCGGCACCGGCTACCGCGCACAGATTCCCGGCTACCGCGTGTCGGGCAAGACCGGCACGGCCTGGAAGGCCACCGCGGGGGGCTATTCCACCGACAAGTACATGTCGGTGTTCAGCGGGGTCGCGCCGGCCACCAACCCGCGGCTCGCCGCCGTGGTGGTGATCGACGAGCCCGGTGCCGGCAAGTACTACGGCGGCGATGTTGCGGCGCCGGTGTTCTCCGGGGTGGTGGGCGGCGCGTTGCGGTTGCTCGCAGTTCCGCCGGACGCGCCGGTGGGTGACGATGACGGGTCCCGGCCGGTGCCCCGGCAGGTGGCCACGCGATGAACGTTGCTCCGCAGAGTCTCGCACGCTTGCTGCATGGCTTCGCCGCGCTGCCACGCGACGTCGAGATCAGCGATCTCACGCAGGATGGGCGCGCCGCGCAGCCGGGCAGCGCCTTCCTCGCGGTGCGCGGCACGCACGAGCACGGCCTCAAGTACGCGCCGCAGGCGGTCGCCAACGGCGCGCGCGCCGTGCTGTGGGAGCCGGAGCCGGTGGCCGAGCTGCCCGAGCTGCCCTCGCACATCGTGGTCGCCCCGGTGGAGCGCCTGCGCGAGCAGGCCAGCGCGATTGCCGACAGGTTCTTCGGCGCGCCGTCGCGCACGCTGTCGGTGGCCGGCATCACCGGCACCAACGGCAAGACCACCTGCGCCTATCTACTTGCCCAGGCGCTGGAGCTCGCCGGGCGTCCCGCCGCCTACATGGGCACCATCGGCACCGGGCGGCCGCACGCGCTGACCGCGAGCGCGCTCACCACCGGCGATGCCGTCACCGTGCAGCGCACGCTGGCGCGCCTCAGGGCCGACGGCGCCGCGAGCGTGGCGATGGAAGTGTCCTCGCACGCCATCGACCAGCAGCGCGTCGGCGCGGTGCGGTTCCGCACCGCCGCGTTCACCAACCTGACGCGCGACCACCTCGATTACCACGGCACGATGGAACATTACGGCGCCACCAAGGCGCGCCTGTTCACGCGCGATGACCTGGTGTCGCGCGTGATCAATGTCGACGATCCCTTCGGGCGGCAGCTGGCGCTGGATTCGCGCGGCCGCGGGCGCCTGGTGGTCACCAGCCGCGGGCACCAGTCGCACGCGCGCGCCGCCGCCGGCTTCGTGCGCGCCATGCAGGTCAGGCTGTCGTGCGGCGGCATCGAGATCGAGTTCGATTCGACCTGGGGCGCCGGCGAAATCCGCTGTCCGCTGGTCGGCGACTTCAACGTCGACAACCTGCTCACGGTGCTCGCGGTGCTGCTCGACTGGGACATGCCACTCGAGACCGCGACGCGCGTGCTCGGCGAGGTGCGCGCCGCCCCGGGACGCATGGAAACCTTCGGCGGAACGGCGGATCAGCCGCTGGTGATCGTCGACTACGCGCACACGCCCGATGCGCTGCGCAAGGCGCTGCTCGCAGCGCGCGCGCATTGCGAAGGCGAGTTGAGCGTGGTGTTCGGCTGCGGCGGCGACCGCGACCCGGGCAAGCGCCCGCTCATGGGCGCGATCGCGGCGGAGCTCGCCGACTGGGCGGCGCTCACCGACGACAACCCGCGCACCGAGTCCCCGCAAGCCATCATCGACGGCATCCGGGCCGGAATTCCCGCGGGCTTCAACTACTCCATCGATTCCGATCGCGCGGATGCGATCCGCGGCGAAGTGCTCGAAGCCGGGCCGCGCGACGTGGTGCTGGTCGCCGGCAAGGGCCACGAGGACTTCCAGATCTACGGCCACGAGCGCCGTCACTTCAGCGACCAGGAAGTGGTGCGCGCCGCGCTCGGCGAACGCGGAGGGTGCGCATGAACCGCACGCTCGCGGAGTTCGCGCACGCCTGCGGCGGGCAACTGCACGGCACCGACCGCGCCTACACCGGTGTATCCACCGACACGCGCACGCTCAAGCCCGGCGAATTGTTCGTCGCGCTGCGCGGCCCGCGCTTCAACGCCAACGATTTCGTGGCCGCGGCCGAGACCGCCGGGGCCGCCGGCGCCGTGCTCGACACGCGCGTCGACCGGCCGATCGCGCAGATCGTGGTGCGCGACACGCAGGCGGCGATGTCGCAGGCGGCCGCGTCCTGGCGCGCGCAGTTCTCCATCCCCGTGGTCGGCGTTGCCGGCAGCAATGGCAAGACCACCGTCAAGGAGATGATCGCGGCCATTCTCGAGCGCCGCGGCACGACGCTCGCCACGCGCGGCAACCTCAACAACCACATCGGCGTGCCGCTCACCCTGTTCCGCATGGAAAGCGCGCACCTGCAGGCGGTCGTCGAGATCGGCGCGAACCATCCGGGCGAAGTCGCCGCGCTGGTCGAGCTCGCGCGCCCGACCGTCGGACTGATCACCAACGCGGGTGCCGAGCACCTCGAAGGCTTCGGCAGCATCGAAGGCGTGGCGCGCGCGGAAGGCGAGATGGTCGCGGGCCTCGCGCCCACCGCCACCGCGGTCATCAACGCCGATGACGAGTTCGCCGACCTGTGGCGCGGCATGACGCGCGCCAGGATCAGCAGCTTCGGCATCGCGCACCCGGCCGACTTCGCGGCGCACGACCTGCACACCGCCATCGATGCCGGCGGTTTCGTCACGCGCTTCACGCTGCGCGCGCCGCAGGGATCGATCCCCATCGAGCTGCATCTGGCGGGGCGCCACAACGTGCTGAACTCGCTGTGCGCCGCCGCCGCGGCCAGCGCCGCCGGGGCCACGCTCGACGAGGTGCGCAGTGGCCTTGCCACAATGCGCCCGGTTCCGGGCCGATTGCAGTTCAAAACCGCGCCCAGTGGCGCCTGGATCGTCGACGACTCTTACAACGCGAACCCGAGCTCCATGAAGGCCGGCATCGAAGTGCTGGCCGCCGTCGATGCGCGGCGCTGGCTGGTCATGGGCGACATGGGCGAGCTCGGCGATTACGCCGTCGACAGCCATGGAGAAATCGGGCGCTACGCGCGCGTCAACCGCATCGAGCGGCTGTTCGCCACCGGCAAGCTGTCGGCGCTGGCGGTGGAGGCGTTCGGTTCGGGCGCCGAGTGGTTTGCCGACACCGAGGCGCTGGCGCGCGCGGTGAACGCCGAGTTGTCGCGCTCGATGAATGCCGGGCTGTCGCCCGAGGTCTGCGTGCTGGTGAAGGGCTCGCGCAGCAACCGGCTGGAGCGCGTGGTCGAAGCCCTGGTTGGAAAGTCCACCCAGGCCGCAAATAACGGGGCGCACTGAAGCAATGCTCTACTGGCTCGCCAAGCAACTGACGCCTCACTACTCGGGCTTCAACGTCTTCTCGTACCTCACGGTGCGAACCATCTTCGCGGTGATCACCGGGCTCGCGCTCGGCCTGATGCTGGGGCCGTGGATGATCGAGAAGCTGAAGTTCGGGCGCGTCGGCCAGGTGGTGCGCGACGACGGCCCCAAGACGCATTTCTCCAAGGCCGGCACGCCGACCATGGGCGGCATGCTGATCCTGGTCGCGATCTTCGTGAGCACGCTGCTGTGGGCGGATCTCGGCAACCGCTTCGTGTGGGTGGTACTCGCGGTCACGTTCTTCTTCGGCCTGATCGGCTTCTGGGACGACTACCTCAAGCTCGCGAAGAAGAATCCGAAGGGACTGGTCGCGCGCTGGAAGTACACCTGGCAGTCGGTGGTCGGCCTGGCCGCGGCGCTGTTCCTGTTCTACACCGCGAAGACGCCGGCCGACACCACACTCTATCTACCCTTCCTCAAGCACTTCGCCGTGCCCATGGGGCTGGCGTCGTTCGTGGTGCTGTCGTATTTCATGATCGTCGGCATGAGCAACGCGGTGAATCTCACCGACGGCCTCGACGGCCTCGCCATCATGCCCGCGGTCATGGTGGGCGGCGCGCTCGGCGTGTTCGCGTATGCCAGCGGCAACGCGAAGTTCGTCGAGTACCTGGCGATCCCGGCCATTCCCGGCGCGGGCGAGGTGCTGATCTTCTGCGGTGCGCTGGTGGGTGCGGGGCTCGGATTCCTGTGGTTCAACACCTACCCGGCACAGGTGTTCATGGGCGACATCGGCGCGCTGGCGCTCGGCGCCGCGCTCGGCGTCATCGCCGTGATCGTGCGCCAGGAACTGGTGGTGCTCATCATGGGCGGCATCTTCGTGGTCGAGACCGCCTCGGTGATCCTGCAGGTGCTGTCGTTCAAGACCACGGGCAAGCGCATCTTCAAGATGGCGCCGATCCACCATCACTTCGAGCTGAAGGGCTGGGCCGAACCCAAGGTCATCGTGCGCTTCTGGATCATCAGCTTCATCCTGGTGCTCGCGGGTCTCGCGACGCTGAAACTCAGATGAGCCCGCAAGCCGCACAAACCGCACCGAACGCCGTGGTCGTGGGCATGGGGCGCACCGGGCTGTCCGTGGCGCGTCACCTGCAACGCTCGGGTTTCCGCATCGCCGTTACCGACAGCCGCGAAGCGCCGCCCGAGCTCGCCGGCGTCAAGGCGCTGGGTAGTTCGGTGGTCACGCGCACCGGCGGCTTCGACGTGCAGCTGCTGGAGCGCGCCGACATAGTCGTGACGTCCCCGGGCGTGCCGCTCGACGATCCGTTCTTCGTGCAGGCGCGCGCCCGCGGTCTCGACATCGTCGGCGACATCGAGCTGTTCGCGCGCGCCGCCGATGCGCCCGTGGTCGGCATCACCGGCACCAACGGCAAGAGCACGGTCACGACACTGCTGGGCCGCATGGCCGAGCGCGCCAACGTACGGGTGCGCGTCGGCGGCAATCTCGGCCAGCCGGCGCTCGACCTGCTGGGCCGCGGGCCGACGGACCTCTACGTGCTCGAGTTGTCCTCGTTCCAGCTTGACACCACGCATTCGCTGAAGTTGAAGGCGAGCGTGGTGTTGAACGTGTCCGCCGATCACATGGATCGCTACGCCACGCTCAAGGCCTACGCGGCTTCGAAGGCACGCATCTATGCCAACAGCGAGACCGCGGTGGTCAACGCCGACGAACCCGAAGTGGTGCGCATGCCGCGCGCCGGGCAGCGCGTCATCAGCTTCAGCCTGCGGGATCCGAAGGCGGACTACAGCCTGTTGACGCCGGCCTCCGACGGTGCCCCGTGGCTGGCGCGCCGCGGTGACGCGTTGATGCCGCTGTCGGCGCTGCGCATTTCCGGACGTCACAACGCCGCGAACGCGCTGGCGACACTCGCGCTCGGCGATGCGTTGCGCCTGCCCATGGCGCCCATGCTCGACGAGCTGCGCGACTTCACCGGCCTTGCACACCGCGCGCAGTGGGTGGCGGACATCGGCGGCGTGCGTTACATCAACGATTCCAAGGGCACCAACGTGGGCGCCACGTTGGCCGCGGTCGGCGGACTCACGGGGCCGCTGGTGGTCATCGCCGGCGGCGACGGCAAGGGCCAGGACTTCGGCCCGCTGGCCGCGGCGTTCCGCGGCAAGGTGCGCACCACCGTGTTGCTCGGCCGCGATGCCGGCCTCATCGAAACCGCGCTCGCCGGCATCTGCCACACCGCGCGGGTCGCCTCGATGCAGGAGGCGGTGCGCGCCGCGGCGCGTTTCGCGCAGCCAGGCGACACCGTGCTGTTGTCGCCCGCGTGCTCGAGCCTCGACATGTTCCGCGACTACGCGCAGCGCGGCGAGGTATTCGCCGCCGCGGTCCAGGAACTCGCTCCCGGCGAGCCCTCCGGCGCGCGGGAGGATCGACGATGAGATCCACCACGCGACTGCACCTCGACGCGGTGGCGTTGGCGCTGGTGTCGGCCATCCTGCTGCTCGGGTTGATCATGGTCACCTCGGCGTCGATCTCCATCGCCAGCAAGAACGGCGGCGATGCGTTCTCCTTCCTGGAGCGCCAGCTGGTCTTGTGCGTGATCGGCGCGCTGCTGGCCGCGATCGTGTTCTGCATCCGCACCGAGCACCTCGAGAAGATGGCGTGGCCGCTGCTGATCCTCGCGATCGCGCTGCTGTTCGTGGTGCTGGTGCCGGGACTCGGCCACGTGGTCAACGGCAGCCGCCGCTGGATCCGCATCATCGGGTTCAACTTCCAGGCCTCCGAGCTGGCGCGCGTGCTGGTGCTGATCTTCGTGGCGAGCTACGCCGTGCGCCGCCAGGACGAGCTGCGAACCACGGCCATGGGGCTGATCAAGCCCATGGGCCTGCTCGGCTTCGTCGCGCTGCTGCTGCTGGCCGAGCCGGACTTCGGCGCCGCGTCGGTGCTGTTCATCACCGGCTTCGGAATCCTGTTCATCGCCGGCGCGCGGCTGCGCTACGTGCTGCTCGGCGCTGCCACGGTGGTCGGCGCGGGCGTGCTGCTGGTGGTGATGGCGCCGTACCGCATGCAGCGCGTGACCTCGTTCCTCGATCCGTGGGCGGATCCGTACAACAGCGGTTTCCAGCTCACGCAGTCGCTGATCGCCATCGGGCGCGGCGAGTGGTTCGGCGTCGGCCTCGGCGAGAGCGTGCAGAAGCTCTTCTATCTACCGGAGGCGCACACCGACTTCCTGTTCGCGGTGCTGGCCGAGGAGCTCGGCCTGGTGGGCGTCGCGGTCACGCTGGCGCTGTTCATCGGCCTGGTGTGGCGCAGCTTCTGGATCGCGCAGCTGGCCGCGCGCGCCGGGCTCCGGTTCCAGTCGTACCTGGCGCTCGGCTTCGGCCTGTGGCTGGGCGCGCAGGCGCTGATCAACATCGGCGTGAACATGGGCGTGCTGCCCACCAAGGGCCTGACGCTGCCGCTCATGAGTTACGGGCGCTCGAGCATGATCGTGACGCTGGCGTGGGTGGGACTGCTGCTGCGCGTGTACCACGAGGCGATGAACGCCTCGCGGGGCATGGCGAGCGTGCGTCGCGACGACGAGGCGCGCGCCGGGCGCTTGGCGGAGGCGAGTGCATGA
>Ga0134121_10005156_pt1 | contig 10643 bp, 15 predicted proteins | sample KB301_FD_96463 | JGI IMG/M metagenome (GOLD analysis project Ga0134121, IMG submission 96463) | Terrestrial soil microbial communities without Nitrogen fertilizer from Kellogg Biological Station, Michigan, USA - KB3-0-1 | ecosystem: Environmental > Terrestrial > Soil > Unclassified ...
GGCACGACGTGAAGCTTCTCAAGAAGGCGAAAAGGATTTCGCAAAAAAGCTTCAAGCAAGCCAACGTATCCTTTACTGGATCATTGACAGAAATGATGAAGATGAAGGCCCCTTGCTTTGGGCAGCCCCCTTTACCTTTGATAAATCCTTGTCGAATCTTTGTATTGATGAAGATACAAAGGAAGTAATTTTCATTGACGACCCACAAAAAGGGCGTGACGTCCGTTTCTATAAGGAAGGTAGTGGGCTTAAAACAACATACGACTCAAGCAAGATGAAGGTGCTTGGGCCATCTTCAATTCATGAAGACGAGGGCATTGAAGAAGAGTGGCTAGAGTACATCACTGAAAATCCACTTCCTTCAGTGCTAAACTTCTATGAATATGACCATATCAAAGCCAGTTTTGATGGCCAGATTGGAAGTTTCAACGATGATGAAGATGAGAATTCAAGACCGAACCGTAAAAAGCCCGGTAATGAAAAAGCTGAAAAAGAGGATGAAAGGCCCGTACGAAGCGCTCGTAAACCGCTACCATCTAGTGATGAAGAGGATGAAGAGCCTGCGCCACCGCGCCGTAATGCGAGGAGCATCGAAGATTATCCCGAAGAAAAACCTGTCCGCAGGCGTACTGTTACGGTTGAACCATCAGATGATGATGAAACGCCGCCTCCGAGCCGCAGCCGCAACCACAGGTCTTCGAATGTGGAAGTTGACGAAGACAGCCCGGTACGGCCAACAAAACGTCCACGTGCTGTAGTAGATGAGATGGATGATGAAGACCCCCCTTCGACCCGCCGTACCGCAAGATCACGCGGTGAAGCTGAAGATGAGGGTGGTGGCGGCAGCCTTCGTGATCGTTTAGCTGCGAGGCGTCGCAGTCGTAGCTCAGACGACGATTGAACGCCGCAAGCTTGCATTGATACAGAGGGCGGGAAAAGATCCAATAATTTTGGATACCCGCCCCCTGAGCGTAATAATGAATGACTGTATCCCATATGATAGATGGGAGAAGGAGAAAGTAGTAATTAATCGTGCAGGGTACCCCTCATGGTTTGAGCTATTGAAAGCAAGAGCTGATGCCAAGAATTGAAAAACCAGTACAATCTCCACAATACAAATTAGCATTAGATATCTTCAATGATTTTAGGAATCACTACATAAAATTGGCAACGGAATCAAAAAACGACTCAATCATACATACTAGAATGTGTGTAGTTGCCCTAAGTCAATTAGCGGCCATGTTGGCTATAGATGTTGGAATGACTCCAGATCAATTTCTAAATGTTAGCCGTTTAAATTTTGATGAAGCTTATAAAGCTGCTCCTAAATTTGGGTGAAAAATGGAAAGCAATTTCAAAGCAAGTCTTTTAGCCCTTCTTAAATCTGAAGGGGGCAATGATGATGATAAAGATGATCATGGTGGCCGTACATCACGTGGTGTCACTCAAAGGGAGTATAATGCATGGCGCATTGAAAAAGGATTGGCGCCTAGGGATGTATGGACGGCATCTTCAGATGAGATAGAAGAAATTTATCACAGTGAATATTGGTTACCTTGGTGCCCTCTAATGCCAGTGGGCCTTGACTATCTCTATTTTGAGATGGCTGTTAATGCTGGCCCACCTAGAGCTACAATATTGCTGCAACGTGCCCTCGGGGTAGTTGATGATGGCAGAATTGGCCCAATTACGAGACAGACGATTGTTAATTACCCAAATAAAGTAGAATTGGTAAATAAGTATTCTGAAATTAAAACAGCATTCTATAAAAGCCTCCACCAACCTAAATACCTCAGGGGATGGTTGAATAGAGTCAGTGCAGTCAAACTGACTGCCTTAGCTATGTTGAAGGCTGCATAATGGCTAAGAGAGCAAGAGCAATTGTTGAAAAGCCAAAAAATTCATATTTCACTTCTGAGAAAGAAAACATTCAATTTGTAAGTACCGGTTGCACAATATTAGATTGTGCCCTTGGTGGCGGCCTTGCTATAGGCAGAACAGCTAATGTTGTGGGGGATAAAAGCACTGCCAAAACAGGCACAGCAACAGAAGTGATGATAAATTTCTCAATTAAATTTCCAAAAGGTGGGATTGCTTATCGGGAAACAGAAGCAGCATGGGATGATAGCTATGCTGAAGCAATGGGGCTGCCAATTGATAGGATAGATTTTGGTGATAAAGAAAACCCTATTGTAACAGTAGAAGACTTCTATGATGACTTCGTAGCTTTTTGTGATCAACAGAAAAAAGCCAAAGAACCTGGGTTGTATGTGTTGGACTCCTTTGATGCCCTTTCAGATGAAGCTGAAATGGACCGTGAAATTGATAAAGCATCTTTTGGAGCCGCTAAAGCTAAAAAAATGAGCGAGATGTTTCGTAAGATAACTCGCAAACAAGAACAAGCCAATGTTCTACTCTTTATAGTATCCCAAGTTAGGGATAACATTGGTGCTATGTTTGGTGAGAAGCATAAACGTAGTGGTGGCAAGGCACTAGACTTCTACGCCAGTCAGGTCTTCTGGCTTGCTCATATTAAAATTCTTAAACGCACCATCAATAAGATTGAACGCCCTTATGGGATTGAAATAAAAGCCAAGGTTAAAAAGAACAAGGTAGGAATGCCTTTTAGAGAGGCTGATTTTACTTTTGAATTTGCATTTGGAATTAATGATTTATTGGCAAGCCTAACTTGGTTAGATGAAGTAAATAGACTTGAAGATTTTGGTTTAAAGAAAAGTGAACTTAAGGATTACATAAAGTCTATCCCTGAATTGTCTGATGAACAGTATCAAACTGATAGAGCAGAAGCAGCAAGAGTGGTTAAAAAGGTGTGGGCTGAGGTAGAGGAGACGTTTCTGCCTAAGAGGAGAAAATACGGATGATAAGGGATCTTGAGCCAGACGATGTTAAAGTTTGTACTGAAATTGTCCGCCTGAATTGGGGCGACAATGAGGCACGCAGATTTGAGCGTCAGATTAAAGCCGCATTTTCAGCTGCAGATAATTCCCCCCACTACTACGTGTGTGAACTTGACAGAAATATAATTGGTTTTGCAGGGATGATGCCTTCATACATCATGTATGACATTTGGGATTTTATCTGGATAAACATTCATCCTGAATTTCAAAAGCAGCACATTGGAAGTCAACTTACTTGGTTTAGGATACATGAAGCGCAACGGCTTGGTGCGTCAGCTATTCATTTAATGACACAACACACTACCTATTTCCAAAGATTTGGATTTAAACCTGTGCATACCTATTCTGGTGCGGGCTGGAAGTTTATGGTGCGACAATTGCGAGCAGTTCAACTATGAAAACCCCTTTTGTGTTGGCTAGTACCCATTACGGACCGATGATTGTAAACAGATTAGACACAGGGGTTTCGTGGCAACTATTTGAAACTGGAGGGCATGAATCTGAGGTAGTAAGTTTTGGTTTAGATGTTAGTGCACAATGTAGGGACATATACGGGGTTGGTGTCCAAATAATAGATGTAGGGGCTAATATTGGGACATGCACCATTCCGTGGGCTAGATATTGCAGGGATTGGGGCAAGGTCACCGCTTTTGAGCCACAAGAGCCCCTGTACTACGCTTTGTGTGGTAATATTGCCCTAAATAACCTCTTCAACGTCAGAGCTGTTCGTGGGGTTGTTACTGAAGTTGGAATTCCAAATACTCTTATTCCTAAAATCAATTATGAGGTTGAGAGTAACTTTGGTGGTATAGCAATGAAAAGCGGGCTTCTTAAACACAGCCCTGGTCAAGATCTATCCTATGACAATGATTTGAAAATAACCCCATCTTATGCAATAGATTCATTATATCCCACAAGGCTGGACGTACTTAAAATTGATGTTGAAGGAATGGAGATTGATGTACTGAAAGGCGCAATTACTACAATACGAAAACATCATCCTGTTCTTATCACTGAATGGATTCATTGCGGAACAGAAGTAATTACTCAATTTCTTGAAGGTTATGAACACTTTACCCTTGAAGGAAATATAGTAAGCGTTCACAAAGATGAACAAACAATATTAAAATTTGTTCAGTCCAAAATGGGATTTAAGCAGGGGTAGATAACACCATGGAGATTATTGTAGCTGTCGTTATCTCAGTTGTTATCATCGCAGGTATATGTGCAGTGTTGAACTGGAATTAAGGCTGTTGTCACCGCCCACTAACATTTATAGGTAGACAAGTGCATTGGATGATCTTTGTAATAATATTTATCATTTGGTGGATTGCAACTCACCAGTGAGGGGACACTATGGATGCCTACCAACGGCACTTTCCGCACCAGAAACGAAGCTGGTTTTATCGGAAGTGGTTCCTGCTGCGCTACGATGCAGGAATGATTATAAGTTATCTCCGGACTCTCTGGTATGGTTGGCGACCGCGATGACAGAACGAAAGAAACTGGTTGCTGCAGTGATTGAACGCGGAGACATTGTCAAACTACTCTACCTTGCCGAAGGCCCGAGCCTTTGTAGTTGTATGGGACCCCGCAATGGTGAACCTCTTTGCAGATGCCGGATGAACTCAAAAGAAGTCCGCGACGCCATTTCATATTTCGCGCTCAAGCGCGGTAAAATAATCAGATTACGCAAACGATAAGAACGCAAATGATTATCTCCACCGGCGTCCTTTCTGAGGTTCTCTAATGAAAGCTGGGGGCTCAAAAGCAAAGGGGGCACAATTCGAACGTGACATCTGTGTCATATTATCAAAATGGATAACTAATGGTTCTAGAGAAGATGTATTCTGGAGAAGCGCTATGTCAGGTGGGCGCGCTACAGTCGGGTACAAAAGTGGCAAAAAGTTATCCTCCCAAGCAGGGGATATATCTTGTATCCAACCTATTGGGCACAGATTTATTCAGGAATTTGTCCCAGAGTGCAAATTCTACGCAAACTTGGACTATCAGGGTTTGCTCACAGGACGAGGCAAACTTCTCCAATTCTGGAATGTATTAAATGAGCAATCCAGACGTTATAAGAAACACCCTTTTTTAATATGTCGTCAAAACCGCATGCATTCATATGTGTGTCTTGATAAAGCCGGTTTGCGCACATTGGGCCTCCGTGATTTGCATGTCAGTTTAATTAGTATTGTTTATGACATGTACCTCATGGAGGTTTCAGCGTTCGTAAAAATGTGCAAACCTTTTGTGTGAGGGTAGATGTGCGCAAACTCCCTCACAAACTACTAAACTGCGCATTCGGAGAAGCGTAAATGTCATTTATGTCAGCATTGAAGCAAGCCCTTACCAGTGGGGCTAAGGAACTGAATAAGGAGTATGGAAAGACTGAAGACTTTCTGAGGGGGGTCTGTGCCTCATGTGCCCTGATTGCATATGCGGATGGTACCCTTGAAGATTCTGAAAAGAAAAAAGCAATGGACGTACTGACTGGCCATACCCAGCTGTCGTCACTCTACCAACGCAATCAAATTGAAAACGCACTCAATACTGCCCTTAGCCACGCACAAACTGCTTCTGGCAAGCAAGAGCTTGCGCGGCAGCTTGATGCAGTGTTGGCACTCCCAAATGGCCCACAAATGGCTGAGGACGTCTATCTGGTTGCCGTTGACGTTGCTTCTTCAAATTCACACCACTCAGTTGGTGAGGATGAGCAACGTGTCCTTGACAAGCTGGCTGCCCGTCTTCATGTCGACCCCACTAAGTTTGAGTTCTAATCCTCATATCCAGATATGAGGCTAGGGGGCAGGTAAGAGCGCCGCAGTGGCAACCTGCCCCCGACTTAGGAGGAGTCATGTTTGATTTTTGGTTCTCCATTGGCAAAGTCATTTGGATTGATGCTTTGCTGTCAGGGGACAATGCACTTGTCATTGCCATGGCTTGCCGCAATTTGCCAGCAAGGCAACGTACCTTAGGCATGATCTTTGGTGCCTTGGCAGCAGTCTTGATGCGTGTGGCTTGCACTGGCATCGTTTCCCAGCTACTTGAAATTCCTTATCTAAAACTAATCGGGGCCATTGCACTTGTCTATGTAGCAGTAAAGATGTGCTTACCTGATAGTGAGGGAGAAGAGTTAGTTAAATCCTCAGATAAACTTTTCCGTGCAATACTCATAGTCATGACAGCAGATATTGTCATGAGTGTGGATAATATGATTGCTGTAGCCGCTGTTGCCAACGGCAATTTTGTAATCCTTGCAATTGGTTTGCTAGTCAGCATCCCTATGATTGTGGCTGGAGCAGCTATTATCACAGCTATCCTAAATAGGTATGGAATCTTAATTTGGGCTGGGGCAGCATTGCTAGGCTGGATAGCTGGTGAGCTATTTGTATCTGACATAGCTCTTACCCCCTATCATGCAAAAGAATTATTTGTTTCAGTTGCTGGAGGCATAGGAAGCCTGATTGTAGTAACACTAGCGGTATGGAAAAAGGAATCATAAAGTGAGAAAGACAGTATTCTTTATTGCACAAACATTCCTATCAGGTTGGATGACAATGGTACTGGTAATGTTCTTCCCCAGTTGCCCCTCTTGTCATGGCGGCGAAATGACAATGGGGCAGTTTATTGGCACTTTATTTGTGCTGTTCTTTTCAGTGACTACAATGATTGGGTGTGTAGCAACAGCAATTAATTTTTATCAAGAAATTCTTAACAAGGAGGGGGGGATATGAATGTAGATACAATAATCTTTATTCTAATGTTTTTAATGTTTGTCGCAGCAATGTTCTGGAGTTCCCGGTAATAAAGGACTAACAATGAAACATAAATTCTGGGAATACCCATCGTCATATACAGTCCTTGTAATTTGGGGAGTATCTGGATTTGGATATCAACCATCCTTCTCTACCCTCATACTTCACTTTGTGCTCATGCCGTGCATCTTACTTGGTGCCCTTTATGTAGCACATTGGGAAGGTAGAAAAGAAGGTAGGGAAGAAGGTAAACCCCATTAATGTGGATTCTGATTGGTGATTTGCATCTCACTGATCAAGCCCGTGATGCCTACAGGTTTGGTATCTTTGACTGGATCAAGCAGCAACAGGCCCACAACCCTGTTGCTGCTACATTCTTGGCCGGTGATATAACAGATGCCAAAGATAGGCATTCAGCCACTCTCGTCAATAAGATAGTTTCAGGGCTAACTAAGCTTAAGCCCCCAGTCTATATTTGCATGGGAAATCATGATTACCGTGACCCCGGCAATCCATTTTTCAAATTCCTAAATCACATTGATGGAATCAAGTTTGTAACAAAGCCTAAGTTGATAAGTCATGGAAGACACATGGCAGTGATCCCTCATTACAGGGGCCAGGATGATTTCAATGCGGCGATTGCTCTTGTTGGGCACATTGCCGACTCATTTCTCGTGCATCAAACTTTTGAGGGGGCAATAGCTGAATCTGGTGTGCGTTTAACGGGCCTGTCGGCCTCACCCATTGAGTTATTGAAGCCCCGGCTAGGGGTATACGCAGGGGACGTTCACAAGCCCCAGAAACAGGGCATTGTGACCTATGTTGGATGCCCCTATCAGATTAGATTTGGGGATTCTTTTGAGCCGCGTGTGCTTTTCATAAATGAAGAAGGTAAGAAGCGTAATCTCTACTTTCCTGCCCCAAGAAAGTGGTCACTAACTATAAGGGATTCGGCCAACATAATTAATAACAAGGATTTATGTGAAGGGGACCAAGTAAAATTAACCATAGAAATGGCACGTGAAGAAGCAATTGACTGGAAAAAAACTAGAGCAGAAGTTCTAGCCGTTTGTAGGGAAATGAAACTTGATGTTTATGGTGTAAAACTAGAAATAAGAACAACTAAACGACGCGAACGAATAAAAGTAACAAAGAATAATAAGGAGGACATATTTGATACATTCTGTAAAGAAGAGAATATTGCAACCTCTATTAAGGAAGTTGGAAGAAAAATCCTATTGTCCGAGTAAGGAGAATAAAATGGTTACAAAAACATTTTGTGATCACTGCGGAAATGTAGTTGGAAGTAATTTTAAGAAAATCGACATTCAGGCTTCCGTTGATATAACTGTGGGGCAATTCACACATGCTGTGCCAGCTGGCATCCCCTTTAGTGGGTCTGGCCACCACGTTATGAGTGCTGGGGCACTCCCCGGTTATACCCCCACACCTACATACACCTTGTGGTCTGTTGACCTTTGTCCCCATTGTGAGTCTGTGTGGCTTTCCAGAGTTAAAAAACTAACCACTCACGAAAAGCAAGATGTTAATTTTCCATAAAATCACTATGATCAATTTTAGGTCCTACAAAGGGGTTCATGAATTTGAATTCCCTACTGAAGCTGGTTTGTACTTTTTTGGTGGAATAAACCTTGTAGATAAAATAGGAGGCAACGCAGCTGGAAAATCAACATTTCTAGAAGCCATAATTTGGTGTATGTACGGCAAAACCAGCCGGGGCCTCAAGGGCAATGAAGTAATTTCTGATTGGGGAACCTCTCATACAACAGTAGAATTAGACTTAACGATTGGTGAACGGTTCATAATTAAAAGAACACAACATCCTAATGGCCTATTCTTTAATGAGAAGCCTATTGATCAGATTGAATTACAAAAGCATCTAAGACTAAATTTTGATGCTTACCTACATTCAATCCTTAATGCCCAGTTTGGGGAATCATTTTTTTCATTAACCCCAGCTGCCAAACTAACTTTATTCTCAGACATTAATAATCTTGACTTCTGGATTGAAAAAGCAGAGGAAGCGAATAAACAAGCTAAAAGTCTTCAAGACGCATTAGTAGTTTCTAAACAACAAGAAGTAAGCCTTAATGATCAGATAGGATTAATATCTGCTGATATAGACATGTTACTTGTAAATGAAACGGATTTTCTTAAAAAGAAAACAAAAGAAGTCACAAATTTAAAACAAGAAATTCAAGAGCAAGAAGAGTTTCTTAGGCAGTATGTAACAATGGCAAGCGTAAAGTACGGTGATTACCTTACGGCGCTTCGTGCATATAAAGACGCTGACTCCTTAAAAGAATCTTGCCTTAGTAGCCTGACTAATAGGCGAAAAGGTAAGGAAATGTACCAAATAGAGCTTGAAAACTTAAAAAAAGAATATCTTAAATTTGCTGAACTTGAGAAACAGGGGCGATGCGAGCATTGTACTCAACAAATCGCTAATGGCGTAATCAGCCGTGCTAAAAAATCAACTGAAGAAATGATAAAAGTAAAAAATGAGGTAATTGAAAAATTATCTACAACAATTCAGAGCAGCATAAAGACACTAATAGCTGCAAAAAATAAAGTAGAGTCAGCCTCTTTAGAACTTGATACATCTCTTAAACGCTTTGAAAACGCAAACGCAAAAACAAAAGAAATAAAAGAAAATATTAAATCTCTTAATTCAGATTTAAGTAAGTTAAAAGAAGAAATAAACCCATTCACTGCTTTGATAAAAGCAAAACATAAGAAGTTGAATGCATTAGATGATGAATTAGACAAAGTTCTATCTGATAAGAATACTTTTATGGCTAAAGAAATAGCTTTTAGCTTTTGGGGCAAAGCGTTCAAGCGCTTGCGTCTGTTTATTATAGAGCAGGCCTTCAATTCCCTTGAAATTGAAGTAAATAACAGCCTTGTCCAATTGGGTCTAACAGATTGGCAAGTTACCTTTGACATTGAAAGAGAAAACAAGTCTGGTGGAATAACTAAGGGCTTTGTTGTATTTATCAAAAGTCCAAATAATGAACAGCCAGTTAGATGGGAAAACTGGTCAGGAGGGGAGACGCAACGTTTGCAATTGGCTGGTGATATGGGGCTGTCCAACCTGATCATGACACAAGCAGGCCTTAGCAATACCATTGAATTCTATGATGAACCATCTACACATCTTTCACATGAGGGCATGCTTGATTTAGCTGCGCTACTCCATGAGCGTGCTTTTGCTGAGGGCAAGCAAATCTGGATTGTAGACCACACCACAATAACCAACTTTAGCAAATTCAAAGGGATAATAACAGCAACGAAAGATTCCAATGGATCAAGTATCAAATACGAGCCCAATTAACATCCCCCATTATGTTGAAAACTTCAAAGGAAAGAAAGTATGGACAGATGAGGGTATACTTGCGGTAATTAAGGGATTTGTAGCTGGAAAATCCATGCTAATTCTTGCAACTGAATTTCAGACTACAGTCGGTGCAATTGCTGGATTGCTTTCCAGGGCTAGAAAAAAGAAGTTGTTGCCCCCACCAATTGGCAGGGGGCCAACGGTAAAGGTTGTAAAAAGAAAGCCTAAAAAAGGTACTGACCCCCTAACATTAAAGTTTAAGAAGATTGTAACAGCTTCTACAATACCACAGAAAAAGGTGCGCTTGAAAATTGTAGATCCACAAACTGTGACTTTTGAAGACTTAAAATCACACCATTGCCGATTTCCTTTTGGGGACCCAAGGCACAGTGATTTTAGATTCTGTGGGAAACCACGTCTGAATGAAAACGTCTACTTCTGTTCTGATCATTGTAACGTGGTTTACACAGGGACTGGTAGAGTAAAAAGCCAAATTTAAATATCGCTAAAACAGTATTGTCAACGTTATTTGTCTGTTATAGACAACCTTAACCCGCTGGCAAGCAGACGGTGCTTTAGCCGTAGGTCTAGCTGTAGGAATTAACC
>Ga0134121_10005157_pt1 | contig 10643 bp, 6 predicted proteins | sample KB301_FD_96463 | JGI IMG/M metagenome (GOLD analysis project Ga0134121, IMG submission 96463) | Terrestrial soil microbial communities without Nitrogen fertilizer from Kellogg Biological Station, Michigan, USA - KB3-0-1 | ecosystem: Environmental > Terrestrial > Soil > Unclassified ...
GAACGACATCTTCTATGTAGCGAATCGGTTCTTCAAACATCGCCTGACGGAGATCGTTGGTAAAGTCCGGGAAGCGCGCACGGTCCACGGCGTTGTGCTGTTCAAAGCGGCGGAAGTCCAGCCAGTTGCCTCCGAATTCGAGGGCCAGTCCCCGCACCTTCGGGTCTTTCAACATTCGGCGCGTCTCGGCGGCCAGAACCTCGGGTCTCTGAAGCTTGCCGGATTCGGCGTCCTTGAGAAGCTGGTCGTCGGGCATGCTCGCCCAGAGGAAGTAGCTCAGTCTGCTTGCCAGCGCGTAAGCCGACAGCGGGCTATACCGGGAGGAGGCCGGCGTCGCGCCGGAAGGGTCACCCGTGAACTCGATATGGTAGGAAAACCTGGGCGACATCAAGATGCTGACGACGGACTCTCGGATGGCCTCTTCGTGTGACACCGCGTCCTCACTTCGCAGCGTGTCGTAGTACTTCAGAATGTCTTCACGCTCCGCCTTCGCGAGAGGCCGCCGAAAAGCGCGCGTGGCAAACCGGATCAGCGCCTCGCGATGAGACGGCACTGCATCCGCGTGCATACGTTCCAGTGAGCGCAGTGTGTCGTTGATGCGGTTGAAGTGAAAGCGGATTGCTTCTGGCGCGACTGGGTCGTTTCTCGGGTCAGCCAGTGCCTTCGCGACAAAGTCATTCATCAATCCGGAGATGACTTCCGGATCGGTGACGGCCTTGTCCGGTGGGCGCAAGCGTCCGGCCTCGGCTCCCTTGCCATCGACGGCTCCGCTCTGATTGAAATAGAACTGATCCCAGGTCCGTGCGGTGTGTGCGGCGATGAAGTCGAACTCATCCCACAGCCGGTCGAGGCGCTTCTGTCCCTTTTCGTCCAGGATCAATTGCATCAGCGGAACATCGTCGCGCCAGAATCCCATGACGTTGTGGTAGCCGGCGCTCAGGAAGCGTCCCTTGTCGTCGGAATCGTCCGGGAAATAGCGTCCGCGTTCGGAGACGTAGAACACGTCCGGGAATACGGAAGCAAACCTCGCGAAGGAAGCTTCATACCTCGCGCGATCCGCAGCCGGTACCGCCAGATCCGTGTCGCCCGCCCGCGCGTTCGCCAAAATGGCAGCCCACCGCGGGGCCGCTTCCTGATGCAATCCCGGGTACCGGGGAATGGGCGGCGGCGCCACTGGAGGATCGCTGTCGTTGCGGAGAGTCGCAGGGTTGAACTCGTTTCGATGCAGATTGAAATTGCGCAACTTCCAGTTCAGCAGCGGTTGTGAACCGGCCGGCAGGCCGCGAACGACTGGTGCGGCAAATTCCATGGCCGTATCACGCCGGATCTTTTTTACGAAGTCCCGCATCGCCACCGTTTCGGCGTGTGGCGGCGGGGAGTCCTTGCCCGAAGGCGGTGGCAGGGCCTGCCACATGGACTGAAGTTTGGCCACGGGGCCTACGGCCGATGCGGCGGATTTTTCCTGAAGCAGTTGCCAGATGGTTCGCAGGTACTTTGCACTGACCCCGGCCTGGCTCGCGATCGCGTCCAGCGTATTCGCGGAGTTTCGGAGTTTGGCTCGATGCTGGTAGCGCCACGCTGCATCAAAGTAGTCGGCGTAGTCGGTCGGTTGCGAGGCATAAAAGTCGAGAATGCGCTGGATTGCGTAGCGGTCCCGATCCGTCTCTGCAAGCATCGGATGCGGGGCAAAATCGAATCCATCCGGCGTCAACACAACGTGATCCGCAATCTTGCGTGCAGCTTCCAGGTACTTGTTCAACAGCGCCGGCGACATTGCAAGCGATTCACCCGAGTTGTCGAAACCTGCAGCGTTCGCTGGATCGACCGGGAATTCGCGGGCAGGCCGAATATCGATCCCAGTCAGGTCGCGGATCGTATTGTCGTATTCCGCATTGCTTAAACGGCGGGCGGGGACGGGACCCGGATCGCCAGCGTTCCTGCCTGCCTGTTGAACCCGGACGTCGCGAATCCAGTCGATCAATTCCTGACGAACATTGGCGGGGGGCTGCGTTGCGCTCTTGGGCGGCATTTGGCCGGACGCCAGCTTTTCGCCCATCAAAATCCAATGCCCAAAATCGTCGACAACCGGCGCCATCGAGGAATAAGGTCGCATATCGAACTGTGCAGCTGGCGCACTGGTCCCATGGCAGCCCATGCAATACGTGTTGAGAAAAGGCCTGACGGTCTGGTTGAATCGCGACTCCAAATTCGAGTCGGACGCCTTTGGCACAGACGTACCAGTCGCTGGGAGCATCCCAAGACCTGTCAGGATCAGAAGCGCTTTTAATTTGCCCGCTGAAGACATCATGATGCGTCGTAATCGCGCCCAGCTTATCACGCCATGCCTGCGCCCTGAGTATTGACGTACAGCGCGTAGAGGGAGCGGCTGGCAATCATGAACAGACGATTGCGCTTTGGACCGCCGAAGCACAAATTGCCGCAGACTTCAGGCAGACGAATGCGGCCGATGAGTTTCCCCGCGGGATTCCACACCGTCACGCCATTATAGCCGACCGCGCGGCCGGCGTTGCTCGACGACCAGATGTTGCCGTGTACGTCGCAGCGAATGCCGTCGGGCCCGCAGGCCACTCCGTCGACTTTGCAATCCGAGAAGACGCGATGACCCGTGAGCCGATTGTCGCTGCTTACATCGAAGACGTGCAAATCGCCCTTACCGCCGTCGTGCGTGTCGCCGGGGCCTTTGCCTGTGCTGGATACGTAAAGGCGTTTGAAATCGGGCGAGAATGCCAGCCCGTTGGGGTCCGGTACTTCCTTTTCGGTAGCGACTTGTGCGATGCGACCTGAGGCATCGACGCGATAGATGGCGTTCGGCAACTCCCGTTTGAATGCTCCAGCCTCCGGTGGCTGTCCGATTCGCGGCCGAAGCGTGCCGGCGGGATTTGACGGGCCGCCGGAAGCATCCGGCTGTCCCTCGTAGAGTTGGCCGCCGTATGGTGGATCGGTGAACCAGTAGCTGCCGTCGGGATGCGCCACCACATCGTTCGGGGAACTCAGCCGCTTGCCTTCGAACGTATCCGCCACGACGGTAATCGAGCCGTCATGCTCGTATCGAACAACCCGCCGCGTCAGGTGTTCGCACGAGAGCTGTCGTCCCGCTGCATCGAACGAGTTCCCGTTACTGTTGTTCGACGGCATTCGGAACACCGCGACACGTCCGTCGTCTTCGATCCACCGCATCTGCCGGTTGGCAGGAATGTCGCTGAAGACCAGGAATCTTCCCACGGAACTCCATGCCGGACCTTCCAGCCAGAGGCCTCCGGTCCAAAGCCGTTCAATGGGCGCATTGCCTTGCGAAATATTTCCAAATGAAGGGTCGATCGCCAGCACATCGGGATCGCTGAAGTAGACGGATGGCTGGCTGAAGTCGCGCGGCGGCGTAGATATTACCGTTGCAGGGGACGCGGGCCCGTTCTGGGCTCTCGCGATTACCGGACTCGCCGCCGTGACAACTGCGGCCATACCAAAATGATTCAAAACTTCCCTGCGTGACATCCGACGTGAAGAACGCAGCATGAGCGACTATACCTCCTGAATTGGTGTTTCGTTACCTTGCGCGAGGCGCGTCTGCGCCCAGGACTGCCGCGGCTTGCTACTGGATTGGGTAGCCTTTCCACAGCCACTCGAGTGCGTAGGGCAGCGTCTGCCGTTTCGTCGGGGCTTCCGTGTGACCCGTGTTCCGCGCGAAAATGAATTGGTAGTGATATCCCTTGTTTGCGAGCACCCTGGCCATGTTCTCGCTTGCGACTACCCAGTCGTGCATGTCGTCGCGCATGACATTCGGGTTAAGGAGGTCGTGATCTCCGACCTCCAGCCAGACTCGAATCGGCTTCACGGGACTGTTCGGGATGATGGTTCGATGGTAATCCCACGCACCGCCCGGTGTCTCCGGATTCCAGGGCCACTGCTGATTGACTGCGGTAATGGAATACGCGAGCACACGGTGATAGAGGTCGTTGCGATACCACGCCATACTGAATGCGGCGATGCCGCCCGAACTGCCGCCCATGGTTGCGCGTCCCTCAGGATTCGTGGTCAGCTTCACGTTTGCGTTTTTCTCGACGAGAGGCAGGACTTCCGTTTCCACAAACTCCGCGTACTTGCCGGACATGGTGTCGTATTCCAGGCCGCGCTCGCTGCCCTGGGCGTCGCCGCCGCCGTTGGCGATCGAGATGGCGATCATGACGGGCACGCGTTTCTGGGCGATCAGGTTGGTGAGCGATGCGAAAAGAGTTTGATCGCCAGCCGCCCCTCCGTCAGCGCCGACAATGAATGGTGCGACAGTGCCGGGGACGTATTGCGCCGGCACCCAGACATTGACGTCGCGCATGTACGACGCCGGATGACTCGTCGGGACATCGAGCTTCGCCGGGTTATTCGGATCCGGCGTGCCGAACACATCGCGCGCAATGCCCGGATAGATCCTGCTGTCCGCCGAACTCATCGTAAACTTGACAACTCTTCCTTGCGGCACACCCTCCTGAATCATCGTCTCTGGGGCGGCTGGATGTGTCGGACCGATAATGAAATTGCCTTCCGCTCCGGGGGGCGGCAGCATAGCGTCTGGAAGCTCGGTGGCCTTTACGTAGCCAGGCGTGTTCGGGTCGCGAACCGGTGGGCCTCCACCACGCGCGCCGCCCTGCGCCTGGGGCGCGGGGGGCTGCGCCATTTGCGAACTCACTCCGATTAGTGATGCAATCGAAACCAACACAATCATCCGCACGGATCTTAGCGTCATGTTCAGCCTCCCAGGTCTGTCCTTTGCGTTCTACGAGATAACGTTCCGATCTACTCTCCTCACGGTCTTCTACTCAGGCAATCCAAAGTTATAGATCAGGCCACCGGCCGCAATTGCCACGTATTGTTTGCCATCGATCGCGTAGCTCATCGGGGACGCCGACATGCCGGCGCCACTTTGAAAGTGCCACAGATGTTTGCCTGTCTTCGCATCGAACGCTGCAAGGCTGCCCTCCCGAGTAGCGGCAAAGAGAACACCACCAGCGGTCGCAAGCACTCCGTTACCGAGGGAGCCCTGATTCGTCTTGAAATCCCAAACCGTTTTGCCGGTTTCGGGATCGATGGCCTTGATTCCCGAAGACGAAGGCGGATCGTTCGGTCCCGGCCCTACGGCATTCCCACCGCCACGCCCCGCTCTTCCGATGTACTGGCGGCCCTTTTCGTATGCTGCAGGCGCACTCACGTATTGCTGGCCATTCTCCGCATATTCCAGATACAGCAATCCCGTAATCGGACTATAAGAAGGCGACTGCCAGTTCGTTCCGCCGACCAGCGTCGGATAGACATAGAAGCTTCCCTCCGGACTCGAGTTTGAGCCGGGCACAACCTTAGGACGGCCGTTCTCATCGAAGCCGCTGTTCCAGTTCTGGTAAACAAATGGCGTGCCCTGCAGGAGTTTTCCGTTCGTGCGGTCGAGCACATAGAAAATCCCGTTGCGATCCGCATGAAGCAGGAGCTTGCGGTTCTGTCCGTGCCACACGCGGTCGACGAGAATCAGGGCTTCGGTAGAATCCCAATCGTGGCCGTCGTTCGGTGTGAATTGGTAGTGCCACTTGCGCGTGCCCGTGTCCGGATCGAGCGCGATGACGGAATCGCTGAAGAGATTGTCTCCGTCACCACGGACCGAGCGGTCTATCTGCGGACCGGGATTGCCGGTCGCCCAATACAGCGTGTTGAGATCAGGATCGAAAGAGCCGGTAAGCCACATCGGGCTGCCACCGAGTTTCCAGCTGTCGCCTTTCCATGTCTCGTTGCCGAACTCACCCGGTCCCGGCACGGAATAGAACCGCCACACCAACTTGCCTGTTGCCGCGTCGTACGCGTCGAGGAAACCCCGAGGCCCGAACTCCCCACCGCTCACGCCAACAATAACTTTGTCCTTAACGACCAGCGGCGCGCTGGTGATCGTATGTCCCAGCATCGTGTCGGCGACCTGGGTTTCCCAAAGTTGACGTCCCGTTCTCGCATCGAGGGCAACCAACGCGGCGTCGAGCGTACCGACAAAGACCCGGTTGCCGAGTACAGCTACACCGCGATTGGAGGGATTAATCTCGTTTGGATTGCGTGCCTTCTGCTGCCGCGTGTAGGTCCAAATCGGACGGCCGGACTTCGCGTCGAGCGCAGCCACTGTCCCCGGCGCCGTTGCATACATAACGCCATCAACGACAAGCGGCTGCGTTTGGAGAGTTCCCGTGTTTGCAAGTGTGGCGGCCCACTTCGCCTGCAAGCGTGAGACGTTCGAGGCCGTGATTTCCTTCAGCGCGGAAAAATGCGTGCCTTGATAATCGCCCCAGTAATGCAGCCAGTTCTGCGGTTCGGCCTTGGCGTTACGCAGCCGATCGTAGGTGATGCCCCCTGGAATTTTCGCGAGTGCCGTGGCTGATATATCGCGGACCTTCAGCGAGCCGAGATACGCGACGAGGCTGCTAAGCTCCCCATCCGCTAGCCGTGTCGCGTAGTCCTGAGGCATCAAAGACCTGTTCTCGCGGCGAATATCGCGAAGCGTCGTTTTATCGAGGACATGAAGTTGCCCGGCGGCGTCAACGATCTGAAGACTGAAAGTATCTTCGCTGCGGCGAACACCTTGGATCTCGCGGCCATCAGCACGTTTCACGACGATCACCTGAGGCGCGCCGCCCCGCCCCCCACTGGCGGCATTCGGGTTGACGATCTTTGCCCGCAACTCGCCGGGAGTTCGCGTTCCAGCCGAAAGGTCGGGACCGACAACGCCACCGCGGCCGTTGACTTCATGGCAACTTGAGCAATTTCCTTTGCCGAAGAAAATGGCTTCGCCCGCAGCGATGTCGTTGTTGCTCTGGGGAACCGCCATCAGCCCGGCGACGCCAAGGACAAGCCCGATAAGAAAGAATGGTGTTCGCATAGGCGAAAGAGTAACGCGGCTTTGCTTTATTTTGGTTTGGAATTTCCGTTGAAGCCTGGCATTCCCACTTCATCGAAGGGGACGTGATCGGTGCTTCCGATGGCTTCATCAATATTGCGCGTAACGATTCCAGTGAGCGTGACCGGCTTGTCGGCATCGTACTCGGCACCGAACGAATGGTGCGCGAGCAATGGCGCACAAAGAAAAATTGTCAGTATGGCGACCAGAACTTTATCTTGCTCAGCTTACATCTCGTTGTGCGTGAGTCCTGCGGAACCGGGAAAAAGCGATTGACACGCGCTGGTTGAGCGCTGATAGTACCGGCTCGTGGCATCTACCCCGCAACGTGTGCTGGACTTGTATTTACACGCGCCCGCGTCGCAATCCGTTGCTGTGCTCGGTGAAGTGCTCTGGGATCTCTTTCCGGATTCGATTCACTTGGGTGGGGCACCGCTGAATTTTGGCGTACATGCCAGGCGGCTCGGACATCCGGTCTATCTGATCAGTGCAGTAGGCGCAGACGAACTCGGGACACATGCAGCAAACGATATCGCTGCCTTCGCTTTGGATACAACGTTTCTTCAGACTACCGCCGCATTTCCTACCGGTACCGCGACAATCGTGGTGTCCGCTGAAGGCAAGACCTCGTTTCGAATCCATCGACCTGCGGCATACGATGCGATGCAGTTTACCGACCAGGATCTGGAACGGCTGAAGTATAAGAAACCCGGGTGGCTCTATTTTGGAACACTGTTCGCCTCGATGCCTCATGGGCGATGCGTTCTCGATCGGCTGGTGAATGCGCTCGCTGACACCGTCAAATTCTATGACTTGAACCTGCGTCCTTCAGCGGATTCTCCAGAACTCGTGAAGCATTTGCTGGAACAGGCCGATGTCGTGAAGCTGAATGAAGAAGAAATGAGTCGTGTGTACGCGTTCTGCGGTCTTCCTTCGTCGATCGAAGGGTTCTGCCGCGAAGGCGTGGCTCGTTACGGGTGGCGCGCTGTCGCCGTGACACTTGGTGCCCGCGGATGCGCCCTTCTGGCTCATGACACTTACGTCGAGGAAGGAGGTTGCGCGGTCGATGTCGCAGATACCGTCGGGGCAGGGGATGCATTCGGCGCGGCCTTCATGCATGGCCTGGATGCGGACTGGCCTCTCCGCGAAGTTGCCATGTTTGCGAATCGAGTGGGTGCGCTTGTCGCAAGCCGGCATGGCGCGATTCCCGACTGGACTGTCGAGGAGGTCGTGAGACTCTGAAGAATCGAGTTCAACTCATTACCTATGTGAATCGACTTTCCGGCGGTGGATTTCAAGACCTCCGTGCATTGTTGGATGGGCCGTTTGCCGACTTGTTCGGAGGCATGCACCTGTTGCCGTTTTATTACCCGATCGATGGAACGGACGCCGGATTCGATCCCATCGATCATACCCGCCCCGATCCCCGTTTGGGCTCGTGGAGCGATCTGCGTGAACTCGCCAGAGGCAAAGACCTGATGGCGGACTTGATCGTGAATCATATGTCGAGCCAGTCACCTCAGTTTGAAGACTTTCGCAAAAGCGGGGATGCGTCACGTTACGCCGATCTCTTCCTTACTTACGGTCGCGTTTTCCCGAAAGGCGCAACCGAAGGGGATCTCCTTCAGATCTATCGAATACGTCCGAGTCTTCCATTCACGGCTGTGAAGTTCGACGACGGCATCGAACGTCTGCTCTGGACGACGTTCACTTCAGCGCAGATCGATATCCATGTCTCTTCGGATTCGGGCCGCGCCTATCTCGATCAGATCCTCGATCAGTTTCAAGAGGCTGGCGTGCGCGCGATCCGGCTGGATGCCGCGGGATTCGCGATCAAAAAAGCCGGCACGAGTTGCTTCATGATTCCGGAAACGTTCGAATTTATCTCGCGCATTACCGCGCAGGCGCATGCGCTGGGTATCGAAGTTCTGGTTGAAATGCACGGGCACTACGGCGACCAGATTCAACTCGCCCGCCGCGTGGATTGGGTTTATGACTTCGCGCTTCCTCCGCTGGTCCTGCATGCGCTGTATGCGCATGACGCGGTCCCTCTGAAGAAATGGCTCACGATCAGTCCCCGCAACGCGGTCACGGTACTCGATACACACGATGGAATCGGAGTCATCGATGCCGGCGGGCTGTTGGGTTCAGAGCAAATCGGAAGCATTGTCGAAACGATCCACCGGCGCAGCAACAATGAAAGCCGGCAGGCGAGCGGCGAAGCCGCGAACAATCTGGATGTGTCGCAGGTGAACTGCACCTTTTATGATGCACTCGGCCGAAATGACGCGGAATATCAGATCGCCCGTGCGTTGCAGTTCTTCTCGCCCGGCGTGCCGCAGGTTTACTACATGGGACTGCTGGCCGGAACCAACGATATGGAACTGCTGCGCCGTACGAAAGAGGGCCGCGACATCAATCGCCACCATTACACCGCTGAGCAGATCGATCTGGAAGTTCAGCGCCCCGTTGTGCGCGCGCTGTTCGAACTGATCCGGTTCCGCAACACGCATCCGGCATTTGCGGGTGATTTTAGTCTTCTGCCGTGCATGGATCACCAGATCGCTATCGAATGGCGCAACAAAGAGCACTGGGCGCGGCTCAACGTGGATTTGAATGCGATGGATAGCGTGATCGATGCGTCCCCGGAGGTTCTTTCTTGAATCAACCCACTTCGCCCACCGGCCGTTCGAACATGGCGGCGATCAAAGCTCTGACGTACATGATGTTTGCGATGTTTGCGATGACGACCGACTCGGTCGGAATTATCATCCCGGAAATCGTCAAGACTTTTCGATTGAGTCTGACAGCCGCAGGGGCTTTTCAATATGCGACCATGTCGGGCATTGCCGTGGCGGGTTTTCTTCTGGGACATCTCGCGGATCGGCTGGGCCGCAAGACCACGATCCTGATTGGACTGATGTTGTTTGCCGCAGCGGCGTTCCTGTTCCTTGTGGGATCCTCCTTCCTCTTCTTTTGCGTGCTAATGGCATTGTCTGGGATAGCAATCGCAATATTCAAAACGGGCGCGCTGGCTCTGATCGGCGATATCGTGCGATCGACGGCGGAACACACGTCGATCATGAATACGGTTGAGGGTTTTTTCGGTGTCGGTTCCATCGCCGGGCCTGCGATTCTCTCGTACCTGCTGAATCGCGGCATTCCCTGGCAATGGCTTTACGCGATTGCGGGAGCCATGTGTGTTCTGCTGATTTTCACGGCTTTTGCCGTTCGGTATCCGGTTCGCGCATCGGTATCTGCAGAGCAGGCGGATTGGACATCCGTGCTTGTGGTGATGAAGAATCGTTTCGTTCTGCTGTTCTCTCTGGGCCTGTTTCTGTACGTTGCCGTCGAGGCCGCGATTTACGTGTGGATGCCGACGCTTCTTGCTGGCTATGGAGGTCCGGGGAAATGGTTCGCTGTCTATAGCATCTCCATCTTTTTCCTGCTGCGCGCCGGGGGACGGTTCCTCGGTGCCTGGATGTTGAACCGGCTCTCGTGGAGCGTGGTGCTGGCCATCTGCAGCGGCATGATTCTGGTTTGCTTTGCGGTGAGTATGGCCGGTGGCGTTGCGTGGGGCGTGTACCTATTACCTCTGTCCGGATTGTTTATGTCCGTGATCTACCCGACCATCAATTCGAAGGGGATCAGCAGCGTTCCCAAATCGGAGCACGGCGCCGCGGCCGGCGTGCTTCTGTTTTTCACCTGC
>Ga0134121_10005158_pt1 | contig 10642 bp, 10 predicted proteins | sample KB301_FD_96463 | JGI IMG/M metagenome (GOLD analysis project Ga0134121, IMG submission 96463) | Terrestrial soil microbial communities without Nitrogen fertilizer from Kellogg Biological Station, Michigan, USA - KB3-0-1 | ecosystem: Environmental > Terrestrial > Soil > Unclassified ...
TGGAGTTACTGGTTTTATTGCCAATAGTTTGTTGAACCTTTAGCAAACTTGTGACTTTTTTATAGATAAAAAAACTACTATACCCGCCCGATACAACCATCAGTCCAGCGAATAAAAGTTTTAGAATCAAAAAGGTACCATACAACGAAGAAATAACTAGACTTAAATTGTCTTCAAGAATATAGAGTAAAAAGGGACCTGTTATAATAATAACACCTAGTAATGTTACTATCAAGGCAGAATACCTAGGAATCCATAAAGACAGTGTTGCTAATTTGTAGTACCAATCTATGTTTGATTGTTTTATAACAGGAATCAAAATAAATGCAAGATAAAAAGTACCTCCAATCCATATGGACGCAGTCAAATTATGGACAAAATCCATAATTATTGGAGCGAACTGCTTATTCGATGCACCATGTCCAATTAGGCTCGTCGTAATTAATAGAAATATTCCAATTATTAGAAATCCCATATTTTCTGATTTAGAAAATGTATGATTCCCTTTTTTTCTAAAGCGCCCAAACTCAAACAATGATAGTCCAAGAATAATAAATGATATTACTGAACGTTCTATCAGTACGGTACCAAATCGGGTTCCAAGAACATCTATGATACTTCCATTTATTGCAATTGATTGAAAATACAGTATAGCAAAATTCGAAGACACCAATATGATTGAAGCTATTACGTAGTAAATAACGAGACTCTTGTTAGCTTTGTACCTAATTTGAGATGTCAATTCTGACAGCGAGGTAATTTTTGACAATGGTGCCCACATCCAAAGAGTAAAGAACGCTGCCCCAACTATCATCACCTGAGCCAATAAAGTAGGAAATCGTGCTATTGCTTCTGGAAGGTAAAGAGTAGAAGATTGAGTGCTCTTCGTTACGTTTGAAGGTAGCGCTTGTTGTCCAATAGCAAAAACAAAAGCATTTTCCGTTACATGACCATCGGTCGAAGATAGAACATTGGTAGACACTGTATATATCCCATCTTTCAATGATGGGACAGAAACTGTCAATGCAGATTCGTCGTTTTGTTGCAAGAATCGTACATCTCCTTTGTCAACCTGCTTTCCGCTGGAATCTAATACTTTTAGATGACTATAATGCAAATCAACTGGTTCACTGAAATAGACATTAACTTGGTGTGGTGATGAGGGAATGGATTGTGACTGCGAAGGATTGCTGTTGACTACGAAAGCATGTCCGAAGGATGTTTGGATAGAACCAAAAGCTAAGAACGATACAAAAATAATCGTCAATACTATAGGAAAACTTTTGTAAGATGAAAGAATAGAATTTAAAGATAATCTAGTAATCAAAATGTGCCTATAGTATCTTACTGATCTGATTATTTTATTATTCCTTTTTTTCTAGTACACGAATCGAAAGAAGAGGACAAAGGATATATCGAGTATGAAGGCTTAATCTTACGTAAATGGAAAATAGACGAGCTATATTAGTTGCAGGTTCTCTTATCTTGGCTTTTGTGTTTTTTACAAGTTATACCCACGTTTCGTTTGCACATACTAGTAAAACCTTTGGAAATACAACTATTGAGATTGGATGGTTAAATGAGCCTCCGCTTGCGTCCGATCTTAACAGTGTAACAGTGCAGGTAGAGAAGGAAAGTAATGGGCAACAATCACCTGTTCTGAACGCGCTAGCCAATCTTACAATATCTGTGAAATATGGCACTATATCAAAACCATTGGACTTTGAACCCTCACCAACCACCGATGGTGGATATGAGGCCAAGATATTGCCAACTCGTGTAGGACCATATATTTTAGAAGCAAAAGGAGATGTAAAGGGTCAAAAGGTTGACGGTGAATTTAAAATTGAAGATGCCGAGTCAAAATCGATATTTTCCTTCCCTGACAGTTCAATAGACACGACGACCAATTCTAATAACCAGAATGAACAAGTTCAGAATGCACTTAGTAAATTATCAAACGACATTCAAAAAGGAAATGACGACTTGAATATGTCGAGACAAGAAATGACTGGTATACAAGACTCCATTGGAAACTTACACAGAGATTCAGGGGTTTCGTATTTGATACTTTTGACAGCACTAGGTATAGGAATTGCGGGAGTTGTTCTGGCAGGTTACTTATTCACCTTATTACGATTCAAGAAAGGATTGATAGAAGGTTCTTAATAGAGTAATACAATCTTTTTCAACAATGCTCAAAAATACACAGGGGATTTTCCATTCAAAACGCATGGCACTTTTGATTTTGTTTCTTTTTTTGTTTTCAGTGGGATATAATAGTCGAGAAAATTCACATCTAGCATCGGGTCATTTTTTTGGATCAACCAAGAAAATAGGTGACTATCAAATAGTTTATGCTCCATATCCGTCGCTACCTTTTGTTGGAGACAACAATACTATACTAAATTTTAGTATTCTAGACAAGAATAATCAAAACGTGGATAACATCTTTGCTTCACTTATTATCAAGGACAAAATTAACTACTCAGTAATTCAAAATTTTCCGTTTAGATTCTATGAGTACAGTGATATCAGTTTCCCGTATACATTTAAGAAAACTGGAGACTATCTAATTACCTTATTGATAAGGATTAATGGGGACGCCGTTCACTCTAAAAGTCCCCTTTCTATTGATTTTGACATTTCAGCTGCCGATGCGAATGAGGTTATTCCAACAAATGAGCTTATAGCTTATTACTTATTGCCTTCCTTAGCAGTAATAGCTGTAATTGTGGTATATCTAAAACGCAAAAATAAGATTTAACACTACAATGGGATTTGATATGACTGACTAGTATGAATCACATTATACAGGAACAATCTTACGTCTGCATTACAAGAACTGTTTAGTCTTAAGAATATAGGCACCAGGAAAGCGAGGAATTTTAGTTGGATAACATAACCAAATAAGCTTACAGTGGAACTTTTTTTTCTACCTAATTTCAAGTTAATTTAGTTTAAATTTATATTTGGTGCTTAAGGACTTCACATTATGTCACTTATTGAGGTAGCCATCTGATGATATCACATATAAAAATTCCAAGCATAATAGGCGTGAATAATTCCAAGACTCCTATCGCATTATTTTCATTATTCTTAATATTCTCAAGTTTGTGTGTTTTTGATTATCAGGCAATTTATTCTCAAACTTCCGAAGATCCCAAGAGTCTTAATTGCAAGGATAATAAAGATCAATCTCAATATGTTAGCAGTGTTGCATCAAATGAATCAAAAGTACCAGGACCTGTTACTAACGATCTGAATGGATTTCATTACGTAAAGAAGTTTGATAGTAATGGTACACTCATTACTGCATGGGGTACTAAAGGGACTGGGCCAGGACAGTTTCTGCATGCACATGGAATAACGGTTGATTCAAGCGGAAATGTCTACGTAAGCGATGCAGAAAAATGCAATGTTCAGAAATTTGATAGTAATGGTAAGTTCATTACAATGTGGGGCACTAGAGGAACTGGTCCAGGACAATTCTATCAACCTGAGAGCATGGCAGTGGATTCAAAAGGCAATGTATTCGTCGCCGATTACGCTAACCAACACATTCAGAAATTTGATAGTAATGGTAAGTTCATTACAATGTGGGGTAGTAAGGGAAGAGCCGACAGTCAATTTATCAAACCATGGGGAGTTGCAGTTGACTCAAGTAATAATGTATACATAAGTGATCAAGATAATCCTCAAGTTCAAAAATTTAGCAATGATGGTAAATTTTTGACTAAATGGAATTCTTATTCCCCTGGAATGTTATTTGTACATTTACATGACGTGACAGTAGACTCTAATAATTCAGTTTACGTTACGGACGGCAGAAACAATTCGTATATTGCCAAATTTGATGATAAGGGCAATTTTGAAAAAAAGTGGGGAGGATTTGGATATGGTAACGGCCATTTTGTTGAAAACCATGGGATAGTAACAGACAAGGAAGGTAACGTATATGTGGTAGATACAAGAAATGTACGTATTCAGAAATTTAACAGCGAAGGCGAGTTTATTTCAAAATGGGGATCATTGGGTTGCCAAGATGATCAATTTTTAATTCCTCATGATATTGCAATTGATTCTTCTGGCAATATTTATGTCTCAGATAGTGGAAATGTGCATTTCAGAGCTCAAAAAACTTGTGAGTCATATCAAGACTGATAGTTAGCAAATGTGTGCACTCAAAGTCATAACCCTCTCAACGGCCAGGTTCCAACATAATGAGGAATCAATGAAGTAGATGTTGGACAACTTAGCTCTATTTTTCATATGTATTATTTTTTTAATGACTACAAATTACTGTCAGCAAATAGTATCAGCCGACATGCTGACTAACTCTATTCGACAACGAATAGGGGATTATGACATACAAATTAATACTGTGCCCCCAAGACCTATTTCAGGCCAAGACACACACATCAATATTAGAATAAGCTCAGTTAGTAACATTCCAGTAACAGATACACCGATGGTAATAAGAATTTCAGACGGAAAGCATCAATTATTTGAAACACATCCAGTGTTCTTATCAAGCGGACATTACACCTATAATTATAAATTTGACAGAGCCGGTCTCTTTCTTGTAAGTGTGGATATACTAGACAACATGCAAAATCTAAATCCCAGTGATCCAAATGGCACACTCAACTTTGATTTCCCGATTCGCATATCAGAGCCGTTTTTGGCTGAGATTGATTCGCTAATTATTCCTATTACTGTTATAGGTATGGTAACTGGAGCAATTATTATATTGATACTGTTTAGGAAATATAAATATAGTAAGAAGGTAATCTAATATACAAATCAGACGCCTGAATCTTAGATTTTATCTTACAAACTAATCTACTAAACTTATATTACGTAAGAGGATACCAATTTCCGGCGCCGTTGTTAAATTTAGTTTCCACTCGATCTCGCGTATCCTTTAGCATCAACGAATTGTACGATTCTCAGATCGCCATTACATTATAGTTTTCAATTTATTTTTGTAACGTCATTTTGTGCATCTACTATCAAATGAAATCAGACATGGTGGTTTGATTTTCTTTCTTTATAGTTTTACAATCCCGAGTCAAGCTATTTTCTTGGACCATGTGTTGAGTTAACTTTTTCAAATCAACATTCATGTCTATGGGATTCATATCCATCATTTCTCTAAAAATATTAACTGTCCCAGGCCCAAATCCCCCATAATGATTATTGGCTGCAACAATAGCGGTTTTAATATCTTTCTCATTATTTTTTATCTCCTTAATCTTCTCTACCCATTTCTCCATCTCAACCCTTCGATCTATTTGTAATTTACCAAAATTACTTTCATGAATACTTCGATCTCCTATTAGTCTCAGGTAAATAAAATCAGTCGTTACTATTGGAGGGGTTTGTAACCTGTCCATCTGACTCCAGGCTAAAGATATGTTACTGTTCTTAAATAGATTATATGCTAGTTCATTGAACCAAGATCGATGTCTTACTTCTATCGCATATCTGAACGTGTCATCAAAGAAGAAATCAGATCTTCTTAAAGCATCTAACCCTTCCTTTAGTTCAAACGAAGGTGGTAATTGGATAAGTAATGCCAATATCTTTCCTTTGAGGGGAGTCATTCGCTCATAAAACAAAGATAGTTCTTTTTCTACATTCGTCAACCTCTTGTCATGGGTTATGAATTTGGGAAACTTTACAGTGAATCGGAAATTATCAGGAGTCCTCTTATTCCAATTTCTTACCATTGATTCGCTTGGGGTATTGTAATATGTTGAATCAATTTCCACATAGTTGAAAACCTCAGAGTAAAAAGGTAGATGGAAGTTTTTGCTTATATCTGCAGGATAAAATGGGCCTTGCCATGACGTATAGCTCCAACCTGAACAGCCGATATAAAGTTGCAATCAATTAATAGTAAATACCAAATTTTAATTATGTCTTTTGGAAAAAGCTTATCAATTGCAGAAGATCAAATACATCTGGCATCATCTCAACTCAGCGTTTTTATTTCAAAGATAGAAGATTTTTTTCAAGATTTAAGCCTGTTTACCTGAATCGCCTATTTCTGCACAATAAAAACAAATCTGAACGCGATACTAGGAAAGATATCAAATTTCATAGCTCACATTGACGCTAAAGTAATAACCACAATAACAATATTGGGAAATTTATAATTTACACGAGAAAAAATTAAAGAACGTCTTGAGTTCTATGAAGTTTGAAAATAACTATAATCGGTCCAATATGAGCTATATTGTAGATATGCCCTAAAAATAATAATATGAAAATAACCGAAATTCTGATTCAGTATAATCACACGTTGAAATGATAGATATTTTCCATGGTGTAGATATTTATAGTATATCCACTAGCTTGAGTAATGCGATGAGCATAATAATCTATGGCTTAGTCACAAGTTTGTTATTGACTACTTTAACCCTAGATACCCTGGTTATTTACGCAGTAGACATCAAGGGAACGGTTGCAGATGATAATATCATGGGCACGGCGACCGATGATGATATGAGAGGATTTAGAGGTAACGACATAATTAATGGGTTGTCAGGTAGTGACGAAATTCAAGGTGAGGGAGGTAATGATATGCTTAATGGTAGTGATGGAAATGATTATCTATCGGGAGGAGATGGCAGTGACACTATTGATGGTGGACCGGGTAACGATGAACTCCACGGCGATGATGGAGTAGACAGGTTAATTGGGGGAACTGAAAATGATATCTTGTATGGTACTTCCAATAACGATTATCTTGACGGTGGCCCTGGGGATGATCGCCTTTATGGTGGTCCAGGAAACGATACTTTAAGCGGCGGTCAGGGCGGCGATTACTTTAGATGCGGGTCTGGCGTAGATAGGATAACTAATTTTAATACTGCAGATGGTGATCATGAATATGGCGATTGTGAAGTTAAGTGATTATTGTGCACTACTGTACATTTGGTAACAACTATTCGAGTAATTACATACTGGGGCTTTTCAGGGCCGATGGATATGTATTGTTAGTTTAACAAAACATAAACGAGTAATAAATACACATTAACCGGCAATTTCTAGCTATTTCTACTGTAATCCCAAGTAGAGTAATACAGTGGTTTGATTTCTAGCATCACGGAATTTCCATCTCGTACATTCTGTAGTAATGTTTTTGCCATTGGATGATCAGTACTCCCAAGATACTTTAGCATTATTTTTTCTGCAATTGGGAAATTTGAATTTGGTTCACTCAAAATTTGTACATTAGCCTTTCCTCTGACGCCTTTATAAGGAGGATTCCCATCATCAATGCAAAAATAGACTTTGTCATTTTGTTGCAAATTCTTTGTTTTTTTAGAATGTTTACCAGTTTCCACAAATATTACATCTTTAGAACCATCATAGAGAAACCATGTAGGATGGACATTAGGATAATTGTCTTCATCGATTGTTCCCAGATGTAAGTTCAATTTGCTACGTGACAGAAATTCAATTATTTCATTTTCTGTGAGCTGAACTCCAAAACCCGGACTTGCATGTAATAGTTTCATATGAATACACTATGAGCTTTAAAATATAAATATACACCGAAGGTCTACCGGTATAATGTTGGATGCGACCTAATTGTATGTTAAAAATAAAAAATGGATGAGGACGATTTATTTGTCGGCAGCTGAGTGAGTTTTCATTATGGGAAGATGTTTATTTCTCCGATATCCCGATCAACTAATGTTTTACATACTACCGAATTAGTTGCAGAAGCTTCACCTTCACAATCATTCTTTTGTTTTGCGTCAAAGTCAAGATCTACCTTATTCTTTTCACCTTGAACGTTGATTGTATCGGTTGTAGTCTTATCGGATGCTAGACACCCTTCACTGCTAGTTCCAGAGGCGTCAGTATCACAATCGTTTTTTTGTTTTGTATCGGTGTCGATATTGACTTTATTCTTGAAAGGATCATCTGCAAATGCGTGTGTTGCACTGGTACCTATAACTGATCCAATCAATAATACTATTGAGGGAATAAGTATGGTCCTTGAACTTAGATTCATCGTGTTCTTACAAAGCTTTTAGTTTATATGAAGTAGGATTGATAATCTCCTAAAATTATTGTGGATGCTATTTCCTCTTTATCTTAGAATAAATAAGACCGAATGATGAGACGTACAATTCTTAGGTAAAAAATTCTAGTTTTGTGTTGCTGTTATACCATTTAATATTGCATTTTAGGATGGGAAAATATTTCAAATTATGTCACGCAGTAGAAATAACTACGTTTAAGTTTATTACTAACTATTCAAATCATTCAGCAATATATCATTTCATGACACTAAATGATATGTAGGATGGTAAACTTTCTTAATGGTAGATTGATAATCAACGACTAATTTTATCTAGTATTTACGGTTTAATTTGTTGAATATCAAAGTACCAACCATAAGCGCAGCGGAAAAAATAAATCCGAAATATGACAAATTTCGATCGTAAGGAAAGATAAAAGTAGATCCAATAAATAGTGCTGACGATATAATACTAACAGGAAGAACATTTGAATTACCTCTTAAATTATTTGTTGTTCTTTGATCAATCAAATATTGTTTAATAATTGGTGCAAGATCTACTGAAACTTCGAGCCCCTTTACAAATTTATTTATGTATCTCTTGAATTCTTCGATATAAGCGTCCTTAATCAAACCCTCCTCTTCAAGCAAACTCACCAAAACTCTAACAAATTGGAATTTTACATCATGATAATGGTAAATTCCTTCTAGAATGGAGGCCATCCTCATATAAAGAGCCAGATTCTTAGGTAAACGGAATGGGAATCTGCTCAGGGTTTTGTTAGCCAAGTCTTGAAGTGCCTTAACTTCCATCCTATCCACCTTCTTCCCATGCAATGATTGAATACTTAATTCGAGACCTTTTTCCACTAATCTCCTGTCGACAGATGTCTCAAGTGTTCCTAATTCCATTAATACATCGGTAGTCCTTACCGGATCTTTATCCACCAGGCCAAGATACAATCTAACGAGTCTTCTTCTGGTTTCGTCATCTAACTTTCCGACCATACCAAAATCATAAAGTATTATTGTCCCATTACTAGTTATTGATATATTTCCAGGATGTGGATCAGCATGAAATATACTGTGACGCAGTAACATCTTGAAAAATAACCTGTGTATCCGATATACTAATTTAGCCCTATCAATTTCATGTTTGTCTAACGTTTTGATATCTGTTACTTTAATTCCCGGCAAATATTCTAGTGTGATTACATGTCTAGAAGTCCTATCAAGATACACCTTTGGAATGATTACTGACTTGTCCCCCTTCAAATTATTTTTGATTTGTATTAAATTTCTGGCTTCTATTCTATAATCCATTTCCTCATAGACTGTCTCGATGAATTGAGAAAGCATTCCCTCAGCTGAGAACCTTAAATTTTCATCTATAAATCTGGTAGCTATTGGTAATAATTTTTTCAGTATGTAAATATTTTGCCCTATGGTTTCTTCTATATTGGGCCGGCTTATCTTCACTACGACTTCTTGGCCTTTGTATCCGGCTCTGTATACCTGACCTAGACTTGCACCAGAAATTGATGCTGGATCAAAATAATCAAATACTTCATCAAGACACCCAAGCTCTTTTTCAAGAATTGGTCTCACATCTGAAAACGGTTCTGGGGACACATCATCTTGAAGGCTCTCCAGTACATCCAAGTATGGTTGAGGTAGTAGATCTGCTCTAGAGGAAAGCCATTGACCCAGTTTTATATATGATGGTCCAAGGTCTACAAACGTCTTAAGTGCTCTCTCTGCATGTTTTCTGAATTTCTTTTCGTTCACATTCCTCCCTTCTTTTTTGACCCATTCTCTTCTGTCCTTTCTAAGGTACACAATAACTGGAACTAGCTTCAAAATTGTTTTTATTATTAGCAAGATTGAGGGTTTCTTGAATAAAAAATCATGGTCTTTTCTTTCGGTGTCTATGGCCGCATCCAATAATTCCTTGCTATCTTCCATCAAGAATATTTTCTCCCCAATGAATTCTGATAAAGTTATGATAGTTAAAATGAATAGTCCAGAAGAATCGCGCAGCAGAGAGGTCCAAGATCACTTTTAACATGAGTTATTTTTCCCTATCAATAAGATAACCAGAAAGAGCAGAAAGTGCTACAACCCCAGGAAAATATTTTGTGGCATCAACCATTATGTGTCCCACAGGATCATTGCGGGGATCTATTTTATCATAGTGGACACTATAGTGATTTTCATATTCCCGAATGTGTAAATTGCCGTGTCTAAATTGTTTAATAGATCCTTTCTTTTCTCCCAGAATAGTTGATTTATACTCAATCAGAGGCCTTACTGTTTTAGGTACAATGATATTTCCCTCGTTATCAACAAAAGACATAGCAAGCTAACAATAACTTTGGATATAAAAATTACCTTATATTTTTCACACATCCACAAATGAGAAATTATGAAAAAGTGATTTTTCAGTTTCGTGGGATTAAAACATCAATAATATAAGAAGACTTTTATAGAATATTATCTATTTTTTGTTCTATGAGTGATACAAAAGGTAAGGTTCCAAATATAGTTGCAATTGAGGTCATAAAGAAGAATGGGGTTGATGTTGAAAAATTAAAAGAA
>Ga0134121_10005159_pt1 | contig 10639 bp, 10 predicted proteins | sample KB301_FD_96463 | JGI IMG/M metagenome (GOLD analysis project Ga0134121, IMG submission 96463) | Terrestrial soil microbial communities without Nitrogen fertilizer from Kellogg Biological Station, Michigan, USA - KB3-0-1 | ecosystem: Environmental > Terrestrial > Soil > Unclassified ...
CTCCCCCTTGACCCCCGCGCCCGCCTGGAGCAGGCCGAGGTCGAGCGTGCGGAGCTGGACGTTGCGCAGCGGGGGGGGGACGTCGCCCGAGGCGATCCGCAAGGCGAATCCCTCGACGACGGCCGTCTTGCCGACGCCCGGCTCGCCGATCAGCACCGGGTTGTTCTTCGTGCGGCGCGAGAGGATCTGCATGATCCGCTCGATCTCCGTCTCGCGGCCCACGACCGGGTCGAGCTTGCCGTCGGCGGCGAGCTTGGTCAGGTTGCGGCCGAACTGGTCGAGCAGCTTGGAGGACTTCTTGCCCTCGCCCTGTGCGCCCGCGGCGCCCGCGGCGCCGCTGCCGCCGCCGCTGCCCTGGCGACGACCGCCGGGCCCCGACAGCATGCGGATGACCTCGTTGCGGATCTTCTCGGAGTCGGCGTCGAAGTCGAGCAGGATGCGCGCGGCGACGCCCTCGTTCTCGCGCACGAGGCCGAGCAGGATGTGCTCGGTGCCGATGTAGTTGTGGCCGAGGCTCAGCGCCTCGCGCAGCGCGAGCTCCAGGACCTTCTTGGCGCGCGGCGTGAAGGGGATCTGGCCGGACGTGACCTCCTCACCGGAGCCGACGATGCGCACGACCTGCGCGCGCACGCGCTCGACGGTGATGTCCAGGCTCTCCAGCACGCGCGCGGCGAGGCCCTCCTCCTCGCGGAGCAGGCCGAGCAGGATGTGCTCGGTGCCGATGTAGTTGTGCTTCAGCGTCCGGGCCTCCTCCTGGGCGAGGACGACCACCTGGCGGGCCCGCTCTGTGAATCGCTCGAACATGGGTGCGGCTTTCCTCGGCTACGGAGTGGTGCGGCGACGGCTGTGTCTGGAGGGACGCGGACGCTCCCGCTCACTCAGGTCATCGACCGCAGGGGGGCGAAAACTGAGCGGACGGGTTCGTTCGCCGGGCATAAGCCAGTCTAGCAACCGCCTGCACAGCACTCTGGTGCAGACTCACGGTCTCCTCGCACGCAGCCGGTACGCCACGATCTCCGTCATCCCGCCACCTTCCAGCGGCACGCTGCCGGCCGCGAGCAGCGTGTCCCCGGCAACGGCGACCGGCGCGTCCGTACCGGCGGGCAGGCGCGACCTCCAGACGATCCGGCCGCTGCGGGTGTCGAGCGCCCACAGCGTCCCCTCGTAGGTGGGCGTGAAGACGAGGTCGTTCACGACCGTCGCGCCGCCGTACTCCGCCTGCGGCAGCTTCCGATCCCACCTCACGCGCCCGGTCGCGAGGTCGAGCGCGACCAGCTCGCCGGTGCCGTCCACGCTGTTCGGCACCGAGATCTCAGTCTGTGAACGCACGACGGCGGGAAGGTTGTTGACCGGCACGTAGACGGTCGTCTCGTCGGCCGCCATCTGCGTCTCGACACCGCCCAGGATGCCCGGGAGGATCTTGTCCGGCATGCGCGGCGGCGCCCCGCCGCGGAGGACTCTGAGGTTGTCGTCGTCATGCCCGTTGTGGAGACCGACCGACCGCTTCCACAACTGCTCGCCCGTCGCGGCGTCGAACTCGTAGACGAATCCCATCTTGCCTGCCACAAGCGCGACGGATCTGCCCTCGACCTGCCGGAGGATCACCGGGCACTCGAGGTCCCAGTCGTAGAGGTCGTGGGGAAGGACCTGCCGAGCCCACACCGGGTGCCCGGTGCGCGTGTCCAGCTTGACGATCGAGTCGGTCCACCGGTTGGCGCCGGGGCGGCTCGAAGCCCACGGGAACCGCTTCGTGCCGATGATCGGCGCCGGGTTGGCGGTGCTGATGTAGACGTTGCCCGCGCGATCGAAGGCGGGCGTATGCCACAGACCGCCACCCGAGTTGACGTCCGGGCGGCCCCAGAGGTCGGCCGGGGTCTCCGCCCACTTCCACTTCGTGCGCCCCGTCGCGGCGTCGATCGCCCACAGGACCGCACGTGCACCGCCCTCGTAGGCGGAGACCAGCCCCGCCGGGACCGTCGACAGGTACACGGTGCCGTCGTCGTAGCCGGGCGCCATGTCGATGCCCTCCAGCTTGTTCCGGATCAGCTTCCGCACCCACAACTCGCGTCCCGTCCCGGCGTCGAGGGCGAACGCGTGCGTGGTCGTCGCGCCGAAGACCCGGCCGTCTGCGACGTTGACGCCGTTCGGGCCGATGTTGGGCTCTTCGTACGCGTGTCTCCAACGCACCCGGCCGTCGTGGAGGTCGAGCGCGTACACGTTCGACCTCAAGTCCTGGGTATAGACGACGCCGTCGACGACGATCGGCGTCGTGGCATAGCCACCGATCGGCATCGTCCATGCCACGTGCAGCCGCGCCACGCTCGACGCGTCGATCGGACCGCCGACGTGGCGGGTGTTGGACAGATCGCCATTCGGCGCCGGCCAGTTTCCGCCGGCGCTGGACGGGTCGGCGTGCGCGCCGACGCCGGCATCACCGCAGCCCGCGATCGCGAGCAGCACTGCAGCCGCCATGCCCGCAAGCGCGCGGGAACGTCGAACGCCTGGATCCATCGTCTCCCTCCCCCAGAGAGCGACGCAACGTCGCGCCCCACCGACGCACGACTCTATCCGATCGTCGCGGTGCTCAGTCCCGCATCGCGGGGAACAGCACGACCTCGCGGATCGAGCGTCGCCCCGTCAGGACCATGACCAGCCGGTCGATCCCGATGCCGACCCCGCCGGTCGGCGGCATGCCCTGCTCGAGCGCCTGCAGGAACGGCTCGTCGAACGGCTGGGCCTCCTCGTCGCCGGCGGCGGCGTGGGCGCGCTGCTGCTCGAAGCGCAGGCGCTGATCGTCGGGATCGTTGAGCTCGGTGAAGCCGTTGGCGATCTCCATCCCCTGCACGTAGGCCTCGAAGCGCTCGGCGAGGCGGTCGTCGTCGCGATGGCGCTTGGCGAACGGCGAGAGCTCGACCGGATAGTCGAACAGGAACGTCGGCTCGATCAGCGTCGGCTCGACGTGCTTGGTCACCAGCTCGTCGACGAGCTGGGCCCACGTGTCGCCGGGCGGCGCCGTCAGGCCCTTCGCCTCCATCGCGGCGGCGAGGGCGTCGCGATCGCGCGCGGTGAGGATGTCCACGCCCGTGCGCGTGCGAATCGCCGCGGGCAGGGACTCGCGCCTCCACGCCGGCGAGAGGTCGACCTCGCCGGCGTAGCCGATCGCCTGCGCGGCCGTGGCGACGAGCTGCTCCACGCGCGTGGCGACGTCGCCCGCGTCGGCGTAGGCCTCGTAGAGCTCCAGCATCGTGAACTCGGGGTTGTGCTTCTGCGAGATGCCCTCGTTGCGGAAGTCCTTGCCGAGCTCGTAGACGCGCTCCAGCCCACCGACGATGCAGCGCTTGAGGTAGAGCTCGGTCGCGATCCGCAGGTAGAGCATGCGGTCCAGGGCGTTGTGGTGCGTCGTGAACGGACGCGCGTTGGCGCCGCCGTAGAGCGGCTGCAGCACCGGCGTCTCGACCTCGACGTAGCCGGCGTCGTCGAGGAAGCGGCGGATCGCGGAGACCGCGCGCGCACGCGCGATGAACAGCTCGCGCGTCTCCTCGGAGGCGATCAGGTCGAGCTCGCGGTGGCGAAAGCGCGTCTCGACGTCCTGCAGGCCGTGGTGCTTCTCGGGCGGCGGGCGCAGCGACTTCGCCAGCAGCGCCCAGTCGTCGACGCGCAGCGACAGCTCGCCGCGGCGCGAGCGGAACGCGGCGCCGTCGACCCCGATCAGGTCGCCGAGGTCGAGGCTCAGCAGCCGCTCGAAGCGCTCCTCCCCGAGCACGTCCACGCGCGCGTGGAGCTGCAGGCGGCCGGAGCGGTCGACGAGGTCGAGGAAGGCGGCCTTGCCCTGGCCGCGGCGCGCCGCGAGGCGACCGGCGACGCGGTGTCTGCTCTCGGTCTCGGCGCCGTCGGCGAGCTGCTCGTGCGCGGCGCGCACGGAGGCGATCGGCTCGACGCCGGGGTAGGCGTGCGGGAACGGGTCGATCCCGTCGGCGCGCAGGCGCTCGAGCTTGCGCCGGCGCGCCGCGAGCAGTTCGGGCAGGTCCTCAGCGGTGTCGTCGTCGGGGGAGGCCATCGGCGGCCGGGGGCGGATCAGAGCCCGACGTCGATTTTCGTGACCTTCAGCTCGCGCTTCTTGCCGTTCGGCAGCAGCACGGTGACGATCTCGTTGCGCTTGTGGCCGAGCAGCGCGCGCCCGACCGGCGACTCGTTGGAGAGCTTGTGCTCGGCCGGATTCGCCTCGGCGGACCCGACGATCGTGTACGCCTCGCTCTTGCCGTTCGCCTGGTCTTTGACGTGCACGACGGAGCCGACGCCGACGATGTCGGTGCCGAGGTCCTTCTTGTCGATGACCGTCGCGGCGCGCAGCTTCTCCTCGAGCTGGGCGATCTTCGCCTCGAGCATCGCCTGCTCGTTCTTGGCGTCGTCGTACTCGGCGTTCTCGGAGATGTCGCCGAACTCGCGCGCCTCCTTGATGCGAGCGGCGACCTCGCGGCGCTTCTCGGTCGAGAGGTGCTCGAGCTCGGTCTTGAGCTTCGACAGGCCGTCCGGCGTGAGAATGACGTCCTTGGACATAGGTGACCTTGACCAGTGCGAGGGTGTGCGTGCGTGCGAATCCCGCCGGCCGGAGATAAGGAAAAACCCGCCCAGAGGCGGGATTCCGGCGAGTCCGGCTCGACGGGGCGGGAAGTATAGCGCCGGTCAGAGCTGTTTCCGGCTGCCTGCGCGCCAGAGCTACGCGGCGGCCGCGAGCACGGGCTCGATCCCGAGCGCCTCACGCGCCTCCGCGACGCTGTTGGAGCGCTGGAGGCGGTCCTGCAGGACTGCGCCCTCGCCGAGGCGCGTGACGTACCAGGGATAGAACTTGCGCAGGTAGCGCGCCGCACGTCCCTCGCCCAGATGCTCGACGGCGCGGTCGAGCACCCAGTCGAGCTCGCGCAGGATCTCCTCACGCGTCGGCTCTCCATCGCGCGTGCCGAGCACCTGCTCGAACAGCCACGGATTGCCGAGCGATCCGCGCGCCAGCAGCACCGCCGCCGCGCCCGTGCGCTCGAACACGTCGTGAACGGTCGCGGCGTCTCTCAAGCCGCCGGAGATCAGCACCGGCACCGGCAGCTCCTCGACGAGCGTGCGGGCCAGCTCGTAGTCGGGCTTGCCGCCGTGACGCTGCTTGGCGACGCGCGGATGGATGCAGAGCCCCGCGACGCCCGCCTCCTCGACGAGCCGGTAGGCGAGCTCGACACCGGCGCGATCGCCCGGCTTCAGACCCGGGCGCAGCTTGACGGTCACGGGCAGGCCGCTGCCGTCGCGCGCGGCGCGCGCGACGGCGATCGCGCGCTCGGGATCCTGCAGCAGCGCCGCGCCGGCACCCGTCTTGCAGACCTTCGGAACCGGACAGCCCATGTTGAGGTCGATCAGGTCCGCGCCGGTCTTCGCGACCTGCTCCGCCGCGCTCGCCATGATCGCCGGGTCGCCGCCGAACAGCTGGATCGAGATCGGGCCGCCGACGCCGCCCGGCCCGGTCGTACGCTCGTCGGGGTGGATCCGCAGCAGCTCGGTGCACGTGCGCTCGTTGCCGTGATGGATCGCATGGCTGGAGACCATCTCGGAGACGGTGAAGCCGGCGCCATAGCGCTTGGCCTGCAGACGCACGAACCAGTTGCCGATGCCGGCGAGCGGCGCCAGCACGACGCGGTTGGGGATCTCGACGCCGCCGAGCTTCCAGGGGTCGTGCAGGGAGCGCATGGGGCCAATGGTAGGCGTAGGGTCCGGGCGATGCCGGAGGTGCGCGCATCCGACCTCGACGTCGAGCGGCTCGGAGCGGGGCCGCCGGTCGTCTTCGTGCACGGCAGCATCGTCGGCGGGGAGCGGACGTGGAGCAGGCAGCGGGCGCTTGCAGCGCGCTGGCGGCTCGTGCTCGCGCAGCGGCCGGGCTTCGGCGCGAGCCCGCCGCTCGCACGTGGCGACTTCGAGCAGGAGGCGCCGCTGATCGCGGAGCTGCTCGGCGACGGCGCCCACCTCGTCGGCCACTCCTACGGTGCGGTGATCGCGCTGCTCGCCGCGGCGCTGCGGCCGGCCGCCGTGCGCTCGCTGACGGTCTCCGAGCCGGGTGCGCTGCGGCTCGCGGCCGGCAATCCGGCGGTCGACGAGACGATCGCGAACGGCGAGCAGCTGTACGGGCACAGCGCGGCGCTCTCGCCGCGCGAGTGGGTGCGCTACTTCCGCTCCGGCGCCGGCTCGGCGCGCGAGACGCCGGAGGAGCTGCCCCACTGGCTGGAGCGCGGTGCGCGCCACGCGATGGCGGAGCGGCCGGCATGGGAGGCCGAGATCCCGCTCGCCGCGCTCGCCGCGGCCCCGTTCCCGACGCTCGTGATCTCGGGCGGCCACTCGCCCGTCTTCGACGCCGTCTGCGACGCGCTCGTGGCGGCGATCGGCGCCGAGCGCGCCGTCGTCCCCGGCCGCGGCCACTCGATCCCGACGGCGCCCACCTACAACGAGACGCTCGAGCGGTTCCTCACTCGGAGTTCATCTGATGGAGGAGGCGCAGCCCGGTGAGGGTCAGGAGGTCGTCGACCTCGTCGATCTCCTCCGTGTACGGCACGATTGCGGCGGCGAGGCCGCCGGTGGCGATCGTCGCCGTCTCAGCGCCGAGCTCCTCGCGCAGGCGGCGGACGATCCCGTCGACCTGGCCGGCGAAGCCGTAGACGACGCCGGAGCGGATCGCGTCGACGGTCGTCTTGCCGATCACCGAGCGCGGCGGGACGAGGTCGATCTTCGGCAGCGCGGCGGCGCGTTCGGTCAGCGCCTCCATCGAGATCTCGACTCCGGGTGCGATCACGCCGCCGAGGTACTCGCCCTCGGCCGAGACCGGGTCGAACGTGATCGCGGTGCCGAAGTCGACGACGACGCACGCGTCGCCGACGCGATCGTAGGCCGCAACCGCGTTGACCAGGCGGTCCGCCCCGATCTCCCGGGGGTTCTCATAGCGGATCGGCATCCCCGTCTTGATCCCCGGTCCGACGACGAGCATCGTGTGGCCGAGGTAGCGCTCGCCGGTCTGGCGCCACTCGGCGCCGAGCTGCGGAACCGTCGAGGAGACGATCGAGCCCGCGAGCTGCTCGAAGCCGAGCCCGCGCAGCGCGAGCAGGTTCGCGAGCTTCGCGCCGAGCTCGTCGGCCGTCGACTCGCGCACGGTCGCAAAGCGCCAGTGCTGCGTCAGCTCCGTTCCCTCGAACGTGCCGAAATGGGTCTGCGTGTTGCCGACGTCGACGACGAGGAGCATCCGCCGCGAAGTATCCCGCGCCAAGCGGCGCGGAGGCGACGCCGCGCCGCCTATGCTCGGCCGATGCCCCACACGCTCTACATCATCCACGGCTCGCACCCCTGCGTCAGCGCCGAGCGCGCGCTGCAGTTGAAGGGCCAGCCCTACCGCCTCCACGAGATGGCGCCCGCGGCGCACGTGCCGGAGCAGTGGCTGCGCTTTCGCAAGACGACGGTGCCGGCGCTCGTGCTCGGCAACGGCGAGCGGATCGTCGGCTCGCGCGCGATCGTGCACCGGCTCGACCAGCTCGTGCCCGAGCCGCCGCTGCTGCCAGCGGACCCCGAGCGCCGCGCACAGGTCGAGGCCGCCGAGCTGTGGGGCGACGAGGTGCTCCAGGCGAACACGCGCGCGCTCTTCTGGACCGGCGTAGGTCGACGCCCCGACGCGGCGGCCAGCTACCAGGAGGGCTCGAAGCTCCCGGTTCCGCGCCCCGTGGCCAAGCTGATCACGCCCGCGATCGCGCGGCTGGCCGCGATGCGCAACCAGGCGAGCGAGGCGCGCGCCCGCAGGGACCTCGCGGCGCTGCCCGGCCAGCTCGACCAGATCGATGCGTGGATCGCCGAGGGCGTGCTCGGCGGCGAGCACCTCAACGCCGCCGACCTCCAGCTCGGCTCCAGCCTGCGCATGCTCGCGTCGTTCGCCGACGTGCGACCGTGGATGGAGGGACGTCCGAGCCTGGCGCTCGCGATGCGCGCCGTCCCGACATATGCGGGCTACATGCCCCCGGGGGCGCTGCCCGTCTAGACCAGGGGCCCGCCGGCGCGGTTGACGCGCACGGCGGGATCGAGCGCCGCGAGCGCGTCGGCGAGTCGCACGCCGTCGGGCGTCGTCAGCTCGGGGTCGAGCTCGAGCAGCGGCACGAGCACGAAGCGACGGCTCGTGACCTCCGGGTGCGGCAGCCGCAGGCGCTCGGAGGCGTGGACGAGGCCGCCGAGCAGCAGCACGTCGACGTCGATCGGTCGCGGCGCGTGGCGGATGCCGCCCCCCACCCGACCCAGCTCCCGCTCGACGGCCTTGCATGCGTCGAGCAGCGCCTCCGGGTCGTGCGCGGTCTCGATCCGCAGGCAGGCGTTGAGGAAGTCCGGTTGGTCGAGGATCTCGCCGACCGGCTCGGTCTCGTACGTCGAGGAGGAGGCCAGCACCTGCACCCCATGCGCCCGGAGCGCCGTGACGGCGGCCGCGAGCTGCGCACGCCGGTCTCCGAGGTTCGAGCCGAGGCCGAGGTAGCCGATCACTCGCCCTCGCGGAAGACCTCGACCGAGACCTCCTCGACGGGCAGCGGAATCGGCGGCTCGGGCTTCGCCGCCTTCACCCACACCGACTCCGCGCCGTACTGGTCGAGCAGGCGGTCGGCGATTGCGGTGCAGAGGCGCTCGAGCGTCTTGTAGGAGCGCTGCTGCGCGGCAAGCGCGACCGTCTGGCAGACCTCGGCGTAGTCGATCGTGTCCTCCACCCGATCGGTGATCGTCGCGTCGCACTCGCCGACCTCGAGCCGCAGGTCGAGCACGAGCCGCTGGCCGACCTCGCGCTCGGCCTCGCTGACCCCGTGATGGGTGTAGAGCGAGAGCCCGCTGATCTCGATCGTGACGACCGGTTCAGAGGGCTCGTCGTCCTCGTCGACGTCGTCGTCGAGGTGGTCCTCGAACTCGTCCTCGGGCGTGTCGTCTTCGCGGCTCATCGGCCGCGGACCGTAGCAGCCGCCACCGCGAGCGCGTCCCTCACCGGCCCGACGTCGTGGACGCGGAAGACCGTGGCCCCGCGCGCGAGCGCGAGCACGTTCGTCGCGATCGTCCCCGGCAGGCGGTCGGCGACCTCGCGGCCGGTGACCGCGCCGAGAAAGGACTTGCGCGAGGTGCCGACGACGACCGGTCGTCCGAGCGCGACGATCTCGTCCAGGCGCCGCAGCAGCTCGAGGTTGTGCGCGGGCGACTTGCCGAAGCCGATGCCGGGGTCCAGCTGGATCCGCTGCTCCGGCACCCCAGCCGCGACCGCCGCCGCAAGCCGTTCCTCGAGGAACGCCTTCACGTCGGCGACGACGTCGTCGTAGACCGGGTCGCGCTGCATCGTGCGCGGCTCCCCGCGCATGTGCATCAGGCAGCAGTCGAGCCCGCGGTCGGCGACGAGTCCGGCCAGCTCCGGGTCGTGGCGGAAGGCGGTCACGTCGTTGACGTACGTCGCCCCCGCGGCGACGGCAGCCTCGGCCACCGCCAGCTTCGAGGTGTCGATCGAGATCTGCGCGCCGCCGCCCGCGAGGCCCTCGATCACCGGCACGACGCGGCGCAGCTCCTCCTCCGCCGCGACCGGCTCAGCGCCCGGCCGCGTCGACTCGCCGCCGACGTCGAGGATGTCCGCGCCCTGCGCCTCCAGCTCCCGCGCATGCGCGATCGCTGCCTCGGCGTCGAGGAACAGGCCGCCGTCGGAGAACGAGTCGGGCGTGACGTTGACGACGCCCATGATGCGAAAGGTGGCCGGTGCGCTCACCCGCGCATCGTGCCATGGCTCAGGCGCGCACGAACTCCCGCACGAGGTCGGCCAGCTTCGCGGGCTGATCCTCCGGCACGAACGTCTTGGAGTCCGCGATCCGCTCCAGCCGCACCTGCGGGAACGCGGCGGCCATCTGCTCGGCGTAGCGGAGCTTGAACGCGCGGTCCTCCGGCGCCCAGGCGAGCAGGACCGGCTTGTCGAACTCGCCGAAGCGCGCGGCGGCGGCGAGCGTGTCGCGCTTGTCGATCCCGCGCAGGAAGGCGGTCGTGTCGCGCAGCACGCCGGCATCGCGCAGGATCGGGAGCACGTAGGCGTCCTCGACTTCGCGCGGCATCGGTCGCTTGACGAGCGCGCCGTAGGCGGTCGGCAGGTGGCGCAGCGCCGGCACGCGCAGCGACTGCAGCGCGATCCGCGGCAGCCCGGGGACACGCGCGACCCATTGCAGGTAGCGGAACAGCGGCGGCAGGAAGTTCTCGTACGCGTCGCAGTTCGTCAGCACGAGCCGCCCGATCCGTTCCGGATGGCGCGTGATCACGAGCTGGGAGATCGCGCCGCCGCTGTCGTTGCCGACCAGCGTGACGTCCTCGAGCCCGAGCGCCGCGATGAAGTCCGCGACGAGCTTGGCGATCCCGCCCGGTGTCGCGTCGGCGCCGGGCGCGAGCGGCAGCTCGTGCGAGCCGAGCGGCCAGTCCGGCACGATGCAGCGCGCCTCTCCCGCCAGCAGCGGCCCGACCTTGCGCCACAGCAGGCCGTTCACCAGCAGCCCGTGGACGAAGACGATCGGCGGGCCTTCGCCGAGCTCCCGATAGCGGATCGTCCCCTGCGGGAGCCGCAGCTCCCTCGCCTCACCGA
>Ga0134121_10005165_pt1 | contig 10636 bp, 9 predicted proteins | sample KB301_FD_96463 | JGI IMG/M metagenome (GOLD analysis project Ga0134121, IMG submission 96463) | Terrestrial soil microbial communities without Nitrogen fertilizer from Kellogg Biological Station, Michigan, USA - KB3-0-1 | ecosystem: Environmental > Terrestrial > Soil > Unclassified ...
CAGCGCCATCGCCACCGCGCCCAGGGATTGCGCCGCGCGCAGCATGCCGTAGCCGAGCACGTCGACATGCAGGACGTCCTTCGCAACCGCTGGGAGCAGCGCGGTGACCCCGGCGAACAGCACCGCGAACATGTCGAGCGTGAGCGCGGGCAGGAGCAGCGGCGAACGGAAGATGAAGCGCAGTCCGACCCGCCAGTCCTTGCGCGCGTTCGGTGCCGCCGCCTCGATAGCACGCGCTCTGGGCAGCGAGCGATACAGCGCGCCGGCGGACAGGCCGGTGACCGCGAGCACGGCGTAGACCCACGAGGCGGCCACGAACTTGAGCGCGAGGCCCGCGAGCGCCGGCCCGACGATCGCGGCGAGCTCCTGCAGGCTGGCGCTGATCCGGTTGGTCCGCACGAGCTGATCGCGCGCGATGATGAGCGGGATCAGCGACGAGACCGCCGGCGCGTGGATCACGGTCACGCAGCCCTGGGCGAGCAACAGCAAGAAGTACAGCGCGACCGGCGCCCCCAGCGCGCTCACCAGCGAGAGCCCCAGGCCGATCAGGCCCGTCGTCGTCGCGGCGATGGTGGCGAGCGTCCGGCGATCCGATCGGTCGACCAGGGTACCCGCGGGAACGAACAGCGTCGCCACGGGGATCACCTGGACGAAGCCGACCGCGGCGAGCACCAGCTTGCTGCCCGTCCGCGCGTAGAGTTCCCACTGCACCGTCGCGTTCAACACCGCGCGGCCAAACGTATTGAGCGACCGCGCACTGACGAGCCGCAGGATCCGTCTCAGCTCGACGTCCGCCACTGGCGCCGCATGCTACTGCAGACCGGTGGGTTCGGCATGGCCAAGCTCCCGCGATGTACGAGGGCTGCACAAGTCCCCTGTCATGCCGATCACGCCCCGTCGCTTCGTGTAACGTTCTATTTCCTCTGACCTACGATAGGATACGGGGCGTGTCCACGACCGAAGCCGGACGCCTCGCGACGTTTGGCAAGCCTGCCAGCACCGGCCAGCCGGGCATATCGCTCCAGGCGGTGATCGAGGCTGCGCGCCGGCTCGACGAGCTGAGCTGCGCGCGGGTCGTGGGCAACCTCGCCAGCACCGTTCACGCGGCGCAAAAGGGCGGGCAGCCGCTCGGCACGTTGAGCCCGGACGCCATCCGCGTGCTTCCGGATGGTGGGGTCACGCTCGTGACCGGTACGGCGTCGTCGCGCTACGCCGCTCCCGAGAAGCTGCGCGGCAGCACCGGCGATCGCCGGACCGACGTGTTCGCGCTGGGCATCGTGCTGTGGGAGACGCTCGCCCACGAGAGGCTGTTCGACGGCGCGAACGATGCTGCGATCAAGCAGGCCATCCTCGGCCATGTGTTTCGGCCGCCGAGCGAGTGCAACGCGAACGTCCCCGCCGAGCTTGACGCGATCTGCAAGAAGGCGCTCGCGCCCGATCCGTCCGACCGTTACCAGAGCGCCAAGGTGATGGCCGCCGAGATCGAGGCCGTGCTCGACGACGCCGGCTACCCCGAATCGAACGACCAGATCGCAAAGTATGTCGCCAAGGCGCTCGCGGCCGAACCGGCGGCCACGCTGAAGCCCCGCGATACGTTGCCGCCGCCGCCGTTCAAAGCTTCCCAGGCGGGTCCCCATCCGGCGATCGCAGGTTCGGCCCAGCCGCCCGACGAACCCAAGCCACCCCAGGCCTCGCAGCACGGATCGCAGCCGCTGCCGCCGCTCATCGAGCCGCCGGTCAAGCCGGTGGCGCTCCCTGCCGCCGCGCCGCTGAAGTCGGCGAAGACCGAGATCCTCGGCTCGCTATCGTTCGCGGCCCAGCAGCCGCCGGTGACGGCCCCGGCGGTCGTCGAAGCGAACGCGGGATCCAACGGGGGATCGAACGCGTCGAACGTGTCGTTCGCGCCGCCCGACATGCCGGCCCCCGTTGCTGCGCTGCCGGTCGCGCCCGCTAGCACTGCGCCATCTTTTGCGCCGCCGGAAATGCCGGCCAGCATGCCGACAATCACGACCCCTTCGCCCGCGCCGGACAAGCCGGCCGCGCTGGACAAGCCATCGATCGCGAACGCCGAGACGGTCACGACGCCACAGCTGCCGGCGCACCTCGCCATCTCGTCGGGACCGCCACAGCTCAGCATGCCGCCGGGGATGACCGTCGCGCCAGCGACGCCTGGGGCACCCCTTTCGTCCACCGATCATGCTCGCCATGAGCTCGTGATCGATCCCCACGCCGCTCCCGTCGAGGTCGTCGAGGTCGTCGCTCTGCACTCGGCCGAGAAGGTGGCGGGAACCGGGCGCGAGGCGCGCGATGTGCTCTCGGGTTGGGGCTGGGCCACCGGAGCGGTCGATGCGGTCGATGACGATGACCACGACGAGGCTGCCCGCGCTGGCCGCAAGCGCTTGATCCTCGCGATGGGCGGCGCGCTCGCCGTCGTGCTCGCCATCGCGATCATCGCGTTCGCATTCGGCGGATCAAAGGAACCGGGCGATCAAGACGAGCAGCCCAGCGCGGCGAAGCCGTCCGCGACGGCACCTGCCATGCCAGCGATGGCTCCTGAGCCCGCGGCCACGCCACCCACCGGACCCGCGAACCCGGCTCCCGAGCCAGCCAAGCCCGAACCTGCCGCGGTACCGCCCTCGCCCGAACCGGTGAATGCCGAGCCGCCCAAGCCCGAGCCACCCAGCACCGAGCCGCCCAAGCCCGCGGTGGCCGAGCCACCCAAGCCCGCGGCGGCCGAGCCACCCAAGCCCGCGGTGGCCGAGCCGCCCAAGCCCGCGGTGGCCGAGCCGCCCAAAGCCGAGCCACCCAAGGTCGCCGCGGCGATCAAAGCTCCCGCAGCGGCGAAGACCGAGTCGCCCGCCACAGAACCACCCAAGAAGCTCGACTCCAAGAAGCCGACCGACAAGGTCGGCAAGCGATCGCCGACCGACAAGCTCGCGAAGCCAGCCACCAAGGCCCTGCCACCCGACAAGGCAGCGCCACCCGACAAGGCAGCGCCACCCGACAAGGCAGCGCCGCCCGACAAGGCAGCGCCGGTGGATCCGTACGGTAGCTCGGCCGACAAGCCCAAGGCCGATCCCGCAGCGGCGTACAAGACCGGCTTGCAGCAGTTCGCGCGCGGCGACACCACCGGGGCCCTTGCAACGCTGCGCACCTCGCTCTCGAGCAACCCGACCTTCCCGCCGACCTGGCGCGGCCTCGGCCTCGTCTACGAGAAGCTCGGCAACAAGGAGCTGGCGCGCTCGGCATTCAAGCATTACCTCGAACTCGCCCCCGCCGCCGGTGACGGGGACCAGATCCGCGAGCGCATGGAGCGGCTCGGACCATGAAGTCACGCCACCTCGTAACGATGCTCGCGCTTGCGGCATCGCGCCCCGCCGCGGCCGAGTCGCACAAGCTGCTCGTGCTGCAGTCCGAGGGCCGCACCGACGCCGCCACGCGCGCGAAGATCGACGCGGCCATCGTCAAGCTCGCGGTCGCCGCCGAGCCGCAGACGTCGGCTGGCGAGCTCAACTTCTCCGATGCCGCCACCGCGGTCGGTTGCAAGCCGGAGGCGGCGACCTGCAAGGACGAGGTGCTCGGCATGCTCGCCGTCGACGAGATCGTGATCACGACGGTGACGCCGAAGCCAGGCGGACTCGAGATCGCGGTCCGGCGGGTCACCAAGGGCGGCGCATCGCGCGAGCTGACGATGCTGCTCGCATCCGGCACGCCGCCGGACAAGCTCGACGGCATCGCGCCGCTGTTTGGTGTCAAGCCAGCCGCGCACCCGGCACCCACCACGCCACCGGCAACCGCCACGCCACCGGCACCTGGCACCAAACCGCCGGAACCGCCGGCACCTGGCGCCAAACCACCGGCACCTGGCGCCAAACCACCGGCACCGCCGGCACCCGCCGCTAAACCACCGGCACCACCGGCACCCGCGATCACGACCACCGGGCACCCCGCGGGCGAGCCTCTGGTCCCCGCCCCCACCGACGTCAAGCAAGTGCCACCGCCGTCGCCGGTCGCAACGCAGAATGCCGGCCAGCCCCTGAGCCCGCCACCTGCCGACCAGTCAAACACGCGACGTCACAACCTCGAGATTGCCGGCATGGCCGGCGGCGGGGGCATGGTCGTGATTGGCCTCCTGCTCTGGGGAGCCGCCAGCAGCGTCCAGGGCGATATCGACAAGGCGCCGACGACGACCCAGCAAGATCTCACCAACCTCAGGAACCTCGAATCCAAGGGCGATGGTTACGCTGGGCTCGGCAACCTGTTCACCCTCGGCGGGCTGGTCATCGGTGGCATCGGCACGTATTTCTACATCAAGGATCGCCGAGCCGCGCCCACGACGTCGGCGCGGCTCATGCCGACCGTGTTCGATCACGGCGCCGGCGTGGTCTTGACCTTCGGAGGCACGCCATGAAGCTCGTCGCATGCTGGCTCGTACTCGCGGGGTTCGCGGCCGTCACCGGCAGCTGCTCGATCAGCCATCGCAGCGGTGACTTCGCATGCGAGAAGCAATCGGATTGCAGCACCGGCCGGAGCTGCATCGAGGGCTACTGCGTGGCATCTCAGGTCGATGCCGGCGGGAAGACCGACGCGCAGCCGGGCGCCTGCCCGGCGCAATGCACGTCGTGCGACAGCACCGCGAAGAGCTGCGTGATCGCCTGCGCGCTCACCAACAGCTGCCAGCAGCAGGTCACGTGCCCCGCGGGCTGGAACTGCAACATCATGTGCGCGGGCACCCGATCGTGCCGCAACGGCATCAGCTGCGCCGGCAGCAAGTCGTGCACGATCACGTGCAGCGGCGCGCAGAGCTGCCAGGGTGTCACCACGTGCGGCTCCGGGCCGTGCAACGTCGATTGCTCCGGTGCCCCGTCGTGCAACAGCGTCAACTGCGGCCTGTCCTGCGCATGCGACGTCGCCTGCCGCACTGGCTCGCTCTGCACCACCCTCACGTGCAAGGCGCCGGCTTGCAACACGACGGTGCCGTTCCGCGGTTGCACCTCGCTCAACGCCAGCTGCAACACCTGTCCGTAGGCGATCGTCTGTCGATCCGCTCGCCTGGTTGACGGCTACAGCGTCGCGCGGCGGGCGCTCGCCTGGTTGATGGCTACGGCGTCGCGCGGCGCTCGGTGGACGCTTCCGCCTTCGCCGCCTTCTTCGCCTTCGCCGCCTTCTTCGCCTTCTTGTGGTTCTTGCGCGCGGCCTTCTTCTTCGCCTTCCGCACCGACTTCTTCTTCGTCGTCTTGGTGGGCGCGGCTTTGGTGGGCTCAGCCTTGGTGGCCTCAGCCTTGGTGGTCTCGGCCGTGGCCGGTGATTCGGCGGGCATCGGATCACCCGCCGCGGCTGCGGTACCTGCCAGGATCGCTACGAGTGAGAGAGAGCGAACAAGCGTGCGCACCATGTGTGTGTCCTTAGGTACTGCATCCATCGTGATGGGACAACATCCGAGCATCACGTGAGCGGAGAGCCTGGAAAATGCGCTCCTCTCTAACGGAGCAACATCCAGACATCGCTGAGAATTCATTCAAAACCCAGCGATTTTTCCTCACGCAAACATCGCGTAGCTCGCGGAACAAAACACCAGCTTCGCTTCGCCCCATGTGAGCGGCTCGCTCTAACGGAATAACATGCTGAAACCACACTGATTCTATCGAGAAATGGGCAATTTTTCCTCACGCGAGAGCCCCGGCAACTTTGCATGGTGGCCTGGCCTTCATGAGGTCTCGCTCTAACGGAGTAACTAATCGAAACTATTTAAAGTTATTGGAAGAACCGGCCATTTTTCCTCACGCAGGAACCCCCGGCCTCTCGCATGGCCTCCATGAGGTCTCGCTCTAACGGAGTAATCAAGCGAAATTATTACAACTTGTTGGAAGAACCGGCCATTTTTCCTCACGCAAGGAGTCCACGCCGCGCGGCGGTTCCTGACGGGAGATAGAGTCGACGCGATGCTACGCGCCACGCTTTGTGCCTTGCTCCTCCTGGCCGGTGCCGGTTGCCATCGCGACACGGATCCGCCGCCGATGCACCCGAAGGAAGGTGAGCTTCCGCCGCTGCCCCCATCGTCGGGGACCCCGGTCGGATACCTGGTCGACAACGCCGGCCAGCTCCAGCTCAGCGATGATCAGCTCAAGCAGCTCAAGGAGATCGATCGAAGCCTGGCGGCCAAGGACGACGAGATCGATACGCAGCTGCGCATCATCGAGAAGCCCGCCGAGGATCCGGAGGTCCCGAAAGGCGAGCCGCCGCCGCGCCACAACAACGCGCCCGGCGCGCAGATCCGCACTACCCCGGATGCCGCCAAGCTGCACCGCGCGCGCAAGGAGAACGACTACGAGGCGCTCAGGCAAGCGTTCGCGCTGCTCGATCCCAAGCAGCAGACGGCGGCGCGCAGGCTACTCGAAGATCGCGGCGTCACCGCACCGGGCAGCAACACGAAGCCGCCGAAGGAAACGTCTGACGACGGGGTGCCACTCGAGCCCTGATGCTCGAGCTTTCGCTCCCCTGGATCCGGCCAACACCGGACCGCGCCAGCGCAACATGGACGGGATGCCGCAACCATCGCTGTCGATACCCTTGCGCGGCCGGGGAAACAGATTTCGGAAATACCGGCCAGAACGGATGTGGGGAATACCGGTCAGTCGGGGGCTAGTTGTTTCCAATCGTGACCTTTGTTGCCGCCGGCCTGCAGCTGCCAGGTGGTGAGCGTCATACCTGGGACGTCGGCTAGGAGGGAGCCCCGGTGCTGGCGCGAGATCAGCCGGCGAGCTTGGTCCTCAGCAACTCGAGATCTTTGCGGATGTTGCGCCGGACCATGCGATTCAAGATCGGCGAGGCGATCCGGTAGAAGCCGCGCGCGTCGCCGCGGGCGTGGATCGAAACCAGCGTGCCGCCGGCAGCATCGGCGAGCTCGTAGCGCACTTGCATCGGGAACGGCTGTTCCACCCGCATCTCGACGAACTGCTCGGCGCTGGTGTCGATGACCTCGTACTGATAGGCGAACTGCTTGCCGAGAAACTTCGCGGTGCGCTCGACCCGCGAGCCGCGGCGAAGCGGCCCCTCGGTGAGCGGCCGGCACGCGACGATGCCGGTCGTCCAGGCGACGTCGTTGGCGGGGTCGAACATGAACCGCGCGACGTCGCCGCGCGGGCGTTGCACCAGGAGCTCGACGCGAACATCGGTGGCCATGCCAGCGTTGTACGGCATCGCAGCCTGCGAGACAATCACCTCATTTCGTGACGTCGCGTCCCACAGGAGAGACAATGAGACTCGAAGACATGCGTCTGTTCGCCGCGGTCGCCGCCGCCCGCAGCTTCACCGCCGCGGCGCGGTCGCTCGGCATGCCGAAGCAGACCGTGAGCCGGCGCATCGCCGAGCTCGAAGACAGCCTCGACGTGCGCCTCCTGCACCGTACGACCCGGCGGCTCCACCTGACCGACGTGGGCGCGGCTTATGCCGAGCGCTGCGCCGAGATCGTGCGGCATGCCGAGGAGGCCAATCGCGCGGTCACCGATGTCGCAGCCGCGCCGCGCGGTGTGCTGCGAGTGACCGCCGATCCGGAGCTCGGCGAGTCGTTCCTGACCGGCATCGTGGTCGATTATGCGCACCAGTTTCCGGGCGTCGAGATCGAGGTCACGCTGACCCGCCGGCGGGTGCGGCTCATCGAGGAAGGCTTCGACATCGCGCTCCGCGTGGGCTGGATCGACGACAGCGCGCTGACTGCGACACGCCTCGGGCCGGCCCGCGTGCGCTACTGCGCGAGCCGCAGCTATCTGAAGCAGCGGGGCACACCCCGCACGCCTGCCGAGCTCGCCGACCACGACTGCTTGATCGTCCTTGCCGATGACGTCGCGATGCGCTGGCCGTTTCGTGGCCGCAAGGGCCCCGAGCTTGTCCCGGTGACCGGTCGGCTGCGGTTCAACAGCGTCGCGATGGCGCACGCCGCGGCGCTCGCCGGGCTCGGCATCGCGATCTTCCCGGAGTTCCTGTGCGTCGCCGATCTGCGCGCGCGCCGGCTGGCCGCGGTGCTCGATGACTGGCGGATCGACGCGGGCGCCGTGTGGCTGGTCCACCCAGCGGGCCGCTACCTGGCGGCGAGCGTGCGCGCGTTCGCCGAGCTCGCGGTCGAGGCCGCCAGCCACTGGCCATGGGAGCAACCTTAGTCGTGCAAGTCGGTCAGAATAATGTGCTAAATTTGGACCTATGAAGGCGGTCAACGTACGTCCCATCACCGAGCTCAAGCACCGGACCAAGGCGTTGGTCGGCGAGATCGTGGACAGTGGTCAGTCCATTGTGATCACGCAGAACGGCAAACCGAGGGTCGTCGTGATGGATGCGGCGGAACACGATCGCATGCAAGATACGCTTGCGATGTTGAAGCTCCTGGCCCAGAGCGTTGACTCGCTCGCTCGAACCGGGAAAGCGTCTTCCACCGCCGAGGCCCGCCGCCGCGTCAAGCTCGCGCTCGACAAGCAACGCCGGCGATGACAGATCGCCGGCGCGTGGTGCTGTGGACCGAGGTCGCGCTGCGAGACCTCGAACGGTTGGCCGCCCGGCTCCATGAGCGGGCACCGCAGCGTGCTGAGAAGATCCTCGAGCGCGTTCTCTCGCGGGGTGAGTCGCTGGCCACGCTGTCCCACCGAGGACGAACCCCACCCGAGCTGCGACCGATCGCCGATCGAACATGGCTCGAGGTGCTCGAGGCGCCGTGGCGCATTCTCTACCGTGTGGTCGAGGACACCGTGGAGATCCACGCGGTCCTCGATGGCCGCCGTGATCTTCGAGACATTCTGTTCGAGCGCATGCTGGACTGAAGGGACACCACAGGACGAAGGCGCTCAGCGCGGCGGGAACCTCGGCAAGCAGCGTGTCCCAAGGTTGCGGCGTGATCGCGGCGTCCCGACGTCGCTAGCGTGGAAGCGATGCCGCCCGGAGCGGCCACGCGCTTACCACGAACTAGCCGCTGGCGTGCCCTTGACCGCGCGGCGCGATCCAGGCGTAGAGTTCGCGCCGTGCGCAAGCTCTCCCTGATCTCCGTGTTGATCCTCGCCGCGGCGTGCGGCGCTTCCTCCAAGCCACCTGAAGCGGTGCCCGCGCCCAAGCCCGCGCCGGATCCGGCCGAGCTGCCCGCCGAGAAGGTCGAGAAGCAGCCGGCTCCTCCGAGCGGCGATGCCGCGCTGGTCGCCGAGGCCAAGCAGTTCGTCGCCGACCTCGACAAGACGGTGCGCAAGCTGACCGTCGATGCCTCGCTCGCGGCCTGGGCCAACGAGACCGACCTGACGCCCGAGCACGAAGCCGCGACGGCCAAGGCCAGCGAAGTGCTGAGCGTCGAGGTCACCAAGCTGGTCAAGACCGCGCGCAAGTTCGAGCCGATCCTCGGCAAGCTCGATCCCGACACGCGGCGGCAGCTGACGCTGCTCAAGTTCCAGGCCCAGCCGTCGCCCGACGATCCGAAGCAGGCCAAGGAGCTCGCCGAGCTCGCCGCGAAGATGGACTCGGAATACGGCAAGGGCGTGTGCAAGAACGTGAAGGGCAAGGAGACCTGCCAGGACATCGAGTACTGGTCCAAGCTCCTGCAGAAGGAGCGCAACCCGGACAAGCTGCTGGCCACCTGGAAGGCCTGGTATGACGACGTCGGCCACAAGGAGCGCGACATGTTCGTGAAGTACGTCGAGCTCGCCAATGCCGGCGCCCGCGGCATCGGGTTCTCGAACGTCGCGTCGATGTGGAAGTCCGGCTACGACATGCCGGAGGCCGCGTTCGCCGCGCAGACCGACAAGCTGTGGGGCCAGGTCAAGCCGCTCTACGATCAGCTGCACTGCTATACCCGCCGCAAGCTCAACCAGACCTACGGCGACAAGGTCGTGTCCAAGACCGGGCTGATCCCGTCGCACCTGCTCGGCAACATGTGGGCTCAGTCGTGGGACTACCTGTACCCCGAGCTCGAGCCGTACAAAGGTGTCGCGCCGATCGACGTCACCCCGGTGCTCGCGAAGAACTACGACGCCAAGAAGATGGTCAAGGTGGGCGAGGCCTTCTACATGTCGCTCGGCATGGACCCGTTGCCCCAGACGTTCTGGGAGCGCTCGCAATTCACCAAGCCGGCCGACAAGAACGTCGTCTGTCACGCCAGCGCGTGGGATGTCCAGTACAACAACGACCTCCGGATCAAGATGTGTATCAACTTGAACCAGGAGGACCTGTGGACGATCCACCATGAGCTCGGCCACGATTTCTACTTCCACTATTACTACAAGCTGCCGGTGCTCTATCAGGGCGGCGCGAACGACGGATTCCACGAGGCGATCGGCGACACGATCCAGCTGTCGATGACGCCGGAGTACCTGAAGGAGAAGGGCCTGCTCGCGACCGTCGTCAAGAACGACAAGGCGACGATCAACCAGCAGATGAACGTCGCGCTCGCCAAGATCGCGTTCCTGCCGTTCGGCCTCCTAGTCGACAAGTGGCGGTGGGACGTGTTCTCCGGCCAGGTCACGCCCGACCAGTACAACCAGCACTGGTGGGATCTGAAGAAGCAGTACCAGGGCGTGGCGCCGCCGATCGCGCGCGCCGCGACCGACTTCGACCCCGGCGCGAAGTACCACGTCGCCGCCAACGTTCCGTACATGCGGTACTTCCTCGC
>Ga0134121_10005166_pt1 | contig 10634 bp, 11 predicted proteins | sample KB301_FD_96463 | JGI IMG/M metagenome (GOLD analysis project Ga0134121, IMG submission 96463) | Terrestrial soil microbial communities without Nitrogen fertilizer from Kellogg Biological Station, Michigan, USA - KB3-0-1 | ecosystem: Environmental > Terrestrial > Soil > Unclassified ...
GGTTGACCGTTTCGACAAATGCCATCCGCAACGCGGTCAGGCTTTGCTTGAGCAGTTTCTCTTCGCGCGCTTCCAGGTTGCCTTTTGTCTTCACCTCCAGCATCTCCAACTGGTCGATGAACAACCGGGCTGCGTCGAGGTCCTCCGTGGTTTCGCCGGTTTCCGGGTGCGGCACCTTGCCCAGAAGCATGAGTGCCATGTTCGTTTGCTGAATGATCATGTTGGCGAATAGCGCGGACGTGATTTCCTCCTGGCTGGGCGCCGAGAGCGTGTCTTCATTCGGTTGCGGGTCATTCATGAACTATCCTTCGCCTGACGGGCGCATTTCTGCCATCAAAAAATGGATGAGGTGTTTGAGGCGCCTTTCCAGGTCGGTCGTTTCCAGCAGGAGCTGGCGTCCCCGGGGCGACGACACCATTTTCCAGGAGACGAGGTCGGCGATTTTCTCCGGGTCGTGAAGTTCATCCAGAATGCTCGTGATCTGATTCAGAGTGAGATCGGCGGCAACACTTTCATCCGTCTGACCGGGCTTCTTTTTCGGCGCGGACGCGGCAAATTCAAAGCCCTGCTGCAGCGGAGCGCGGACCAGTTCGAGCACTTTGGCCGTGAGCGCATCCACGGCGACGCTGTCCGTGGCGGTGGATTTCAGCGCGCGGATGCGGTGAACGCGATAGGGCTTGTAACGCACGGTTTCCCGCAGTTCCACCCGCGCGATGCCCTGGAGGACCAGGTGCGACGTGCCATCTTTGCGCGACACGCACGCCCGGATCAGACCCAACCCCGCCACCGAACAGGGTGCTTCGCGAACGCATCCGGGTTTCTGCATCGCCACGCTGAACATCCGGTGCGATGCGAGCGAGTCGGAAAGCATGCGGCGGTAGCGCGGCTCGAAGATGTAAAGCGGCAGCATGGCCTGGGGAAACAGGATTGCATTGGGGAGCGTCATCACCGGAACCTCGCACGGCAGATCCATGGGCAGAATCTAGGCGAGCCTGCCCGCAATTCAAGACGGAGATGCGAGCTTGCCAAAAATTAGACCACTGAGCATTGTAAAGCACGTATGAAAGGCAAAAACGTGACGGTCGTTTTGGTCGTGCTGTGCGCTGTGTTTGGAGTCGGTCTATTGATCCGCCATTTGACGGCGCAGAAGGACGAGCGAATCGCTGAAGACCGAATCCGGGTGCTGTCCAAGGACGTCGCGGACACGCAAAAGAAGCTGAACGAACAAACAAAAGTCAACGCGGTCCTGGATACCAACCTGGCGGTGCGCACAACCGAGGTCGAAAATTTTTCCAACCGACTGGTCAACGTCTCGGCGGAACTCGCTAAAACCGAAGCCGACGCGAAAACCGCGGCCGAAACGGCCAAGGCAGAAATGGCCAAACGGGACGCCAAAATCGCCGAACTGGAGGGCCAGAACGACGAAATGACCAAAAAGATGACCGATCTGAACACGGCGCTGACCGGCCTGGAAAAACAGATCGACGACACGAAGCAAAAGCTGGCTGCGTCCGAGGGCGACCGTGAATTTCTCTTGAAGGAATTGAAGCGATTGCAGGCCGAGAAGGCCGAATTGGAGCGGCAGTTTAATGACCTCGCCGTGATGCGCGAGCAGGTCCGGAAGCTGAAGGACGAACTGTCCATCGCGCGCCGCCTTGAATGGATTCGCCGCGGGCTTTACGGGACCGAAAAGGGCGCGGAGAAACTCCAGAAGGGCTTTGTCTCGACCACCGGGCAGAGCAACTTCGACCTGAACGTCGAGATTCGGCAGGATGGAGCGGCGAAGGTCGTTCCCGCGACCAACGCGCCTCCGACGAATCCACCTCCGGCGAACCTGAACGCACCGAAATGATCCGGCCGGGTTCGTTGTCCGATTCGTACGGCCGCGTCATGCGCGACCTGCGGGTCAGTGTGACTGATCGCTGCAACTTCCGTTGTCTCTATTGCCTGCCGGAGACCGAGGAAGCGGCGGATTTTTATCGGACGCGGTTTGACGCGGTCAAAAATCCCGCTCCCCCCAAACGGATCGCGCGCGAATGGAAGCCGCGTTCCCAGATCCTGACCTTTGAGGAGATTGAGCGCGTCGTCCGGCTGGCGGTCGAACTCGGGATTGAAAAGGTTCGCGTGACCGGCGGCGAGCCGCTGCTGCGGCAGGGCCTCGAGCAACTCGTCGCCCGACTTTCGGCGATTCCCAGCGTGGCCGACCTGGCGATGACCAGCAACGGTTTCCTGTTCCCGCAAAAGGGGAGGGCGTTGCGCGCCGCCGGACTGCGACGCGTCAGCTTCAGCCTCGACTCGCTCGATCCGGACAATTTCAAAAAAATCACCGGTCGTGACGGCCTCCGCTCGGTGCTTGCCAGCATCGAACTGGCGCAGGAACTCGGCTTGCAACCCGTCAAGGTCAATGCCGTCATCATTCGCGGGTTGAACGATCACGAGATCGAATCGCTCGCGGAGTTTGCGCGCCGGAAGAGTCTGAGCTTCCGGTTCATCGAATTCATGCCGCTCGATTCCGGACGCGCCTGGCAGAAGGAACTTGTCGTGCCCGGCCGTGAAATCCTGCAACGGATCCGGGCGCGCTTCGAGTTGAAGCCGGTCGAGTCAGCCAACGTCTCGGAGACCGCCAGGCGTTGGTCGTTCGCGGATGGACGTGGAGAGATCGGGATCATCGCGCCGGTGAGCGAGCCGTTCTGCGGCCATTGCAACCGGCTTCGCCTGACTGCTGACGGCAAAATCCGCACCTGCCTGTTCAGCCTGACGGAGCACGATTTGAAGCCGCTCCTGCGCGGCGATGCGTCCGACGAAACCATCAAGCAGCGGCTCCAGGAAATCGTCTGGCACAAGGAGGAACGCCATCACATCGGCGAGCCGGACTTCGTTCAACCCTCCCGGACGATGAGTTGTATCGGAGGTTAGAACTGTCAGGACACCCGGAGAGCCAGGGCCCGACTTGCGTCATGAGCGATGCTTGACGGCTTTCGTCGGGTCGGTAACTTCTTCGGCAAACTGGAAGCAGTATTGTGATATGCCGACCTACGAATACGTTTGTTCGAAATGCGATCATCAGTTCGATGTTTCTCAGCCGATCACTGACAAGCCGCTGACGGTCTGTCCGAAGGACCGGTGCGCGCAGAAACGCTGGGGTAAAGGGAAGGTGAAGCGTGCAGTCAGCGCCGGCGCCGGCCTGATCTTCAAAGGGAGCGGTTTCTACATCACGGACTATCGGAGCGAGAATTATAAGCAAGGCGCAAAGAAAGAATCGGGCGCGTCCTCCGGCGGTGGCGACGGCAAACCGGCAGCCACCGGCGAAACGAAATCCACGAAGACCGAAAGCGCGGCCCCGAAAACCAAGTCGGGTGACAAGTAATTTCGAGGCTCGCGTTCGCTCCGGACGGAGGCATACTGTTCCATCATGAAATTCACCGCGATCCTCTGTGTCTGGGTGATCGCGATGGAGGCGTTCGCAGCCGCGCCGGTCAATGTCAATGCCGGGCGAACCTCCGATCTACAGACCGTCCACAGCGCTTCGGGGCAGTTCGTCGTTGCCGGACCCAGAACGGCTTTTGCGGGTGCCGGGACAAGCGAGTTGCGCACGAACACGGTTCTGGTCCGATTGGATCCGAACCTTCTGGCCATTTCGTGCGAGCGGATCAAACTGGCGTTGCTGCGCGAGTTCGGCATGCCTGATTTCTGGCGTGGCAGCATTTACGCGGTCATCAACCCAGCCATGACCAACAACCAACCGCCGGTCATTGGCGCCAAGGCGTTCACCGGCGGCTGGCAGTATCGGGTGGAAGTCCCGCCGTTGATTGAGAAATCGAAACTGGCGCGCGGCCTCGTGCAGGTCTTGTTGCTGGAGATAGCGAATCGCACCGCCGGATTGCGCTCGGCGGAAATCCCGCTGTGGCTGACCGAGGGGGTGACACAACACCTGCTCAATTCGGGTGAGACGGACCTGGTCGTGTCCGATCCGCGCTGGAATTTCAACAACGTCAACGTGAGCTGGGTGGCGCGCCAGGCGGCCCGGCGTGATCCGCTGAACACGGTTCGCGAACGGTTGCTGAGCCATTCGGCTTTCACCTTCGCAAAGCTCGGCGAGCCCGTTACCGACGACTGGCCCGAGGAAAGTTGGAAGACCTTCCAGGCGTCGGCGCATTTGTTCGTTGAAAACCTGATGATGATGAACGGCGGGCGGGCAGCGTTGATTGGAATGCTCTTCCAATTGCCGCATTACCTGAACTGGCAATCGGCGTTTCTGAACGCGTTCAAGGCCCGGTTTCCGCGGATGCTCGACGTGGAAAAATGGTGGGCCGTCGTGCTGGTCCATTTTACCGGACTGGACCCGGCCCAGGCGTGGTCCATGGATACCGCGTCGCAGAAGCTCGATGAAATGCTTCACCCGCCCGTGCTGGTCAGCGCCAGCGCCAGGGAACTTCCGCATCGGACGCGGTTGACCGCGCAACAGATCATCAACGAATGGGACTACCTGCGGCAGCGGGTGGTCCTGAAAGGCCTCAGCGGCCAGTTGTTCATGATGCGCATCCGGACCCCGCCGGAGATGATCGGGTTGGTGGACGAATATCGCGCTACGATTGAGGCCTACATTGCCAGGCGTGACAAGGCGGGCGTGGCGAGATCATTGCCCGGGCTGCCGCCGATGCGCGCCGATTATCTGGTGCGCGACGTCGTGAAAAAACTGGATGAGCTGGATCAACGGCGCGCTGTCTTCGGCCCCGCGAAAGGCCCTGCCACCAGCGCGTTAGCCAAACCCGCCTTGTGACCTTTCCGTGCGGACCGGTTTTCAGGCGCTCACTTGACAGGGCATCGACCCAAAATATAGTTCCCGCGCAATGAATGAAATTGTTTCCGACCCAAAAGACGAGCCGCCATCGCGGAGTCCCCTCGACACCTTCAAGGAATTCAAATCGGCCGGCCGTGGTTTCTGGAGAGACGTTTCGGACAGGGACTGGACCGACTGGCGCTGGCAGCTCAAGAATCGCATCACTTCACTCGAACAGCTCCAGCGTTTGCTTCCGTCGCTGACGCCCGAGGAATACGCCGGCACCCAACTGGCGAATACGAAACTTGCGCTGGCCATCACGCCTTACTTTTTCAACCTGATCGATCCCACGGACGAGAACTGTCCGATTCGCCGGCAGGTCGTCCCCCGCGTCGAAGAAACGCACACCGCGTCGTGGGAAATGAGCGACCCGTGCGGCGAAGATTCGCACTCGCCCGTGCCCGGGCTTGTCCACCGGTATCCGGATCGCGTGTTGTTTCTCGTCACCGATCGTTGCGCTGCATATTGCCGCTATTGCACTCGTTCGCGTCTGGTCAGCAACGCCAGCGGCTACGACTTTCACCCGGAGTTCGACCGGCAGATTCAATACATCCGGGACCATCCCGAAGTGCGCGACGTGTTGCTCAGCGGCGGCGATCCGTTGTTGTTCAGCGATGAAAAACTGGAACATCTCCTGAGTCAATTGCGCGCAATCAGGCATGTCGAATTCCTCCGCATCGGCACGCGCATACCGATCTTTCTGCCGCAACGGGTGACGCCTGAATTGTGCGGGATGTTGAAGCAGTTTCATCCACTGTTCATCAGCATTCACTCGAACCATCCACGCGAGCTCACCACGGAAGTGCGCGGCGCGCTCGGTCGTCTGGCCGACGCCGGCATTCCGCTCGGCAACCAGTCGGTGCTGCTCCGGGGCGTGAATGACGATGTGACCATGATGAAGGCGCTCGTGCAGAAACTGCTGATGTGCCGCGTGAAGCCGTATTACATCTACCAGTGCGACCCGATTTCCGGCTCGGCGCATCTGCGCACGACCATCCGCAAGGGCGTCGAAATCATGGAGGGCCTGCGCGGGCACACGACAGGCTATGCTGTGCCGCAATACGTGATTGATGCGCCCGGCGGCGGCGGCAAGGTGCCAATCAACCCCGACTATGTGCTGAGCCGCAACGCCGACCGCGTTGTCATCCGCAACTTCGAGGGCAAGGTCTTCGAGTATGTCGAAGGTGCTAAAACTGCGCCGCGATATAAGCCCTCAGAGGATTTCGTCGCGCCGGAGTTGGTATAATTCGCGATGCCCCGCGAAACATCCCAGTCCAAAACTGCCCGGCTTAAAAAGGTTCTCATCGCGCTGGACAGGACTTATCCCGACGCGCATTGCGAACTGAATTACTCGAATCCGCTCGAACTGCTCATCGCCACCATTCTGTCCGCACAATGCACCGACAAGCGGGTAAATCTGGTAACTGCTGAGTTGTTCAAGAAACATCACTCAGCCGCGGACTACGCCAACGCCAAGCCCGCCGAGTTGGAACAAGCGATCAAGACCACGGGGTTTTTCCGCAACAAGACGAAGAGCATTCAAGCGTGTTGCCGCGCGCTGGTCGAGCAACACGGCGGCGAAGTGCCGAGGACGATGGAGGAATTGACTCAACTCGGCGGCGTCGGGCGCAAGACCGCGAACGTCGTTCTGGGAAATGCCTTCGGGATCAATGAAGGCGTCGTGGTGGACACGCATGTCGCGCGGCTGTCGCAACGACTCGGCCTGACGAAGCAGAAGGACGCGGAGAAGATCGAGCAGGAGTTGATGAAACTGGTGCCGCGCGAACAGTGGACAATGTTCAGTCACTGGCTCATCTGGCACGGGCGGCGCCGTTGCTACGCGCGCAGTCCAGACTGCCCGAACTGCGAAATCAAAAAGCTCTGTCCTTCGGCCGGCAAGGTGTAACGGCAACCCTTCAGGTTGCGCACCCACAACAATTTCTTCGCGCAAGCCATGGCTTGCGGCTACGTTCTGACCGCGATGGCCGAACATTGGCTCCTGCTGAACTCCGGGCCGGGCGATGCCGCTTTCAACATGGCGTTCGATGAAGCGCTGTTGGAGTTCGCGGTAACGTTGGGTGAACCGATCCTCCGCTTCTACGGCTGGACGGAACGGGCCGCGAGCCTCGGATATTTTCAGAAGCATTCCGAAGTCGAGCAGGTGACATTGTTGCGTCCGCTCGTGCGCCGGCCCACCGGCGGTGGCGTGGTGCCGCATGACACCGATTGGACTTACAGCCTCGTTTTCCCGCCGGGCCACTGGTGGCATGCATTGCGCGCGCCGGAGAGTTATCGCCAGACGCACGAATGGATTCGCGCCGCGTTCTCAAAACTTCACGTTCCGACGGACCTGTCGGCCGTTCGCCGCGGGGAATTGCCCGGACAATGTTTCGCCGGCGCCGAACAATTCGATTTGTTGTGGCACGGACGCAAGATCGCCGGCGCGGCACAGCGCCGCAACCGCCGCGGGTTGCTGATTCAGGGGTCCATTCAACCGCCGCCCCTGAACCTGGCCAGGGCCGACTGGCAAAAGGCGATGTGCGACGCGGCTGTCGAAAGATGGAAGGTTGACTGGACGCCGTTGGAGCCGGGTCCAGCCTTGAACGAGCGCGCGTCGGAACTTCGAAGGAAGTATTCCTCGAGCGAATACAATGAACGCCGCTGAAGACAAACCGAAGACGAGCGGTTTTGTTCATGCGAAGTGGCCGTGGCGTTTTTTTCTGGCGTCGTTCTGGCTGAGCCAGGCGGCGCCGCTGCACGCCCTGTCCCTGCTGACCTACAACGTCGGCGGCAACGGCACGACCGACTGGAGTACAAACGCGCCGCAAGTGCAGTCCATCGGTCGGCAGTTGTCGTATCTGCAGCCCGACATCGTGACCTTTCAGGAGATTCCTTTCACGAACACCTGGCAGATGACCAACTTCGTGAAGGCCTGGCTGCCCGGCTATTTTCTGGCAACCAATTCCGGCACGGACGGGTTTATCCGAAGCGTGATTGCCAGCCGGCACGCCATCGCCCGGTCGCAAAAGTGGCTGGACGGTGTGACGCTGACGAACTTCGGCTACAGCGGAAACTTTACGCGCGACCTGTTCGAGGCGGAGATCAACGTTCCCGGCTGGACGGCGCCGCTGCACGTGTTTACCACGCATTTGAAGGCGAACAGCGACAGTGACAGCGCGCAACGGCGCGCGGCCGAAGCCAGCGCCATTTCAAATTTCTTCGTCACCGTTTTTCTGCCGGCGAATGGGACCCGGCCGTATCTCCTCACGGGCGATTTTAACGAGGACGTCAACCGTCCACCGAGCAGCGGTCAACAGCCGATTCAGCGGCTCGTGAATGCCAGCACCGGTCTGCGACTTACGACGCCCGTCAATCCAGTCACAGGACAGGACTTCACGCGGAACATCCGGGCAACGCTGACCGTGCGTTTCGACTACATCCTGCCCGGCGGTTTGCTGTTCTCGAACATGGCCACGAGCCAGGTGTTTCGCACGGACGTTCTCAATCCGATGCCGCCGCCAGTGCTGCTCTTCGATGATAAAACCGCTTCCGATCATCTGCCCGTGCTCATGGCGTTCGACAATCCTTTCAACGCGCCATTCGCGCTTACCTCGATCACCACTACGAGCAACCTCGTTACATTGAACTGGGAAACGACAGCCGGAAGGCAATATGACGTGGAAGGCTCGAGTGACCTGCAGTCGTGGACGAAAGTGGCGACCAGTCTTTACGCTCCGTCAACGAGTTTCGCCTTCAGCACCAATGTGGCGGAGATTATGCAATTCTTCCGCGTCTATCGCGCCCCGTAAGCGCTCCACGCGGAGCAACAGTCTGCGCTCCTGCGATTCAATAGCCGCCGGCGCCGGCCAGACTGCGCACAATCGCCACGCCGTTCGATGTGCCCAAACGCGTCGCGCCGGCCTGGATCATCGCCGCCGCCGTTTGTGCTTCGCGAATGCCGCCGGCCGCCTTGACGCCGAATTTCGGTCCGACTGTTTCGCGCAGCAACTTTACGTCTTCGAGGGTTGCGCCGCTCGAGCCGAAACCGGTGGAGGTTTTCACGAAGTGCGCCTCGGAATCGACAGCGACGTGGCAGGCGCGAATTTTCTCCTCATGCGTGAGCAGACAAGTCTCGATGATGACTTTGACTGGCCGGCCGTCGGCCGCTTCCACGACATCGCGCAGTTCGCGGAGCACGTAGGCATCGTCGCCGTCCTTCAACCGGCCGATGTTGATCACCACGTCGATCTCCTGCGCGCCGTTGTCGATCGCCGCCTCGGTTTCAAAACGTTTCGTGTCCGCGTCGGCCGCGCCCAGGGGAAAGCCGGCCACGGCTGCGACTTTCACGTCGCTGTCTTCGAGAAAACTACGGGCCTGCGCCACCCACGAACCATTCACGCAGACCGCGTGAAAGCGGTGCTGCCGGGCCTCGGCGCAGAGCTGCTCGATGTGCTTCGCGGTCGCGTCGGGCTTCAGCGACGTGTGATCAATGAAGCGCGCGAGTTCGCGCGCAGAGAGTGGTGACGCGCGGGTCATTTCGGCAACAAATCCGCCACCAGCGCGCGCTCCTCCTTCAGCTCGTTGATCGAGGCGTCGATTTTCGCGCGGCTGAATTCGTTGATCGGCACGCCCTGAACAATGGAAAGCTTCCGCCCGTCGCTGCGGACGGGAAAGGAGGCGATGAGTCCCTTCTCGACGCCGTGGCTGCCGTCCGAGCAGACACAGACGCTGTGCCAGTCGTCGCCGGGCGTAGGCTCGACGATGGAACGGACACTGTCGATGATGGCGTTGGCGGCGCTTCCGGCGCTGGACGCGCCCCGGGCTTTGATGATGGCGGCGCCGCGCTGCTGGATCGTGGCGATGAATTCGCCTTTCAACCAGGCTTCGTCTTTGACGACCTCGGTTGCGGGTCCGCCATGGATCCTCGCATTGTAGAAATCAGGAAATTGCGTGGACGAGTGGTTGCCCCAGATGGCGACGTTGGAAACGGCGGTGACGTCCACGCCCGCTTTCTTCGCGAGTTGCGTCCTGGCGCGGTTCTCGTCGAGCCGGGACATGGCATGCCAGCGGTCCCGGGGAATCCCGGGGGCGTTGTTCATGGCGATGAGGCAATTCGTGTTGCACGGGTTGCCGACGACAAGAATGCGCACGTCCGCGGCGGCGTTCTTTTGAATGGCCGTGCCCTGGCCGGTGAAGATTTTGCCGTTGATGCCAAGGAGGTCCTTGCGCTCCATTCCTTGCTTGCGCGGCACGCTGCCGACGAGCAACGCCCAGTTCACGCTGCGAAAGCCCTCATCGAGGCTTGCCGTGGCGACAACTCCCTTGAGCAGGGGAAAGGCGCCGTCCTCGAGTTCCATGACCACGCCACCGAGCGCGGGCAGGGCGGGTTCGATCTCAATCAAATGCAGAATCACCGGCTGGTTCGGACCGAAGAGGGCGCCGGAAGCGACGCGGAAAAGCAGGGCGTAACCGATCTGGCCGGCGGCGCCGGTGACCGCAACGCGAATCGGGGTCGTGCTCATAGTTCGATTAAGGGCAAGCGCAGTATGGTGAGCCGTTGAAAGGCAGGCAAGAGTGAACGGACGCTCGCGTGGTTCGCGGGGGTACGATTAAGCCCCTTGCTCATGGCGCCGCATCCTCAACGGAATTCCGGACGTCATACAATTCCGCGGCGATGGAGCGTCACCGATTCGTAACCGACTTGTCACCGCCACGCCATTGTGAGAAGAGTTACCGCATGGTAACCAAGGCGCGAGTCATGCCGAAAATACTGGTCGTTGACGACGAGCCGGAC
>Ga0134121_10005168_pt1 | contig 10634 bp, 3 predicted proteins | sample KB301_FD_96463 | JGI IMG/M metagenome (GOLD analysis project Ga0134121, IMG submission 96463) | Terrestrial soil microbial communities without Nitrogen fertilizer from Kellogg Biological Station, Michigan, USA - KB3-0-1 | ecosystem: Environmental > Terrestrial > Soil > Unclassified ...
AAACAAGACCCTCAACCAGAAGACACTCATGATCTTCGCGCCCATCTTGATACTGATCGGTATCGCAGGGTTCATTATCCCTGAGCGATACAGTCTTACGAGCGGAGCGGCGCCATATAACCTGTTTCACATCCTCTTCGGCGCGATCGGGCTCGTGCTGGTGATGACGAACAAAGACGTGCTGGCGAGCCTGTTCAACTTCGGATTCGGATTGATCGATCTTTACCAGGCGCTGGCGAGTGTGTTCGGGTTGACGCCGATCGAGTATTTCCACTGGACGTACGTTGACGACGTGCTGCATGTGCTGATCGGGTTTGCGCTCGTCATCATCGGGATATATGGGTTACGAAGAAAACTGGCCACTGATTAACACGGATCTTGGACGGAGATCTGACTGATCAAGAGCTACAAGGTCTGCGCGCTTGCCGATTTCGATCGAGCCACAATCACGATCGATGCCCAGCAGGTGGGCAGGATTCGATGAGGCCATACGGGCAAGGTCGACGTAAGACACGCCGAGAAAGCGCAGCACCCGCACCGCATCGAGCATGCTGATCACCGAACCGGCGATACTTCCGGCTGCGTTTGCAGTGCGGCCATCCTTCACGCTGATCGTCTCGCCCCAGATCTCGTAATCGCCGTCTCCCTTCCCTGCTGCCGCGATCGCGTCGCTGATTAAACTAATGCCAGACGCGCCTTTCAACTTCATCAACAAACGCAACATGAACGGATCGAGATGAATGCCGTCGGCTATAACATCGACGGTCACGTCGTCGCGTGACAAGCCCCACGCGATCGGACCGGGATTGCGATGATGCAACGGCGCCATCGCGTTCATAAAGTGCGTCATGTGACGTGCACCGCCGTCACCAGCCTGGTCCAACACTTCCAAATCCGCGCGTGTGTGACCGATCGAAATCACCCAACCGCGCTTCTTCAACTCGCCCACCAGCTCGACTCCGCCTGCAATCTCCGGCGCCATCGTGATCATACGGACGCCGGTCGGCGGCAAGGGCAGTGAATCGAGATCCGCAGCGCTCGAGTAAGTCTTGAAGTATTCAGTATGTAACGCACCGCACTGCGCTGTGTTTACAAACGGTCCTTCGTAATGCACACCCAACACGCGCGCGCCCGGCCCTTGCCCCCTCATTGCTTCCGAAATCGCGGCAATCGCGCTCGCATAATTCTCATCACTGGCCGGCACAAACGTCGGCACCCAACTCGTAACGCCCTGCGACGCGAGATATTCCGACACCTCAAACAAACCGGCCGCCGTCGCATCCATAACGTCGATGCCCGCCGCGCCGTGAATGTGAACATCGATGAAACCAGGCAGCAGTGTCGTGCCCGCAAGATCGATCTCTTCCTCGGCTCCAGCAGCTTCGAGCGAAACTATTCGCCCGTCCTCGATGAAAACAGAAGTCTGCACCACTCGATCGGGCAACACGACTTTCGCATTTTTCAGTAAGAGTGTCTTCATAAGTTAATGCCCGCATTGTAGCAGGACAATGCGGGCATTCTGGGGGACATGTGGGTTGAAACTAGAACAGGAACTTCAACCCAAATTGCAGGACGCGTGGATCACGGAAACTCGTCACCGAACCGAAGAGAGCTTCGTTCGTGATCGCTCTGCTCGTGCTCAGGTTTCGGAAGTTTGTGTGATTGAAAACATTGAACGCCTCAGCACGGAATTGAATCGAGGTGCTCTCAGTGAACCGGAAGTACTTGGACAAAGTGAAATCCACGCGCGCCGTCGGTGGACCATCAACAGCGCCTCGCGAAGCATCTCCAGGCACATTCAATATACCGGTAGCGCCCGCAGGAGTTTGCTTGGCAAAGCAGGCACCGTTGAACCACTGGTCGACGGTGTGCGGCGCGTTCTCGTTCGGATCGCACAGCAGTCGCGGACGACCACCAGCGATGATTGCCGGGATGAACCCGATTCCTGCAGTGTCGTAAGTTGAGCTCGCGATCGTAAACGGCAGACCCGTGTAATAGGTGCCGATGCCTGACACCTGCCATCCTCCCAACACCGTATGGACCAAACCGTTCGACTTGGCGAAGAAGGGCAACTCATAAATCCAGTTGGCACTCACTACGTGACGTCGATCGAGAACTGCCCGGCTGTACTCGGCCCGGATGTTGTTCACATCCTGCGGCGCGGCACTGACCGAAGAGGTCTGGTTATCAGTCAGGTTCTTCGACCAGGTGTAAGCGAAGTTAAATTGCGAAGCGCCCGAGAGGCGATACTGCAGATAGGCCTGCAGGCTGTGGTAATTCGAGTTGTATCGCGTTTCGAGCACGTTGATCGATCGATAACCACGGAAGGGCCGGATCTGATCGAAGATGGTCGGAGTTGCAGTGAGCGCCGTGCCCGGAGTCATGCACTGCTGCGTCACCACACCAGGATCCTGCAATGCTGCGGTGCCCGTCGCACATTGTGAATTAATCGCGAAACCCACCGGCAGATCGTTGTATTCGGTGTTGCCGTTGAGGTGAGTTCCCTTGGAACCATAGTAACCAACCGTAAAGATGGTCTTGCTGCCAATCTGATGCTGAATGTCAAACGACCAGTGCTGCATGTAGGGCGTCAGGAAATTCGGCTGGATGGCGCGAATCGAAGCCGGAGTCGCCGAAGCAACCACCGGAATTGCAGCTCCACCCGGAATCGGCTGGTCCATGCTGGTGATCAATTGTGTAGCCGTCTCCTGAAAAGGCGGATTTAGCGCGAGCAACTCTGCGGCGCTTATCGATACCTGTTCATGGAAGATACCGTAGCCGAGTCGAACTGAAGTCGTGCCTTTACGGAACGGATCCCAGGCGATGCCGATGCGTGGCGCAAAGTCCAACTTATCTGCGTCGTAGATGTACTTGCCAAATGGCGAAGCCGTGGGCCGGCAATTGAAAGCGGCCGGGCCGGTCTGAACATTCTGCGCGTTGACAATCATGCCGTTGCAGAAGTTTCCGCTTCCGGCGCGACGGTTTCCCGCGCCTGTAACGATCGGAGCATCGGCAGCTCGCCAAAGGCTCGGGTCGAAGTTCGCAAGTACTCCGTTGTTATCGGACGGAGGTCCGAAGTAGGAATAGCGAACGCCGAGACTTAGCGTCAGGTTGTTGCGCACACGCCACTCATCCTGTGCAAACCATTCCAATGCCTTCTGGCGCAGATCCACTGTCAGGTCCAGCTTTGACTGGGTGAACGTCACGTTCTTGCCCATCATGAAGCAAGCCCAGTTCTGGTAGAGCGTGTTGATTGAGTTGGAAGCGACACCGGTTGCGCGCACACACGCCGGAGAAGTAACCGAATTGATAGTGTTGCTAAAGGTGCTGAATTGACCTTGATTCGTTCCCGACAACGCGTTCTCGGTCTTCGTATAGCGCGACCCCATGACACCGAATTTCAGCGAATGCGCGCCACGAATCCAGGTGAAGTTACCGGCTAAGTTTCCTTTCGATGAAGGATCAATGTAATTGCCGAAGCCGGTGAGCGAGTTGAAACCGGAGACCTGCACGATTGGTACTGTGTCTCTGACGCTCTCGTAAGGCAGATTCGCGGCGATCGGCGACACGCTCTTCGCGAGCAAGCCCACCGTGTTTATGAAAATCGCACCGTAGCCGTAGGTGAAGCGACCTTCGAAGATCATTCTCGGGTTCGGCGTGTAAATCATGTTCGCCGTATGAGTTTTTCCGGGCGAGTCAGACACCGTGCGGTTAACGAAAGGCAGATTCGAGCGTCCGCCGATGGTTCCGTCAGCGTCCTCCGTCGGAATCTTGTCGTGCTCGAAACGATAGAAGAAGCTCAAGCGATCACTGGCGGTGTGATCGACTCTGATGATCTCCTGACGAAACTTCGCAACGTTGATGTCCGGAAAATCCAGTTGCAGCGTTGCCGGAGCCGTAGGATCAGGTATGTGGCTCCAGATTTGGGTGATGTATTGCTGAGCGACGTTACTGACCGGCGAAAGCGTTGAGAGCGCGGTTCCAGCCGGCAAAACTGAAGTGCAGTTCGTCGCGCTTGAAGCGCTTATACAAATCGGAATCGGGAAAATTCCCTGTTTCATCAGCGCTGTCGGAACGGCGCCGCTGGCATTACGCGTGGAGAGCGTTGGATAACGCGTGTCGCGGCGTTGCTCTTCAGAGAAGAAGAAGAACGTTCGCTGCAGTCTCATTCCGATACCACCGCTGCCTTCGCCGAATTTAGGTACGTAAACTGGACCACCGACGGTGAATCCATAGTTGTTATAGCGGAACGGTTTGCGTTTGATTTTGCCGTTGTCGTCACGGCCAAACGAAGCCGCCAGCGAAGGTGTCCGGTTAGACGCAAAGTCGTTTGCGTTGAAAGCCTCGTTGCGAATGAATTCAAAAGCGCTGCCGTGGAACTTGTCGCCACCGGCGCGGGTTACGATGTTTACCTGTCCTCCACCGCTGCGACCTGATTCCGCCGGATACAAACTGCGCAGTACTTTGAACTCACCGATAGAGTCAATACTCGGATACGCCTGAATGGTGAGATTCGAGCCGCGGTCGGTTACGTCAGCACCGTCAACCGTGAAGGTGTTCTGCGTGCTGCGGGCGCCGTTGACGGAAATGAGCGTCCGGTTCACAACCTGTGTGTCAGGGTTGTTTGTTCCGGTGAACACGAGGTCGTCGAGATCGTTGGTAACGCCGGGAGCCAGCGTCACGAGTTGCACAAAGTTTCTGTTGTTGATTGAGAGTTGGCGCACCTGGTCGCCGTTGATGACCGTCGAGGCCGTCGGAGTGGTCAACTCAACTGCGACCGGGGCTGACTCAACCAAAACAGATTCGGTAATGTTGCCCGCTTCCAGCGTGATATCGGCGGTGCGGCGCGAGCCCACGTCGAGCTTGACCCTGCTGAGAAGCGCCTTCTTAAAATTAGGCGCCTCGACCGCTATATCGTAAAAACCTACCAGGAGGTTGGGGGCAGTGTACTCGCCGTTCTCGTTGGTGGTAACCGTACGCACCACAACCTGCTTATCGGCGTCTGAGAGAGTGACAGTTGCGCCGGCAACTGCTGCGCCGTTGGAGTCTTTCACGGTACCGTTTATGACGCCTGTGATTTCCTGGGCGCGGGTGGCTGATGCAAAGCCCAGCAGAGCCACCGCAAAAAGTACAGCGCGTACATAGCGAAGGTGAAATTTCATGGTTTTTCCTCTTCTAAGAATGATGCTCAAAATTTCTAGTTAGTGGGGGCCGCGATCCGCCGAGCCTACCACCCGGGAGAGTGCCAACAGATTCTTCGGAATCATGGATATGCTATAGATTTTTGGACGACGAATTTCACAGATTCGATCTGGCCAGCGCGCCAAGGATATCGCCTCGGCCCTTACGCAGCAACAATTAACATCATTGTCAGTTTGAAATCAACGGGAGCATTCAAAGCGCATCGCGCGGACCGTCATACAATGCAATCTCTGCGCCTTTTCTCTGCGGTTCTCGGCGTATCTTTGCGTTCTCTGCGTTAATGGCTACTTCAACGCAGAGGCCGCAGAGATACGCTGAGGTTCGCCGAGAAATCCCGAACCGCGCAGCGCCACTCCTGAGCGCACTGCCGTCAATTGATTGTTGTCGATTACTGCTTCGCCGTTTACGAGCACGTAACTGATTCCCAACGGATACTGGTGCGGCTTATCGAACGTCGCCTGATCGATGATCGTGTTCTCGTCGAAGATGACGAGGTCAGCCGCAAAGCCTTCTCGAATCAAACCACGATCGCGAAAGCCAAACGTCTGCGCCGGCAAAGAAGTCATCTTCCTGATCGCATCTTCGAGCGAGATTAACTTCAGCTCGCGAACGTAATGACCAAGCACGCGCGCGTTGTTGCCGTAGCCACGCGGGTGCGGCACACTCTCGTCGATCTGACGCACGCCACTGTCGCTCGCGATCATCGTGAACGGCTCCTGCATGATCCGCTTCACGTCGTCTTCGCCCATGCCGTGATAGATCATCGCTGCACCGCCCGCTTCGTACATCTCGAGCATCTGTTCGATCTGGCTCGTGACGTCGCTCTTCTTCTTTACTTCCTTCGTGATCTCGGCGATCGATTTGCCGTTGAATGATTTGTCCGGGTCGTACGAAGCGACTACGGCAAACGAGTAGTCTTTGAAACCGCTGCGCTTCAAAGCGTCTTTCGTATCGTTGATCGCGCGCTCGCGTGTGGCCTTGTCAGCCAGTCGCTTCTTCGCTTCGTCCAGGCCGCCGGCGCGTAGCCACGACGGCAGGCGCGAATCAAGCGACGTCGAGCTGGCCGTGTACGCGTATTGATCGACAGTGACAACGAGCCCGCGTGCACGAGCATCGCGCACGAGACCGAGCGTCATCGGACTCTGACCCCAGAGTTTCTTGTTGCTGATTTTGAAATGAGAGATCTCGACAGGCAGTCCGGCCTGTTCGCCGATCTGAATACTCTCGCGAATCGCGTCTGCAACCTTGTCGCCTTCGTTGCGCATGTGCGTCGCGTACAGACCGCCGTAACGTCCGGCGACACGCGCGAGCGCGACGATCTCGTCCGTCTTCGCATAAGTTCCGGGAACGTAGATCAATCCGGTTGAGAGACCGACGGCGCCGTCTTTCATTCCCTGCTCGACGATGCTCTCCATCTGCTTCAGTTCGTCGGGCGTGGGATCGCGATCGCCGAGTCCCATGACTTTGCGACGAACAGAGCCATGCGCGATGAGCGTGGCGAGATTGACTGCGAGCGGCTTCTCTTTTATGCGACCGAGAAACTGTGCGACGTCGGTCGTCGAAGTTCCGCAGTTTCCGGTGACGAGCGTGGTCACGCCCATGCGGATGAAGTTTTCCGCAGCGGGCTGGCTGTAGATCGACTCGACGTGCGTGTGAACATCGATAAAGCCCGGCGCGAGTATCTGGCCGCGGGCGTCGATGGTGCGAGAGGCTGTTTCTGGTTTCAAACGGCCGATGCGTGCGATGCGACTGTCTTTGATGGCGACGTCTGCACGAAACCATGGATTGCCGCTGCCATCAACCACGCGTGCATTAGTGATCAGGAGATCGTAGGAAGGCGCTCGAGCATCGACAGGCACACGCGCAAACAGGAAGACCCCGAGCGCGAGCGCAGCCAACAGCACTGCTGCAGACTTTAGGAGGAGACTTGTTTTCACGGTTGCTCTGATACGAAGAGGCCTGATTATAGGCTGAACCGTGGAATAATAGAAGCTAAATGTTGTTATCTATTTTATAAGAATGACTGATAACCTGCGAAGCAGGTGACAGCATAAAGCCTGGGGTGGAGCGAGGCTTTGCGAGCGCAACCCCAGGATCAAGATCAAAGAGCGAACGAGCCCGTGAAACGGGCGACAGCCTGAAATGGTCACGCTGTGCCCGCTTCGCGGGCTTCAATATTTTTTGTTTCGTGATCCTGGGGCTTGCGCCCCAGGCTTTATGCTGTCACCTGCTTCGCAGGTTTATAGAAACGAACGCGAAAAACCTTGACGCCGGTTCGCATAGCGCTATACTGCCGCCATCATAATTTGAATCCTTGTTTTCCGGCGTTTCGCGGCGATCCCAGGCCGCTCCTTCCGGCGTCGCCTGGCAAGCGGTTAAGCAATCAAGTTTCCCGTCTCCGTTAACAAACAGAAGGAGGTCTCCCCATGCTCTCCAACTCTTCGTAGTTGTTTACGCTACGACAACTCCTCTCTCACTCATTTCCGGCGGCAACCCAACCTTTTGAAACAGGAGGCAAAACCCATGACTCGCTTATTGACTGGTGTTCTTCTCTTTGCGTTGTCTGTCTCCATCGCCTCAGCTCAAGTCACAACGAGCGGTCGCTTAACGGGACTGGTAACTGACACGCAGGGCGCTCTGGTACCCGGAGCCACTGTCCAGGCCATCCAAAACGAAACAAAGACTTCCTTCAGCGCAACTGCGAACGGTGAGGGTGGTTGGTCCATCCCGTCGTTGCCAAACGGGACCTACACGATCACGATCACATCTCCGAACTTCAAGAAGACCGTAATCCAGAACGTCAAGGTAGACGCCGGGCAAATAGCGACGGCAAACGCGACGCTGGAACCAGGCGGCGCTAATGAAGAGGTAGTGGTCTCGGGCGGCGGCGAGATCCTGCAAACCGAAACGGCCAACGTTTCGACTACGATAACCGGCAAGCAGATCACGCAGCTTCCATTCGTCACGCGCGACGCGCTCCAACTGGTGCTAACTCTACCGGGCGTGCAAACGCCGGGCGTGCCGCGCACGTCGTCGATCAATGGATTGCCGAAAGGCTCAGTCAATCTCACGCTCGACGGGGCAAACATTCAAGACAACTTCCTGCGTAGCTCGGATGGGTTCTTCACTCAGGTCCGACCAAAAGCTGATGCGGTCCAGGAAGTCACGGTATCAACTGCCGTCCCGGGAGCTGAGAGTGGCGGTGAAGGAGCGGTGCAAGTCCGTTTCGTAACCAAATCAGGAACGTCTGAATTCCACGGCGGCGGTTTCTGGCAATACCGTTCGCCCCGATTCAACTCAAATTACTATTTCAACAACATCGACGGTCTGCCGCGCGACAGTCTGTTTCTGCGACAGTACGGCGGGCACATTGGTGGGCCCATCGTCATTCCGAAGTTGATGAAGAGTCGTAACCGTGCGTTCTTCTTCCTGAACTACGAGGAGTTTCAACTGCCGCAAGCATACGGCTCGCTCTCGGCGGTCGGAAATATCCTGGTGCTCACACCCGAAGCACGTCAGGGTTTGTTCACTTATAAAGACTCGGGCGGTACGGTTCGAACCATCAATCTTCTTACTCTAGCTTCGTCCAAAGGTTTTACCGGAACCATAGATCCGAAGATTGGCGGCGGTCTGGATATTGTCAATACAGCCGTTCACACCGGTGGGGCGTTAAGGAGTCGCATCGCCTCGGCCAATGACTACAATCGACTCGATTACCAGTTCCAGGATCCGGGGACGAACGTGCGCCGTTTTCCAACCGCGCGGTTCGACTGGAACATCACCAAGAACCAGCATCTCGAGTTCATTCACAATTACCAGTTCTACTATTCCACACCAGACGCAGTTAACGGTCAGAACAGTGTTGCGCCCGGACAGGGAATCGTGATTGGTACGCCGGGTGTTACCGGATCCATCTATCGCGACTCCTTCTCTTACGTAATGGCCCATCGCTGGACCATCAACAGCCGGACCGTTAATGAGTTGCGCGCGACGTCGGGCGGAAATGGAACGTCAGTGTTTACACGCGAGTTCGCGCCGGGGCTCTTCAATATGTGGGGTGGCAACGCCCTCGCGACGGGAACATTTCTCGGCGCGCAGACTCTCGGTACTGGCGCGTTCTATAATCGCCGGACCACGTCGCGACGCAATACACCGACAAAGGGTGTGACGGATAACGTCACCTTCCTCGAAGGCACTCACACACTGAATTTTGGTGGCTCGTTCCTGCGCATCAACTCCTTCACTCAAGCCGCGGGTACGCAGGTGGTCCCACAAGTCGTACTCGGAATTACTTCAGACGATCCGATGAACGTCAATGTTTTCACCAACACGGGAGCGAATCCCAATTTCCCGGGAGCGAATTCCACACAGTTGGCAAACGCGCAATCGCTCTACGCGATCCTGACGGGACGCGTGAGCGCGATCAATCGATCGGCTTCGCTTGATGGTGACACGAAGAAGTATGTGTTTGATGGCTTCACTGAGTACAACCATCAAAACGAATGGGCCTTTTACGGACAGGACTCCTGGAAAATTCGGCCAAACTTGACTTTGAATTTTGGCCTGCGTTGGGAATTCGAACCTTCACCGGTGAACGATAACCTGGTCTACACCAGAACTGGTTTCGACGGCATCTATGGTGTTTCCGGAGCCGGAAATCTTTTTGCTCCGGGCGTGTTCCAGGGCCAGCCGACCCAGTTTCGTCTTCTCGGTAAGGACGAAGAAGGCTATCCGATGCGCAACAAAGACTTCGCGCCGTCTTTCGGCTTCGCTTACTCGCCTGCGTTCAAATCAGGATTCCTGAAACGACTGACCGGCGAAAGCGGGCAGACCGTCATCCGCGGCGGCTACTCGATTGCCTACACTCGCGAGGGCTTCAATGCTTACACGGCAATGTTCGGCTCTAACGAAGGTGGAACGGTGACCCTGAATGTCAGTCCATCACTAACTCCGGGAATTTTCCCGGCCGGTAGTGTGCTGTTTCGCAACGGGAACTTCCCTGCCCTTCCACCTCCGGCAGATACGAGCAAGTATCCGTTCATGCCGGTCTTCGGCAGTGCGGGCGGCGCAAATGATTTCGACTCAGCTTTGAAGGGGGGGTACACGCAGTCGTTCTCGTTCGGTATTCAACGCGAGCTCAATAAGAATACCGCCGTGGAAGTTCGCTTCGTGCGTACGCGCGGCACTCACCTGTGGCGGCAGTATGATCTCAACGAAGTGAATATCTTTGAGAACGGTTTTCTGGATCAGTTCAGAGCAGCGGCAAACAATCTCGCCATCAGCCGCGCCAACAACAAGGGCGACAACTATGGCAACCAAGGCTTGCCGGGACAGGTCAACGTGCCGATCATTACCGTCGGCCTGAATTCATCAACTAATTCAACGATGGTAACGCGCTTACTCCAGGGACAAGCCGGTGCGGCCGCTAACAC
>Ga0134121_10005169_pt1 | contig 10633 bp, 7 predicted proteins | sample KB301_FD_96463 | JGI IMG/M metagenome (GOLD analysis project Ga0134121, IMG submission 96463) | Terrestrial soil microbial communities without Nitrogen fertilizer from Kellogg Biological Station, Michigan, USA - KB3-0-1 | ecosystem: Environmental > Terrestrial > Soil > Unclassified ...
GAGCCGCTCGCCCGCTTCCGTCTGCTCCATTTCGCGACCCACAGCCTCCTGGACGAGGCGCACCCCGAGCTCTCCGGCATCGCTCTGACGCTGGTCGACGAGCAGGGGCGCGCCCGCGACGGGTTCCTGCGCGCCTACGAGATCGCGGACCAGGAGCTGCGCGCCGATCTCGTGGTGCTGAGCGCTTGCCGGACCGCCCTCGGCAAGGAGGTGCGCGGCGAGGGGCTGATGGGGCTTCCCCACAGCTTTCTCGGAGCCGGCGCGGCGCGGGTCGTGGTCAGTCTCTGGAATGTGGATGACGCGGCGACCGCGGAGCTGATGGCCCGCTTCTATCGCGCCCTGCTCCGGGACGGCGCGCCTCCGGGCCAGGCCCTGCACGACGCGCAACTCGCGGTTGCCCGTACGGAGCGCTGGCGGGATCCTTACTACTGGGGCGGGTTCGTGCTCCAGGGCGAGTGGCGGCCGTCTGAACATTTTCGGATTCCTTCTGTCTTCAGACAACAGACGCGGCAGACGCCGCAAGGAGGTCGAGATGGCAGGTCAGAAGAACGTCCAGCCCCAGGCACCCGGTAAGCGGACGAAGCCGGCGGGCAAGGGGCAGACCCCGGAGTCGTCGCCAGAGCAGAGCCAGGACCAGGCGGGTGGCGGGAGTAAAACCGGCCTTGCGAAGACCGCGGGAAAGGACAAGGCGCGCAAAGGCCGCTGACCATGTGGCCTGACGTCCTCTGCACCGGCGTCGATGGTGCCACGGGCGCCTATCTCGAGCCTCCCGCGGGATTTGCGGAGATCCCCCGGCTCGCGCTGCAGGGCGAGCCGGAGCCGTTGCGGACGCGGGGGCTGCGCCCCGGCATCTCGGCCCGGGATCTGGCCGCAACCGGCTGGGGAGTCGTCTTCGCACCGGAGACGCCGAGCGAGGTCCGGCGCGCCCTGCGCCCCCTGCTGCGGCACAGGAGAAAGCAGGCGGGCGCCCTCTTCCGCAGGCTCGTCTACCGGCCGGTTGCCGGGCCCGGTCTGGCGGCGCGGCGCTTTCTCGAGCGCCTCGGGGTGGGGACCGGGCCCGTGGAGCCGCGGAAGTTGCCCTATTACCTGCTCCTCGTCGGTCCGCCCTCGCAGATCCCCTATGAGCTCCAATACCAGCTCGACCTGCAATATGCGGTGGGCCGTCTCTGCTTCGACCGGCCCGAGGACTACGCGCGGTACGCAGCGCATGTGATCGCTGCCGAGACGTCGGTTCCGCCGGAGCCTCCACGCGCGGTCTTCTTCGGACCGCGGCACCCGCGAGAGCCACAGACCTACCTCACGACGAAAGAGATCGTGGAGCCCGTGGCCGCGGCCTTGAGAGCCGGCCATCCCGGCTGGCGGATCGAGGCGGTCGTGAGCTCCCACGCGACGAAGCAGCGCCTCCGTCGATTGCTGAGCGGCAGGGAGCGGCCTGCGCTGCTGTTCACCGCCGGCCACGGCGTCGTGTTCCCTCGCGGCGACCGCCGGCAACGCTGGCGGCAGGGTTCTCTCCTCTGTCAGAACTGGCCCGGACCCGATGCCGGGGCTCCCCTCCGGGAACACTATTTCGGTGGCGGGGACGTGCCGCGAGACGGCCTCCAGGGGATGGTGAGCTTCCATTTCGCCTGCTTCAGCGCGGGGACCCCACGCCACGACTCCTTCGCCCGTCTCGACGTTCAGCCGCACCGCGAGCGGCGGAAGATCGCTGCGCGGGATTTCATCGGCTATCTGCCGCAGCGGCTCCTCCAGGCCGGGGCGCTCGCCGTCATCGGTCATGTCGATCAGGCCTTCGTCTGGCGTTCGGAAAGCGGGCAGGCGCGGACCTTCGAAAGCGTCCTCGGCGAGCTCCTGCGCGGCATGCCGGTGGGCGCCGCGACGGAGTGTCTGGGACAGCGCTACGGCGAGATCGCCGCCGAGCTGGCGGACGAGCTGGAGCGCATCCGGTTCGGCGGGCGCATCGACGAGCCCGCTCTCGCTTCCCTCTGGCTGGCCAAGAACGAGGCGCAACGCTACGTCGTGCTCGGCGATCCGGCGGTGCGTCTGGGGAGGACCGTATGAGCTTTGCGATCCCTTCCGACCCGTCGACGCTCGCCATCGCCGGGGGAGTGGTTCTGATCCTTCTCCTCGCCGGTTTCCTCCAGGTCTTCCTGGAGAAGCGGACCTTCCACCGCGACATCCGCGGTTTCCTCCGCCAGGACCTGGAGATCAAGAGCGCGGCTGTCAGCTGGCTGTCGGCTCTCGCCAAGGGGCTCCAGAAGGAGACCGGTACGGAAATGTCGGTGGAGGAGGGGTGGGAGTGGATCAAGCCCAAGGTGTCTCTCGCCGACATCGGCGGCCTTCCCGAGGACGTCCAGGCCGAGGTCCGGGAGATCGTCACCCTGTTCCGGGAACGCGACCGCTTTCAGAAGCTCGGCGCCCGCATCCCCCACGGCGTTCTGCTGGTGGGCTCGCAGGGGGTCGGCAAGACCCTGCTGGCCCACGCCGTCGCCCGGGAGGTCGCCGCCGGCTTCTGTCACGTCATCGGGCCGCGGTTGTTTGGTCCGTTCGTGGGGCTTCCGTCCATGCGGTTGAAGAGGCTGTTCGAGCAGGCGCGCGAGAAAGAGCCCTGCGTCCTCTTCTTCGACGAGCTCGAGGTCGTGGGCGACGCCCGCCGGGGTCAACGCCTGAGCGGTGCGGACACCGCGACCCACCATCTGCTGATCCATCTGATGCTGGAGCTGGAGGCCATCGGCGACCGCAGAATCCTGGTGATCGGCGCCACCAACCGCAGCGACCTCCTGGATCCGGCCCTGCTGCGGCTCGGCCGTTTCGAGCGGCAGATCTTTCTCGACCTGCCCGGACCCAGGAGCCGCCTGGAGATCCTGCGCATCCACGCCCAGGACAAACACCTCGCGCCGGAGGTCGATCTGGAGCGGATCGCCTTCGGAACGAGCTCCGCCACGTCGACGACCGGTTTCAGCGGGGCGGACCTGGCCGAGATCCTCAACGAGGCGAGCGTCCGTGCCGGAATGCGCGGGAGCAACCGTTCGAAGGTCGAGCTCCCGGACCTGGAGGTGGCGATCCGGCGGATGCGCCACCTCCTCCTGCAGCGCAACCGCAACGAGCGGGAAGGCGCGGCCGGACGGTCCCTGGCGCGACCCGCGGGCCAGGAGGTGGAGGGAGTCCGGTTCGCCGACGTCGGCGGGATGACCGAGGCCAAGAAGAGGCTCGACCTGATCGTCGACTTCCTGCGGACGCCCGAGCTCTATGTGAGCAGCGGCTGCCGGGTTCCCCGGGGAATTCTGCTGAGCGGCCCGCCGGGGGTCGGCAAGACCCTCCTTGCCCGCGCGGTGGCGGGGGAAGCCGGCGTGCCCTTCTTCCTGGCTTCGGGCTCGGAGTTCGTGGAGCTCTACGTCGGGACGGCGGCAGCGCGGATCCGTGACCTGTTCCGCCTGGCGCGCCGGCAGAGCCCGGCCATCATTTTCATCGACGAGATCGACGCCCTGGCGCGCCGGCGTTCCTCCGGAACCCGGGAGGGCGGAGAGGAGTACGCCCAGGCCGTCAACCAGCTCCTGGTCGAGATGGACGGATTCGAGAGGAACGAGGCGGTCGTGGTCATGGCGGCGACCAACCGGAGCGACGTGTTGGATGAGGCGCTGCTGCGCCCCGGCCGCTTCGACGACCAGGTGGAGGTCGCGCTGCCGGACGAGGCAACCCGCCGTGAGATCTTGAGGATCCATCTCGGGGACGCGCACAGTCTCAGCGAGCCGGAGATCGAGGAGGTGGTGGAGAAGACGGCCCGCAAGTCCGGGGCCGAGATCGAGGGCCTGGTCAACGCGGCCCGGATCCATGCCGTACGGACGCGGCACGATCCGGTGGTCCGGATGGCGGACTTCGACCTCGTCCGGAAATCCGGCTCGCGCAGCCAGTCCGTGATGGTCCATCCCTGAAACCCGGAGGAGAATTCCGATGGCTCTTCCCTACGTCCTGACGGCAGGCCCCAAAAGCGGTTCCTACGTCGATCTCGCGACGTACCTCCTGGAGCGCCGGACCCTCTTCGTGGGGCCCGAGCTGACCGCCGCTTCGGCCTCCGAGGTGACCATGCAGATGCTGGCCCTCCTGCAGGCGGACGGCGAGATCTCGGTCTACATCAACTGTTACGGAGGCTCGGTTCCGGCGGGCTTGGCGATCGCGGACATGATCGATTATGCCAACTCGCAGGACCGTCCGGTCCACACCTACTGCATCGGCGAGTGCATCGGCGTGGCCGCGGTGATCCTCGCCTCGGGCGCGAAGGGCAAGCGCAAGGCGTTCCCCTCCGCCCGCATCTCGCTGTTCCAGGAATGGTTCGGCGTCGAGAGCATGTGGGGGGCCACGAATCAGGACCAGGGAGAGAGAAAGCGCCTGCTCGCCATCATCAGGGCGCGCCTCCTCCACCATACCCAGATAGGGACCTGGGGCGAGGAGGAGAAGATCCTCTACGACGAGGAGGCCTGGGAAGGGCTCCTCGCTCGCTTTCCCCTCGAAGCGGCTCTGCCCGAGCTGGCCGTCGAAAGCGAGGGCAGGTACGCGCTCGATACGGCGCGGATCCGGGAATGCCTGGAGCGGCGGGAGCTCGGAGACAAAGTGGCGCACGAGATCCTCGCACGCGCCTCCAGCCGGCTCGAAAGCTGGCTTGAGGTCCTGGAGTTCCTAAGCCCCGTCCAGGCGTTGCGGGCCGGCATCATCGACGGTCTGGTCGAGAGTAGCGCGGGCGAAGCGCCGCCCCTGCCGGAGGCGGAGCCGGAGGTGGAGCCATGAGCCCGGTCCGGATCTCCTGCGAATACCTCGCACAGATCAACTGGTCCGTGCTGCGGTCGGGCATCCCTCTGTTCAGGAGATTCGAGATCGATGGCGCCGACAGGGTCCTTCCGCCGCTCCGCATCCGCCTTGCCGACTACCTGGACGAGGTCGTGATCGAGCTCTCCGGAGAGGACCTGGCCGGGAAGATCCACTCCTACCTCCACTCCGCCTGGGAGTGGGAACCGGCCTGGCAGATCGCTCAAAAGACGACCGTCGATCTCGAGGTCTCGCTCGGTGCCGCCCGCCTGCTCTGTCCCGTCGACCTGCTGCCGCCGGACTCCTGGTTGCGGGTGACGAGAGAGGGTGGCCGCCGTCTGGCGACGTACTGTCTGGACGAGGAGAGCGTCGACCCCGATCGGCCCGGGTCGCTGCGCCCGCGGCTCGCAGAGAAAGAGATCCTCTGGAACCAGGAGCCGCCTCTCGAAGCGGCGATCGCGGCGCTGGTCAACCCCAATGACCGGTTCTCCCGGTTCGACGGCCCTCTGGGGCAGACCGTCGTCAGAAAGCTTCAGACGCGCGGCGATTCCGCGACAGCCGGCCGGCGGACGCCCGAGGCCGCGGAGGCGCAGGAGCTGATGGAGTGCTTCTACGAAGCCATCCTCGAGTACTGTCTGGCTCCAGCCGACTTTCGCCAGGAGTTCAACTGGGGCACCCAGGCGGTCCGCCTGCTCCAGGAGGACCGCGACCGGGGAGCCCGGTGCCTCGACCTCGTCTGCCTCGCGTGCGAGACCCTGGAATCGATGGGCAAGAGACCGGTCTTCCTGTTGACCAGCCATGGGGAGCATGCGGTCCTGGGAGTGCTTGGACCGAACGCCGGCTTCCCCGGCGGCCACCCTGTCTGTGCAGACGAAGCCGAGATCAAAAAGCGGATCGCGCGCAAGGAGATCCGCCTCCTCGACGTGGCGCACGCCCTGGAGCGGGCTCCCCTCGCGGAGGCCCTGCGCCTCTCGACCTGGGATCAGCTCGGCCGCGGCTTCGTCCATGCCGTGGACATCGTCCGCTGCCGCGCCTGGACCGTTGGCTTGCAGAGATATTCGATCCTGCCGCTGTCGCGGGACGGAGCCCCTTGGTGGATTCACGGATATCTGCGGCGTCTGATCGAGCGCATCGAGCACCCGGTTCCCGCATGGGTTTACCTGTCGCGGGAGGAGTACGCGCAATTCCTGCGTAGGCATCCCGTGGAAAGAGCGCTGAGCCCCCATGTCTCCCACGACAGCGTGGGCGGGGTCTCCGTGGACCTCGAACGGCTCGCGGGAGCCGAGGGGCTCGACCCGGCGGTCCTGGAGGAGCTGCGCCGGCGGGCCGACGAGGTCCTCCAACTGCACGATCCCTCGTCCTTCTTCGTTCCGTTGCGGGCGCGCCTGCGGGACACCGGCGAGACACAGCCGGTCCTGGCGGCGCACGCGGGCGAGAGCCACCTTCTCGCGAGAATGACGGAGCCGGGGAGCCGCATCGCGTTGTTCGCTCCGGGCGGCTCGGGCAAGACCTACGTCTGCGAGCGCCTCGCCGTCCGCCTGGCTCGCGCCTGCCTCGAACGCGAAGGCGAGGAGGCTCCCGTCCCGATTCTCCTGCGTCTTCGCGACCTGGGACGGGAGGACCGGGACATCCTGCGCGCTCTCGGCCGGGAGGTGACCTGTCAGGAGCGGGACCTCCAGGCCGCGGCGCGGAAAAGAAAGCTGATCTTCCTGCTCGACTCTCTGGAGGAGTCGGACTTCAGTCGCGGCTTCACCGATTCCAGGGACTACGTCGAGCTCCTGCGATCGATCGTCCGGCTGCCGAACAGCTCGATCCTGTTGACCGCCCGCCCGTCGCTGCTCGCCGCCACGGATGCGGCTGCCTTCTTTCCCGGATTCACCGCGGCGGACCTGGAGGGTTGGAGCGCCGAGGATTTCGGCCTGTTCCTCGCCTTGTGCCAGAGCGAGAAGAAAATCGGCTTCGGAGATGGGGGATGGCAGGCCTTCCACGGAGCGGTGGTCCGCAATCCCGGGCTGCGGGAGCTGGCGAGGACTCCGCTGTTCGCCCGCATGATGGTCGAGACGCGCGATCACATCGGCGGGGTGGGCGACGAGGTGGATCTCTACGAGCGGTATACCGAGCACTGCTTCGAAAGGCGGCGCCGGCACGTCGAGGTGGAGCTGGCGCGGTCAGCCACCCGCGAGGTCGCCGCGCTCATGTTCGTGCACCAGGAGGACAGCCTGGCGGGCTCCCTCATCACCAACGCGCTCAGCGATTTCCAGAGGGCTCAGGGGATCGAGTTCTGGCGTACGTTCGTGGCCCGCGAGGTGATCGTGCACGGCCTGCTGGTGCCGGACCTCCGGGGCGGCCGCCGCGACGAGGAGGTCACTTTCCGCTTCAGCCATGCCTCGTTCCAGCACTTCATGCTGGCGACGCGGCTGGTCGAGGAGCTGGCGAGGGCCGAGGCTCGTCTTCCCGGAGTGCTGGGCATCGCCATCCTGCCGGAACCGGTGGCCGGCTTCATGGCCCAGATCCTGCGGCGGCCGGCCCCCGGCGGAGGGACCCCCTCGTCCGTCCGGCTGGCGCAGCGGCTCAAGATCCGGCGTACGGGCCGGCGGCAACTCTTCGCCCGGCATTCCTCCCGCCGCGGGCCGGAAAACCTTTTCGACGTCGCTTTTCGCAACCTGGCTCTGGTCTGCCTCCGTGCGGGCTGCTCTCTGGAGAACTATGATCTGTCGTACCTGAACGGTGCGGCCCATCTGCAGGGAATCGATCTGGAGGGCGCGTGCCTGGCCGGCGCCGACCTGACGGAGAGCGACCTGCACGCTTCCGTCCTCCGGCGCGCAGACCTGTCACGTTGCGCTCTGGTAAGAGCGGATCTCGCGGCCTCCGATCTCTCCCTGGCCTCTCTGCTCGACGCCGATCTCTCCCGCTGCAAGATGGTCGGGGCGGATCTGGCCGGCTGCCGGATGGCACGCATCCGGGGGGAGCCCAGGCTCTGCCGCGCCGTGCACCTGGACCGGATCGTCCTCGAAGACGGAGGAACCGACACCCTGGATTTGCTGGAGCGGGCCGTCGCAGCCTGTCCCGAAGGGGACTGGCAGACGGAGGCCCGGACCGCGCTCGGCGAGCTCCGGGAGAAGCTCCCGGCCGCCAGGGCCTGAGGACATCCGCATGTACGAGCCGCTGCTGGATCTCGATCTCTCCGCAGAGCAGGTCTCCCGGATCGACCTGCCGCGGCGGCGCTCTTCCTCGGGAGGCCGGCGGGTCGTGATCGTCACGGAGATCTACGGGAATCCAGGGGGGGAGGCCTTCCTGCGGGCTGAGCGCAACCTGGTCAGGATCGTCCAGGCGCTGCTGCGGACGGGCAAGGTGGGGTTGATCCTGGTGGGCGATCACCACCGCGAGGTCTATTTCAATCCGCACCGGTCTTCCGATCACGAGCTGGAAGCGGCCGCGGCCTGGCACGCTCTGCAAGAGGGCCGGATGCGCTCTCTGGATTTCATCGAGCGCGCATTCCTCAGCCCGGACACGCCGCTGTTCGGGATTGCCGATGATCGGGTGCAAAGAGCGGAAGAGGCACGGCGCGGGCGTCTCCATGGCCTGCGGGAAGCCCACCGCGCTTCCACCGACATCGCGACAGGCCTCCTGCGCCGGATCGTGTCCCGGCTCTGCGTCCATTACGAGGCCAGTGGGAGCCATGAAGACTACCGTCGTTTCGCGAAGCTGGAAGAGAGGCTTCATCGTGTCGCACCCGACGAGCTCTTCCGCCTGCGCGATGAATTTCTGAGCACCCTCGATATTCTGTTCCTGCAGCAGATCCTGGACGAGGCCAGCGTTCCCGTGCTGCGCCGTTTCCGGCGGCATGTCCGCGGCCTGGAACGGCGCCATCTCTCTCCGCGCCTGCAGGAAACGGAGAAGCTCCTCCGCGAGGGCTCTCTGTTCCCTCTGATCGCAGAGGCCCAGCGTCTGGGCATCGACCTGGAGGATTATCCGGCTCTCCGCGACATCGAGGAGGCCCGGCGCGGAGAGCTCGTCGATCCGTCCAAGCTGCAGCGGGAGTGGCGATGGCTCCGGGGGACCCTCGTGCGCAAGCTCACCCGAGCGACGCCCGGCACTCTGCGAGGTCTCACCCCGCTGCTCGAAAAGGCGGTCCGCGAGGGGACGAGCAAGATCCTGCGTTCCGACCGGCCGCTGCACGAGTGCGCGCAACAGGAGCTGGCGAAGCTCTTGGAGGCGACTGCCGACGATTTCGAAGAGAACGAGAGAGCAGGGCGTCATCTGCGGGGGGCCATGTTCGACCTGGCCTCCCTGATCCGGCTGGATGATCGCGAATATGCCACGTTGCGGGGGCAATATCGTGCGGTCGAGGTCGCGGGGAGCGTCCACGAGGTCTTCGCGGATCTCGCGAGCCTGCGAGCGGATCTGGGCGACCGGATCGCCGGCTCCTCTCCGGCCGCAGAGGCCGTCCACGAGATGAAAACCTCTCTGGAGCTCCTGGACAACCTGCTCAAGGAGAAGATGACGCACCGGGCGGCGGAGGAGGCCCTGGCGCGGCCCCCGCAGGTGGCGCGCCTGGCGGAACAGCTCGAGGAGTGGGGCGTACCGTTGACCGCCGCGGACCATGCGGAAGCGGCGTTGTTGGATCGCCTCTGCCTCCCGCCTTCCCTGGCCTTCTATGAAGCGTGCGGGACCCTCGCCGAATCTCTCGTCGACCGCGCTCTCGAAATGATGAGCGCCCGCAACACCGAGGCGGCCCTCCTTCTGTGCGGAGGGTTCTACGTGGGGCACGTGCGGAACGAGCTCACCCGCCGCGACGTCCTCTGCTCGGTGGTGCAGCCGCGCTTCGACGCAGACGGCAGGAGCTCCGGGAGGAGCCGGCATCCGCACGAGTTGCGGGAGGCCAGCCGATCGGCTCGCGAGGGACCGAGCGTGCGCTTGATCATGATGGACCGTCTGGGGCGCCGGCTGGGGAAGCCTTACGCGTCGGTCGATCCCGCGGACGGCGCTGATTCGGCCGACGTCAAGCGCTGGATGCAGTCGCGCTGGCAGCAGGCGATCTGGGAGGACCACCTGCGCCAGCTGGCCAGCCCGGGCGCGGTCCACGAGTGCCGCGTCTGCAAGCGCAAGGGGACTCTGGAGCAGGCTCGCGTGGTCTGCCTGGAAGGGTACTCTCCGGATCTCGTCCTCTCCTGCCCGGAGTGCCCGCCCGAGAAGGGACGCTTTCTGTGTGCCCATTGCGCCGGCCGCCAGCGGGTTCCCTTCCTGCCAGGACACGGCGCCGCCGAGACGCGGCGGCAGCGTGGAGCCGAGATCCTGGTGTGCAACCGCCACGGCGTTCCGCTCGGCGAGGCCGACCGGCCGCCGAGGATTCTCGCCAGCGGTCTTCCGGGGCACACCCTCTTCGGCTGACCTCTCCTGAACATCCCGGCCCCCCGTGGGGTCTATGCAGGGCGACAGGAGGTCATGCCATGGAAAGACTCGCGTGTTTCCCCGGGATGCCGAAGCTCACATTCCTGATCGAAGCGCGATTGGAGCGCCTCCCCGGCACGCCGCTGCGTCTCGAGCCGGAACGGGAAGGCGATCCGGAAACCGAAAGCTACACCGTGTTCGCCGGAGACGTTTCGATCGGCCGGTACACGGTCCGCCACTTCGGTCCATATGTCGAGCGCAACTTCTTCTGTTGGGTGTCGCAGAGCTCGGATCTTCCGCTGGATGCCGTGCCGCAGGGCGCTTTCGGTTGGGGCGGCACCCACACGCACGATTCGCTGCGCATCGCCGGTGAGCGCGTCTGGGTGACCTTTGCCCGGCTCGGCTCCGCCCTGGGGATCCGCCCCGGAGAGGCTCAATTCTGAAC
>Ga0134121_10005171_pt1 | contig 10631 bp, 10 predicted proteins | sample KB301_FD_96463 | JGI IMG/M metagenome (GOLD analysis project Ga0134121, IMG submission 96463) | Terrestrial soil microbial communities without Nitrogen fertilizer from Kellogg Biological Station, Michigan, USA - KB3-0-1 | ecosystem: Environmental > Terrestrial > Soil > Unclassified ...
CCGCTGGTCAACGCGCGCGCGCATCGGCTGGGGCCCAAGCTCAGGATCTTGAACGATGGCCTCGCGGCGCAGTACACGCGGTTCCTCGAGCTCGTCGCACACCGCCGCGCGCCGACCGCCGAGGATCTGCTCGCGGCCGCGCACTACCTGTTCGCGCAGGATCGCATGCAACCGGCGCTCGCCCTGCTGAAACGCATCGACCCCGGCGCGCTCGCCGATCGCATGCAGTACGACTATCTCGCCGGATACGCCGCGTGCCTGACCGGCGACCTGCCGCGCGCCCGCGGGATCGCCACGCGCTGGCGCGACCACCCGGTCGATCGCTGGCGCCACAAGTTCGCCGCGCTCGCGGCCTTGCTCGACGAGGTCGCCAGCGCGTCGCCGGTCGCAGATCCCACGAGCGAGGTCCCCGGCTCCCGCGACTCGACCTCGCCCGCCGGCGTGGCGATCGATCCGCGCAGCCGCGACCAGCAGCAGGCCGATCTCGCCGCCAAGCAACCCGCGTTCGACCTCGCCGCCGATCGCGACGTGGTGATGGTGCACAGCCAGCACGTCGCGGCGCTCGAGCTCAGGTTCTTCGAGATGGACATCGAGCTCCTGTTCTCTCGCCAGCCGTTCGTCCAGAGCGACATCTCGCGGTTCTCGTTCATCGAGCCCGGCCATCGCGAGACGCTCACGAACCCCGCGCCCGAACAGCGCGTCGCGTGGCCGGCCCACCTGCGTGGCAAGAACGTCGTCATCGAGGCGGTCGGCGCGGGCATCCGCAAGGCCAAGGTCCATTACGCCAACGACCTCGCGACCAACCTGTCGCACCAGTACGGCCAGATCCGCGTCCAGCGTGCGTCGGAAAAAGACCCGCTCGCCGCGACCTACGTCAAGGTCTATGCCCGCAACCACAACGGCACCGTCGCGTTCTACAAGGACGGCTACACCGATCTGCGCGGCTGGTTTGACTACGCCACGCTGTCGACCACCGAGCTCGATTCGGTCGAGCGGTTTGCCATCCTCGTGTGCTCCGATCATGCCGGCGCGGCCATCCTGGAGGCGGGCCCGCCCGCGCGGTAAACGAAGCAACCGCCGCCGGTGTTGGCCGCGTGACTTCGATCATGCTCCTACCCGTCGCTGTAACTCGGACCGACAGTCGTAGACGCCGTGCCGCCTGGAACCTACGATGGGGCATGCGATGGATTCTGGTCGTGGCGGCGATCTCGTTTGCGGCCTGCGATGATCACGGAACCCCCAAGCTCGATGCCGGGGCGCCGCCTCACGACGATAGCGGCATCGATGGTCCGACGACCGACTTCTTCGGCGAGGCATGCACGGAGGCCGCGTTCCCCGCGGTGACCGTGTGCCATCTCGATCTCGGCTGGTGCGTCAGCGGCACGTGCCGGCCGATGTGCAGCCGCGGCTGTCCGCCGGGAACGACGCACCTCTCCGATCGCGGCGCCTGCTATTGCGCGCCGTAGCGTCGGCCTGCCAGGCGCTCACTGGACCCGCCTGGTTTGCGCCCGAGCCCATCTGATCGCACCAGACCCGCCCCATCTGACCAGGTGTCGTGGTTGTCATCCTCGGCGGACCGCGCCAACGTGTAGCGATGATCTACCGGGGCGAGCTCACCGTCGCGACGCGCGGTCGCGGCACCTATGACATCACCCGCGACGTCGTGCGCATCGTCGGTGCCAGCGGGGCGACCGAAGGCCTCGCGACGATCTGGATCGCGCATACCAGCGCCTCGTTGATCGTGTGCGAGAACGCGGATCCCTCGGTACGCGCCGATCTCGAGGCGTTCTTCGCGCGGCTGGTCCCCGATGGCGACAAGCTGTTCACGCACAACGACGAAGGCGACGACGACATGCCCGCGCATGTGCGCAGCGTGCTGACCCAGACGTCGATCGGCGTACCGATCGCGAACGGCCGGCTCGTGCTCGGGACCTGGCAAGGGCTCTACGTGTGGGAGCACCGCGCGGCGCCGCACGAGCGCCGCCTCACGATCTCGGTCATCGGTGAGTGAGCTGCTGGCGACCGTGCGCGAGGCCGTGCGCGCCCTTGCGACGGCGGATCCGAAGCTGCGCCGGTTCGGGGCCTGGCGCCACCGCTACGAGCTCTCGCCACCGCTGGCCCCCGCCGCGCTCGCGGCGCTGTCCGGCCAGCTCGGCGCGGCGCTCCCCGAGGACGTTGCCGGCTTTGCCGCCGAGGTCGGCGTCGGCGGTGCAGGGCCGGGCTACGGCATCGTGCCCATCGATCGCGCGGCGGCGTACGTCGTCGCGGCACCGGCGAACGCACCGTGGACCCGCGGCCTTCCGCTCGCGCACCTCGGGTGCGGCTACACCGCCGTTGTCGTGCTCGATGGCGGCGCGCGCGGCGAGATCTGGATCGATGCGCGCGCGATCGGCGTCACCCGCCCCATCCAGCCGAGCTTCACCGCGTTCTACCTCGACTGGATCGATCGCCTGGCCCACGCACGTTGGCCGCAGTCCCACGTACCCCCGGGAACGTGCGCGCTCGCCGCCGCGCTCAGCGGCTACCTCGCCCACTGCGAAGCCGAGCGCGGCCTGCCCGCCGGCAGCCTCGCCGGAGATGCGCTACGCGAGGCGCTGGCGCGGCTGGGGCCCGGCGCGATCGAGATCGCCGCCGAGTCGTCGGTGGCGTGGTTCGACGACAATGACCGGGTCGATCCGTGCATCGCGTGCGCGCGCCTCCTCGACAACCTCGCCGCCGACGGGCTCAGCCGCGAGGTCGTCGCCCCCGGCGTGCTGCCGCGCCCGCTCCGCTGATCGGCATACGCGGCTCACGGAGAACGCAAACCACCATCCCGGCCGAACCCGAACCGCTGGAAGTAGCGAACAGCTGGCGTTTTTCGTTCGAAAGCTCTGCTAATGTCCGGCTCGTCGGTCTTGCCCGCCGGGACGGCCCGGTTGGTCGTTCCTTACCCGGTAGGCACGCCGGTGGATCTCTGAGGATCGCGGTCGCCGGCCGGTGGGGATCGCCACATCCTGCTGCCGCCCACCTGCGGCGGCTACGCGAACGACGCACGCGCCGGAACGGGCGCGGTGTTCCAGCCCGTCGCGTAGTGCAACTCGATCCCTGCCGTGGTGTAGTTGACCTGGAAACCGGCCGCGAACAGATCGAGCAACGGTGCGCTCGGATCATCCGCTACATCGAGGGTTCCCGCGTCTGCGGCCCGGGCCCACGCGAGCACGAAGGTGACCAGCTTCCTCGTGGCGGCCTCGACGCGTTCGCCGCGCTCGCGTGCAGCCGTCCACAGCGCCTCCGCCTCTGCCGCGATCCGCGCGCGGTCCTCGTCAGTCAGCGTCGCGAGCGCGGCATCCTCGATTACGCGATCGGTCGGCGAGAGCCGTGGGCGGTCGGGGGGCCACACGGGCGCGAGGCGCTGGTAGTACGCGAGCAGCCACGCTAGCGCCTCGGGGTTCCATTCCGCGGCGCTCCCCCACCGCACTGCGTGCAGCCGGGTGACGACGTCTTCGAACCTCACGGCGTACCTCCCGGAGGACGCACCGGCATCGCGGCACGTTCGCGCGCGATCTGTGCGGCCATCTCCTGTACCTCCGGTGGCATCGACTTCAGCGCCTCGGGTGAGAAGGTACCGCGAACATCCATCGTGCCTTCCACCATCGTACGCAGATACTGACTACGGACCTCGGGAGGGATCCGATCGAACAGCCTCGGATCGAAGTTGCGCTCGGCGATGCTCGCGAGATCATGCGCACCTTGCGCGCGGAACGGCCGCATGCCGGCCACCGGATCGACCGGCTCGAGGATGTTGAGCCCACTCTCCGCGAGGCGCGCCTCGACGTTCTCGTGCGTCATCAGGTTCATGAGCTGTTCGGTCTGCTCGGCGCTGAGCGTGCCCCCCTCCGCGCTCTTCCACAGATCCGCGTAGTCCTGGATCGCGACGAATCGGCTCTGCGCCGCGGCTTCGCCCTCGACGGTCGTCAGCGTGTGCTCGTTGTTGAACAGGTGATCCTTGATCCGCTGGATGACCTCGGGCGGCAGCTTCGTGTTCTCGGCGACCTTCGCGACGTCACCTGGGTTCGCGCGAATGCCGTCATACGCCGCCTCGGCGGCCGGATCGATCGAATCGACGAACGCCCCACCGCCTGCGTGGCCACTCGCGCCGTCGGTGATGCCGGACTCCGCGGGTCGCAAGCCATCCGCGGTCTCCGCGACGCGCGCACCATCCGCGGTCTCTGCAACGCGTGCGGCATCCGCTGTGTCGATCGCGCGCGCGACATCGGCTGTCTCGGCGATCCGGCTCGCTTCGGCGACCTCGCCGACCTTGCCCGCCGTGCCCGCCGCTTCCGCCTCGCCGACGCCCGATAACAGCAAGCCGATGTCGAACGCACCGCGGCCGGCGATCTCGCCGTAGCGACCCTCCTGGAACGACTTCTTGTACGGGCTCAGCAGCGCGCTGCCAACGTTGCCCCAGTACTTCGTGTCCTCTTTTGCTTCGGTCAGCGGATTGAACGAGCGGTCCATCACATCGCCGAACGATGCATCGCCCGTCGCCATGTCGATCAGCCCGTGCCCGAAGCGAAGCGACTGCCCGAGCGGCCCGGGAACGTGCTCCGCCATCGTCTCGAGCCCCCGCACCGTATCGATCGGATGCACGACAGCGTTCGCCACACCGCCGAGCAGCGACGTTGCACCGCCGACAACACCTCCCTCGAACTGGGTGGCGAACGTGACCGCATCCGCGGCACCTTCCGCGAGAGTTCCGAGCACGGGTACGTCTGCGACCCGACTCGCGAGGCCATGCGCACCGTGATCCACCTCGTCCTCGATCCAGTGCACACCGTCCGTCACGGCCTCTTCGCCGCGCTTGATATAGCCCGACGCCGTGTGGCTGAGATCGACACCGGCGTGGTACGCGTCGACTGCGGTGTCGGCGATCCACGAGCCGGCATCCGATGCGGCGCTGGCCGCACTGGAGGCCGCGTCGGTCGTGGCGTTCCAGGCCGCTGATGCCCCATCAGCTATCGAGTCTAACCATCCCATATGTCTATGTCCTCGTCTGGTGTGCCCCGGCTTCCACTACTCGCCGAAATGAAAGAACGCCTGCCCACCGTCAGTGGGCTCGGTCATGTGCAGCGGTCGCAGCCGCAGCGCCTCCTGTGCGAGGTGCTCGACGGTCCGCGCGATGGTGCGCTCGTCAAGGACCGTGAGCGGCTGCGTCGCGCGCAGGACCAGCCAGCCTTGCTCGATCGCGAGCGCCCCGAGGGCGAGCCGCATGTTGAGTGCGAGCGCATCGCGCAACCGTGCGCGCCCCTCGATGACGATGGGTGAGAGGACGAGGAGCCACTCCTCGTCGAAGGCGGTCACGCATTCGCCACGCACGCGCACCGTCGCATCTCCGACACGCACGGCCATCACGCGTGATCGGTCGTCGTGCCTGATCGCGGGGTAGCGCGCGAGTTGAGACACCACTTCCGGCCACGTCACCACCCCATATTTCTAGCGCAGGCGACCGGCCGGCTTCGAGTGTCGCGTGTGGAGCCAAATGCTGCGGAGAGGCCCGACAGAGGTTAATTTCCAGCGCAGCTGTTCCGACCGGGCACCCGTGACCGACACCTCTGACCACAGAGAACCGACCGAAGTTAATTCCAGCGCAAGTGTTATGGAGAGATCGACGGAGGTCCGTGACACGGGTAGATGGGCCGCGTCAGGTGCGCTGTCGGGCTGCGCGTCCGGAGCGCTGGCCGTGCGCTGAACGGGGAGTGCTTCCGTCAGAGTCCGCTTGCCTTGGCCACGCCAGACACAACGAACGCCCAGGTGCCCATACCACGGCCTCGAAGCGGCCAGGATCTAATATGATCTAATATCGCCGAGCTGTCCGATCGCCGGACACCGTCGCGGCAAAGGCACCGCGCTGTCACGGAGCTGTCAGAGGCTGGGCGTACGATATCTTGGTATGGTCGTGTTCTCCAATCGCAGGCTCGGGCCGAGCGCCGAGCTGATGGTGTCGCGCGAGGTGGCCGCCGAGCTCTTGCGCGAAATCGCGGCGGCTGCGAGGCCATCCGCGCAGGCACGCTGGGAGCACGAGTTGGTCACCTGGCTCGAGCGGATTGCGGCGTCGAGCAACACCAGCCTGGATGTGTCCGACATCGCGTGGACACCGGACCACTTCGAACGGCAGCGCGGCTTCCTGGTCGACGCCGTCCGGCGCGCGGCAGAGACCTCGCGGAGCGCCCGTTTCCTCGCGCGCTGGTCGGGCATGATCGAGGCCCATCCCCGGGAGTCGGTGCAGGTTGGGCGACGCTGGCAATGGCCCTCCACCGAATTAAATATTTGATATTACAAGATTAATGATTGCGGATCCTGGTTGAGCTCAACGTTGACGCGGCGCGGCAGTGGTAGAATGCCCGGGTGGTTGAGGGCCTGTCTGGACCGGGGTTCTATCCCCAGCCGAACGAATGGACCTGTGGTCCATTTGCGCTGAAGCATGCGCTGCTGGCGCTCGGCCGCATGGTCGACGTGAATCAGATCTCGTCGACCGCCCGCACGCACTGGTGGTCGGGGACCAACGAGATCCAGCTCGCCCGTGCTGCCCGTGCCTTCGAGTGCGATCTGGTCCTCGAGCGCAGCGCCGATTCCGAGCAGGCGCGCAAGCTCCTGGTGAAGTACCTGCGCGAGCAGACGCCGGTGCTGCTGTGCGTCGACGAGTGGTCGCACTGGATCACCGTGCTCCGGGCCGAAGATCGCAGGTTCGTGGTCGTCGATTCGACCGACGATCCGCTGCTGTCGGTGTGCACGTGGCCGCAGCTGCGCAACTGGTGGCGCTACCACGACACCGACTACGCCAAGGAGAACCCGCCGGTCCTGTACGACATGATGGCGGTGTCGCCGCGGTTTCGCACCACGGTCAAGGCCGACTTCTCGGTCGAGCGCGTGAAGTTCCTCCGCCGGCCCGAGAATCGCCGCCTGGCGCGCCACTGGAACGAGTACCTCGAAGATCTGCTCGAGATCTGCAAGCCCCCCTCGGTGCGCATCGCCGAGCCGCTCTCGATGGGCGAGTTCTTGCGCCGCCACCAGGAGCTGCTGCTGACCCGCGTCGTGTACTGGCACGGCGACATCAGCCGCGACGAGGTCGGCCGCGTGCTGCGCGACATGCGCTTCGTGTCCGAGACCTACGGCCTGGTGATCCCCGCGTCGATGAGCCGGCGCGCGCTCGCCGACCTCGCGATCCTGGTCTCGATCTGGGCATGCTCGCAGCGCGGCGTCGACAGCATGTTCGGATCGCCCGGCGCCGACCCGCGGCCGGAGGCCAAGTCGGCCAAGCGCAAGAACGGCCGCAAGTAGCCGTTGCCGATCTGACATCACCGATCGCGCGAGCGCTGCCGGGTTGGCCGCAACCACGGAGCAACCACAGCGCAGCCGCCTCGTAGTTCTCGAAAACTCGACGAGATCATGCGTGGCGCACGGCTTGCTTTGGCCCTGGGACATGAAGACCTTCGCTGCGACTGCCTTCGTGCTTCTCTTCTTGTGCGGGCCTGCCCTCGCCGATCCCGCGGCCGCTGAGCCCCGGGCATCTCGGGCGCAGCCGGTTTCGCTCAACCTCCACTTCGTGGTGCACACCAGCACGGCGACGCGGACCTACGACGTGATCGTCGCGAGCGATCACCGCTGCGCGTCGTCGATCGAGAAGGTTCCGGATCACCAGGACGAGATCAACGTCTGCGCGTCTGACGACTCGCACCTCGACATCGACTGGACCACGCGTGGCACCTCGAGCGAGTACCACAGCAAGGCGTCGCTCGTGCTCGCCCGCGGCGCGACCGCCGAGCTGGGGAGCGGCAACGGGCCGCGCCTCGGAGTGACGGTTCAATGATGCTCGAGCAGCTCGAACGCGGCGTCACCGACCGAGCGGCGCAGCGCCTTGATCGCATCCGCCGTGCCGTGGCGCGTCGGGTGCACGCGATTGGTGAGCAACGCGACCCAGCGGCGGCGCGGCAGATCGAGCCACAACGACGTCCCGGTGAACCCGGTATGGCCGATCGCGCCGGTGCGCGGCCACAGGTCGCCGGCGTGCGAGATCCCGGGCGTCGCCGACGGCGTATCCCAGCCCAGCCGCCAGGTGGTATCCGGCGCCGGGACATCGCTGACGAACCGCTGCACCACGTCGGAGCGCCACCGGCCGCGCGGCCGGCCAGCAGCCGTGTCGACGACCGCCGCGGCGAACCTGGCGACGTCACCGATCGTCGCAAACAGCCCCGCGTGCCCGCACACGCCGCCACCGAAATACGCGTTCTCGTCGTGGACCAGGCCCGAGACCAGGCCTCGATCGTCGAGCTCGGTCGCGACCGCGCGCGGCAGCGCCGCCGTGCCCGGATAGCACGCGCCGTCGAGTCCAAGCGGCTCCGCGACCAGTGAGCGAAACGCCTCGGCGAGCGGCCGACCCGAGGCACGCTCGACGATCGCTCCGAGCATGAGGTAGCCGAGGTCGCTGTACACGGTGGCGACGCCGGGCGCTGTGGCAGGATGCCCCGCCGCCAGCGCGAGCAGCTCCGCGTAGGGGTCCGTGTGCACGCCGGTGCGCAGCGCGCGAAAGAACTCGACATGGGCGATGCAGCCCGCCGCGTGGCCGATCAGCTGGCGCACCGTCCCGGTGGTCGCCGCGTCGGGTAGCCAGCGCCGGACCGGTGCGCCCGGGTCGAGCGCGCCGTCGCCGACCAGCACCATCGCGAGCGCGACGGTCGCCATCGGCTTGGTCAGCGAGGCCAGATCGAAGGGCACGCGGTCGTCGATCGGCGCGCCGGGCGCCGGCAGCCGGCGTGTCAAGCCTCGGACCAGCCGCTCCTGCTCGACGCCGCCATCGCCGATCGAGAGCGCCACCGCCGAGCCAAGCCCGGCCTCCAGGGCGGCCTCGAGCAAGGTCGCGATCTGGTGCACGCTCGGTATCGTACACGGCTTTTACGACGAGACTCTCCTCCAGGGAGACCCTGGCGACGGCCGGCGTGCTAGATTTGCGCCACGTGACTCGGTACGAGCTGCTCGACCGCATCGGCGTGGGCGGGATGGCCGAGATCTTCCGCGGCAAAGCCGTGGCAGCGGGCGGCTTCGAGAAGCCCGTGGCGATCAAGCGGATCCTGCCGCACCTCTCGCAGGACAAGCGGTTCGTCGAGCTGCTCATCGCCGAAGCCAAGGTGCTGTCGCTGCTCAAGCACCGCAATATCGTTCAGATCTTCGACGTCGGCCTCGGCGACGACGGCCAGTACTTCCTCGTGATGGAGTACGTCGATGGCAAGGATCTCGGCGCCGTCCAGCGCGGGCTCGAGGCCCGCCGCAAGCGCATCCCGTTCGATCTCGCGCTGCACATCGGCGCCGAGATCTGCGAGGCGCTCGAGCACGCCCACTCGGCGCGTGCCCCCGACGGCAAGTCGATGTCGCTCGTGCACCGCGACGTCTCGCCGTCCAACGTGCTGATGTCGCGCGCGGGTGAGGTCAAGCTCACCGACTTCGGGATCGCGAAGCGCGCCGAGCAAGAGGCGACCGGCCATGGCGCGGTGCGCGGCAAGTTCGCGTACATCTCGCCGGAGCAGGCGCGCAACGAGCACCTCGATCCACGGAGCGATGTGTTCTCCGTCGGGATCTTGCTGTGGGAGCTGATCACGAACCGCCGCTTGTTCTCCAGCCTCGGCGACATGGAAGCCCTGCGGGCCGTGCGCGAGGCCCAGGTGCCGCGGCCGCGCGAGATCGACAGCCGGCTCACGGCCGAGACCGACGCGCTGATCATGTCGACGCTCGCACCCGACGCGCGCAGCCGTCCGACCGCCGGTCAGCTCGGCGCGAAGCTGCGAACGCTGCGCTACTCGCTCGACGTCACCGTCGGCGATCCGGCCACCGAGCTCGCGAAGATCATCGACGCCGCCGAGGAGGTCGAGCGCCAGAGCTCGCAGCAGGTCGCCCAGGCACCGTCGAGGCTCGAGTTCGACGCCAGCGAAGCGACCGTGATCCGGATCCACACCGCCGACGAATTCTCGATGCGCGACAAGGACGCCTCGAGCATGGCGCGCGCCCGCGAGGTGATCGACCGGTTTGAAGAAGAAGAGACCCGCCAGGCCCAGCTGTCGCGCGATCAGATGGCGTTTCTGCGCAAGAACGCCAAGCGGGACTCCGGCGAGCTGAGCGCGGCGGCCGAGCCCCCGCTACCGGGGGTGCGAGCCCGGCGCCCCACCGACGAGCCGACGCGCGCACGCGAGCCGCTGTCGACCGACGATGTCCCGACGTTCCCGCCGAAGACCAACATCCCAGACCACCAGTTCGAAGGCGACGAAGCGACCCTCCTGGTCACTCCAGCGGTCCGCACATCTGTTCCCGAGCGTCCGGCGCCGCGCCAGACCACCACGCAGCCACCGCCGATGCCCACGGCGCATCCGTCCCCGCGATCGCGCGACTTCACCCCCGGCCCGCTGAGCCGTACACCCGCGCCAGGTACCGTGCATGATCGCAGTCCCCGCGGCGCGCCGTCGTTCCCCCCGCAGCCGGGATCGGGCTCGATCTCCCCGCCGCCGGTGCAGCCGATGCAACCGCCGCTGCCACCCATGATGGCCCCGCAGCCGCCGCTGCCACCCATGATGGCCCCGCAGTCACCGCCCATCATGCCGCTGCTGCAG
>Ga0134121_10005172_pt1 | contig 10631 bp, 2 predicted proteins | sample KB301_FD_96463 | JGI IMG/M metagenome (GOLD analysis project Ga0134121, IMG submission 96463) | Terrestrial soil microbial communities without Nitrogen fertilizer from Kellogg Biological Station, Michigan, USA - KB3-0-1 | ecosystem: Environmental > Terrestrial > Soil > Unclassified ...
GCCAGTTCCTTAAGGCCCGCGTCTGTCACTGGCATCCAGCTCACATCGAGTTTTTCCAACTGCTTCAATGCGCCGAGTTCCTTCATGCCTGCGTCCGTAAGAGGCGCCCCCCCAACATTTAGCCGCCTCAGTTGCTTGAGCCGGGCCAATTCTTTGAGGCCCTTGTCCGTCACATTCGTCCAACCCAGGTCCAGCGTGTGCAACTGGCTCAAACCCGCCAGTGACTTCAGGCCGGCGTCCGAAACTTGGTTGTTACAGTGAAGGTAGAGCGCCTCCATTTGTTTAAGGCCGACCAGTTCCTTCACGTGCGCGTCCGTTACGTTTCCTTGTTTGCCCCTGGTGAGGCTGAAATGCAAACCAAATGGCACCGAGGGCGCTGGCAGTGAGGCCATGGCGCCTGGCGGCGGCGCATTGGGAAACCAAAACCCTGCTTGAACAACGGGGTCCGGTGGACGGCCTTTTGTAAAATCAACGCCCAGGGCGTTGGACACGTCCGTCATCCAACCGAATTGGCCGCCGGCTTTTTCCCAGGCGGTGACCACCTTGGGATCAATGCCGCCATGAGCTGCCTTGGCCGGCGCCGCAAACAGCGCCTCAACCGCAACAGGCTTGGCGACGCTGACCCCACCCATTGGCCGCGCCCGCACCGGCTGGTAGCCAGGCGGTGGGTGATATTGCCAGACGGTTTTGCCCGCCTTGTCCAATTCGACGACTCCGGCGGTTTGCGAGGCGACCATCGTGTACCCGTTGGGCAAGCGCGTAGCGCGGTTGCCGGCGGCGTGTGCTTGCCAGACGAGTTTGCCGTCGAGGTCATATTCCGCCACCGTATTGTTCTCTAGCATGACGAGGATGTGGCCTTTCGACGTCATGTCGATGTTCGCTGCGAAATTTGGCGCTTGAACGATTACAACACTAGCTCCGCCCAGGGTTGGCATGGTAAAGCGTTTGATTTCCTTGCCGTTTGCGTCCATGCGCACGGCAATGCCCTTACTATGCAAACTGATCATCTGGCCGTCGGCCAATTTGTAGGCAGCCCGTAAAATCGGGACCGACTTCGCGGCGCCGGCGGCAACTGGGTTGGGGAAAGTGGCCACGGTTTTGCCTGTCTTGTCCACTTCCACCATCGAGCCGCCGCCGGTAGCCTGCACATCATATAGGGCGATAAACGTATTGCCGTTGGCCAGTCGCTGGACGTTTACAGGAGAACCTGGCAAGCTGTTTGATTCCCATAGGATTCGGCCTTTGAGGTCGCGCTCGGTGACACGATTGGCTGCGTATTCGGCAATCAATACACGTCCTCCCGTCAGTAGCTGGAAATCGATGGGGTGATCGAGGTTTTCGATCTGCCAGTGCACCTGGCCCTCCCGGTCGATGGCAATCAGCCGGTCCGAGCCGTTGACTGGCATCACAGGCGCCGGCTGAGCGACCAGACCACCCCCCTTTTTTCCCAATATCTTGGGATCAATTTGAAATCCGCCTGGTCCCCCCTTGCCGCCTTTCTTGGCCGCTCCTTTTCCACCACTGGGTCCAAGCTCCGCAACGACAATCAAGCCCGAAACTGCCGGCGCTTTTGCCAACGCCGGCAAATCCACGGTGGCGCCTTTGTCCTTCCACCAGCCATGCCAGGCGTCGCTAAGCTTTTTTCGCGTCGCCGCATCATCATTGCCACCTACGACCGCAGGTCCCTGGCCACCGGCGATGCGGTCCAAGAATTCCATGATTTCTTGAGATTGGTCCCGCGGCAGCACTGCCAAAAGGTCGATGAGCGCCGGCATCGCTTCCCTGTCTTGGCTATTCGCCAAGGCCAAAGCCACGCGCAACCGCACTTGCGGATCGGCGTGCTTCAGCAGTGCGCGGACCGCAGGCAAATTAGCGCCCCCCGCCGCAACCAACGCCTCGGCCGCCGCCCGCCGCTTTATCGACTCCTTTTCGCTCAAAGCTGCAATAACCGCCGGGTCAGCCTTGCCGTCCATCACCGCCAGGCTTTTCAGGGCTTTGCCGACCTCCTCCTTCATCCTGTCGTCGGCGAAACACAGATAAGTCAGCAGTGCTTCACAAGCGCCTGCGGGTTTCCGCACCGCCAATAGGCGCGGGGCCGCTGTGGGCAGCTTTTGCTTCTCCTCGTTGAGCGCAATCTGCCTAAGGCATTTCTGGGCGCGGCGAGATTGTTCCAGGTTGGCACTTTTTGCCGCCTCGGTAAGCAAATTGACAACCTTGGGGCCCATCGCCGTCAACTCCGTCGTGGCCTTCTCGCGCTTGGCGGGTGACGGGTCGCCGAGGTGGGTGATCAGAGCCTCGACCTGGACCTGTTCCGCCTTGGTCAGCGAACGCCTGCGAAACTCCCCCAACAAGGCGGGTCCGTCAATGCTCCGCCACCAGCCGGCCCAGACCTCGCGGCGGATTTTGCGCGCTAGGTCGTCATCGCCCGACACGCGCGGATTGGGCGACCATTCTCCCGCCAACTCATGCAAGGCAAGTTCGGCCTTACGGCACTCGCTGGGCGGCAACTCCACCAGCAAGTCAATGAGCACGGCCACGCCCTTCTCGTCGAGCCGCTGCGTCAATGCCAGGGCGGCACGCAAGCGGACCTGCGGCTTGGGGTCGGCCAGCAATTCACGGACCTTGGGCAACACTTCGGAGTGCCAGCTTGCCGCCAAAACCTCGACCGCCACCGCTCGGCGCAACGGCAAATCGTCCTTCAAGGCGGCCAAAAGGGCAAGGTCGGCCGGACCTGGCCGCGCTGCCAGGCTGTCGAGCGCCACCTTGACAGCGGCCACGACGGTCTCGTCGTCGGCCAGTGGCAGAAACTCGAGTAGCGTTTTGGTTGCTCCCCCCGACTGCCGGGCCGCCAGCACCTTGGCGGCGGCGGCCGAAAGTTCGGCGCTGCGTTTGCCTTCCACCCATTCGAGGCATTGGCGAGCTTGCTGGGCCGCCAACGGATTGTCCAATTCATTGACAACCTGGCGCAAAGCCGGGATGGCCAATGAACCACGGGCAAGGAGCTTGGCCGCGGCCTTGGCTCGGGTTTTGGCGTCGGCATCGCCAAGCTGACGAGCCACCGCCAGCAGTTTGTCTAGTTCGACCTTGGGTTGCATCCGTTCGCGGAAGAACTCCAGCAAGGAATCGGCATCGCTGCTTATCCCCGCGGCCCGCAAGGTTTGCTCGTCGGCGTCGTCGGTTTTGTCCGGCGGCTGAGCTTTTTGGACCGGGCCTGGATCGACCTTTATACCCTGAATGCCGCCCCCCTGCTGAACCTGAGTCCAGAAAACCTGGAATTGCTGGCGCGTGAGCAGACCATTGGTGATCTTGCTGGCCGCGGCAAATTGCTCCATGAGCGGACGAATCGCCGGTGGTTGATTGGCGATAATGAGCGGGTCGGCGCCTTTGGCGAGCAGGTTAAAGGCCGTCTCGACATCCACTTGGCCGCCGAATAGACCCCCAGCGCCTTTCCCGCCGCCTTGGATTTGCTTGGATTCGGCCACGACGGCCGCCAGCGCAACGGCGCCAGCCACGCAGACAAAGGCAACAAAAGATCTCATGAGGAGAATCTCCGCAAAGGGCGCCGCATTTCATGTGCAGTGAAGAATGGTTAATCACACTTTCTGGACGGCCTGACAAAACGCAAGCTTTTCACATAATTCACTTTCCCTTGGCATTCGAGCCACTATCCGCCTTGGCCGGCGGAAGACCAGTGACGGGATTGGCCACGCCAAAACCCCATTCGCTGGACGGCCGTGCTCGCGCCGCCTGGTAACCGGCAGGCGGCTCGTATTTCCACACCGTTTTACCCGCAGGGTCCAATTCAAACACGCCCGTGGCTTCCGAGGCCACCAGCGTATTGCCGTTAGCCAACCGGGTGGCACGGTTTCCAGACGCCTTGACCTGCCAGACGAGCTTTCCGTCCGGGTCATATTCCGCAACGGTGTTATCGCTTTGAATGAAAACGATGTTGCCTTTGGAAGTCACGTCGAGGTTGCCCACGGAACTCGGGACGGCGCCGACATAATTCATGAGCGGCACGGGCAATCGTTTGACTTCTTTGCCTGTGGCGTCCAGCCAGATGCAGGTGCGGATGCTAAAGGCAACCATCCGGCCGTCGGGCAATTTGTAACCGGCACGCGGATTCTCGGCGGCCGCGCCGATGCCGCCGCCATTAAATGTGGCCACCGTTTTGCCTTGTTTGTCAACTTCTTGGAGCAAATAGCCCCCGTTGGCCCCGGGCGGGCCGTACATGGCGATAAAGGAATTGCCATTGGCCAGCCGCTGGACATTCATTGGCGGGGACGGCAGGTTCGATACTTCCCAAACGATGTTGCCTTTAAGGTCGCGTTCGGTGACGCGTCTGGAGGTGTATTCGGCAATCAGCACGCGATTGCCAGGCAGAACATGGAAATCGACGGGGTAGCCCAGGTTGTCAATCTGCCAGTGGGTTTTGCCGTTGCGGTCGACAGCGACGATGCGGTCGGCGCCGGGTCCATTAATGATGGGCGCGGGTAAGGGTACGCCACCTGCCTTTCCCCCTCCGCCAAAAACTATTCCACCATTCATATTGGCATTGCCGTTGGGGCCGAGTTCGGCCACCACAATCAAGCTCGGGCCGCTTGGCATTTTAGCCAGGTGAGCCAAATCCACTGTGGCGCTCTGGTGCTTCCACCACGCCTGCCAGGCATCGCTGAGCTTTTTTCGCGCGGACGCATCGTCACCCGCCACGGCCGGGGGCGCCGCGTCGCCGGCCAGACGGTATAACAGTTGCTCGACTTCCCACGTTTGGTCGCGCGGCATCACGGCAAGCAGTTCGATAAGCGCTGGCACGCCTTGTTTGTCCAATGCATGAACCAGCGCCATGGCCACGCGCAAGCGCACCTCGGCATCTTTATCTTTCAACAGCTTGCGGATTGCGGGCAAGTGTTTGCCGCCGCCTGTGGCGGCCAAAACTTCGGCCGCCGTGATGCGACGCAGCGGCGACGAATCGCTCAGAGCGTTTACCACCGCCACGTCCGCGTTGCCGCCCGCCGCCAACAAATTCGTCAAACACTTGACAATCTCCTGCTGCATCGAGCGATCGTCGGTGTAGGGCACATAACCCAAGAGCGTTTCGGTGGCACGCGCCGGCTCGCGCAGCGCCAGCAGACGGGGCGCGGACAGGGGCAACTTGTCCCGGGCCGCATTCAGGGTAATTTGCTTGAGACATGATTCAACGCGCTTGGTCTTCTCCAGATTGCCACCGGCTGCGACCGCGCGGAGCAAAGGCAGGACCTTGGACCCCTGCGCGATCAGTGCTGTGGTGGCCTTCTCGCGTTTGCTGAAAGAGGCGTCGCCCAGGTGATCGATGAATGCCAGGGCGGCAACGATATCTTCCTGGCTCAAAGTTCGCTGACGGAAGGCGGCCAAAAGGGCGGGGCCGTCCACGGTGCGCCACCACGCGGCCCAGGCCTCGCGGCGGACCTTGCGAGACAGGTCATCGTCCCCGGTTAATGGGGGATTCGGCGCCCATTCGCCCGCCAATTGTTGCAAGGCCTGCTCGGCCAGCTTGCGTTCCTCAACCGGCAATTCAACTAGCAAATCGATCAACACACCCACGGCCGGTTCGTCCATTCGCTTGGTCAAGGCCAACGCGGCACGCAGACGTACTCGCGGCTTGGGGTCGGCCAACAGCTTGCGGACTTGGGGCAAAACACTGGCCGGTCCGCTTTCGGCCAGGACCTCGCACGCAATCGCGCGGCGAAGCGGCAGGGAATCACTTAATGCGGTCATCAGAGCGGCATCAGCCTGGCCCGGTCGCGCTGCGATCAGAGCCAGCGCCGTCTTGACGCCCTCAACCACGGCTTCGTCATCGGCAAACGGCAGATAGGCCAACAAGGTGGCGGCGGCCTTGGGGTTTCGCTGCGCCAGCAATTTGGCGGCCGCGATTGGCAATTCGGCGCTGTGCTTGCCCTCGATCCACTCCAGACAGTGACTGGCTTGTTTGCGGGCCAGTTGATCATCGAGATCGTGAAGTACATAACGCAGAGCTGGAATGGCCCAGGGGCCGCGGGCAATAAGTTGAGCCGATGCCTTGGAACGCGTGTTGGCGTTGGCATCTCCGAGTTGCCGCGCCAGAGCCAGCAACTGCTCGAGGTCCACCTTGGTTTGCATCCGATCGCGGAAAAACTCCAACAGTGCGTCACCGTCGGCGCTCAAGCCTGCCGCCAGGAGAATGTCTTCCTCGGCACTTTGGGGTTTCTTGTCGAGTTGTTGGTTGCCGCCTGACCCGGTTTGTGCCGCCGGTTGTCCCGCAATAATCAGCAACGCGACCGCAGCCGCCAGCATGACGCCAGGAGCAAAGCGCATACGCCAATCCTCCGCACGGGGGCACCGGGCTTCGTTTGTTGAGTAGTGTTGGCCGATACTAAACGCCACTGCCTCGCCAGGCAAGAGGCAACTAGTTTTCTTGTTTGTTTGCCCGGGAACACCTCGGCGTTACGGCCGCCGCGCTCGCACGGCCTGGTAGCCGGCCGGCGGTTGATATTGCCACACCGTCTGGCCCGCGTGATCCAACTCGACCAGGCCCCCGGCTTGCGATGCTACCAGGGTGTTGCCGTTGGGCAAGCGGGTTGCCCGGTTTCCAGAGGCTTTTGCCTGCCAGACGATCTTCCCGTTCGGGTCGTATTCCGCAACCGTGTTGTCGTTTAGCACGACGACAACGTGGCCTTTGGGCGTCACGTCGATGTTGCCCGCGAAATTGGGCACTTGCGCTACTACAGCGCTAGTGCCGCCAAAGAGGGGCAAGCTAAAGCGTTTGATCTCCTTGCCGGTCGCGTCCAGCCGCACGCAAGTGTCGTTGCTCAATAAACAGAGCATCTCGCCGTTGGCCAATTTGTAGGCGGCCCGGATGAGCGGCAACGACACCAACACCGCTGCCCCCGCGTTTCCGGGGTCAGCGGGATTATGGTATGTGGCAACCGTTTTGCCCGCCTGGTCCACTTCCACCATCGTGCCGCCGTTGGTCGGTGTGTAGTACAGAGCAATAAACGTATTGCCGTTGGCCAGACGCTGAACGCTGATCGGCGGCCGCGGCAGGCTGACCTCCCACACGATCTTGCCCTTGAGGTCGCGTTCGGTCACGCGGTTGCCTCCGTATTCCGCGATCAGCACGTGATCGCCCGGCAACATCTGAAAATCAATGGGATGGTTGAGGTTTTCGATTTGCCAGCGCGGCTGGCCGTTGCTATCGATGGCGACAAGGCGGTCTCCGCCGGTAATGGGATTCGCGGGCACGGCCGCCTTTTTTGCCGCTTTCTTGGCAGCCTTGTTGTTGGGGCCAATTTCCGCAACCAACGTCAAACCCGTCACGCCTTTGATCTTGGCCAACTGAGCCATGTCCACCGCGGCGCCGTGTTGCTTCCACCACGCTTGCCAGGAGTCCCGGAGCTTTTTCCGCGCCGCCACATCGTCTTTGCCCGCCGGAAGCGCCGGGGCCTTGGCCCCGGCCAAAACTTGTAATACTTGCACCGCTTCCCAGGCCTGTGTCCGCGGCAATTCACCGAGCAGGTCAATAAGCGCCGGCACCGTCGCTTTGTCCTGGGCATACACCAACGCCAGGGCCACGCGCAGCCGCACTTCGGTTTGGGGATCAGTCAGCAACTTGCGGACCGCCGGCCAATGGTCAGCGCCGCCGCCGGCCAAAGCCTCAGCCGCCGCCAATCGCTGGCCTGGCAGTGGGTCGCTTAGCGCCTTGACCAACGCCGGATCGGCCTTGCCTTCCAAGACAACAAGGCTTTTAAGGGCTTTGCCGATCGCTTCCTGCATGGTGCGGTCATTGGTGAGCGGCAGATACGCCAGCAGCGCTGCCGCTGCGCCGCCAGGTTTGCGGATCGCCAACAGCCGCGGTGCGACCACCGGCAGTTTGTCCTTGTCGTCTTTGTTCAACGTCTGCTGCCGAATGGCCGTCAGCAAGGCCGGTCCGTCCATGGTCCGCCACCACCCGGCCCAGCATTCGCGGCGAATCTGCCGCGACACCTCATCGTCGCCCAGCAAGCTCGGGCTTGGCGACCATTCCCCCGCCAGTTGCTGCAAGGCGTGTTCTGCCTGGCGGCGCTCGTCACCGCGCAACTCGGCCAGCAGATCGATCAATACCTCGACGGCCTTTTCTTCATCGCGCTGGAGAAGCAACAAACTCGCCTTGAGCCGGATCAGCGGTTCGGGGTGGGCGAGCAACTTGCGCAGCTCGGGCAAGCCGGGTTGATCGCCGCCGGGATTGCCGGGCGCCGGCTCTGGTTGACCAGCGGTGCAGAGCAGCACGGTCGCGGCAGCCATCACGCAGAAGCCAACAAAAAGCCGCATGGATAAATCCTCTGTTGCTGGTAGCTGGTAGGGTGGGTGAAACCCACCGGGCGCCGTGGTGGGCTTGGCCCACCCTACGACTTCCCCTTCGCTTTCAAACCTCCGTTAACGGTGAGGTTCGGCAGCGCCTGTTGCAATTCTGCGATGCCCGCCGGTGTAACCGCGGCCCCCGTCAATGTCAGGTGCTGCAATTGTTTCAGCTTGGCCAGCTCTTTTAGTCCCGCATCGCTCACATTGGTGTTGCCAAGACCCAACGTCTGTAGCTGCGTAAGCCCAACCAATTCCCTGATTCCTGCATCCGTCACCGCGTTGTTGCCCAGGTAAAGTGTCTGCAACTGTTTCAACCCTGCCAGCGCTTTGAGGTCCTTGTCCGTCACGCCAGTGCCTTTGAGGTCCAGCATCCGCAATTGCTTGGAACCGGCAAACTCTATCCACTCGAATTTCGCCCCCGCCTTTTCCCAGGCGGCGACCACCCTGGGATCGATGCCGCCAAAAGCTGCATTCGGCGCATTGCCGATTGGGAAGGGCTTGGCGACGGCGACCGCAGCGCCGCTTTGCCGCGCTCGCACCGCCTGGTAGCCCGGCGGCGGCTGATATTGCCAAACCGTTTTGCCACCGGTGTCAATTTCGACGACACCTTTTTCTTCCGAAGCCACCAAAGTGTTGCCGTTAGGAAGACGATTGGCGCGGTTGCCCAATACACCGGCTTGCCAGATCAACTTGCCGTCGGAATTGAATTCCCCGACCTTGGTGTCGTTCTGCATGAGGACGATGTGGCCCTTGGGTGTCACGTCAATGTTGCCAACCCTGCTGAGCACAATGCCGGACGATGTGTACTGGGGGATGGTAAAGCTATTGACCTCTTTGCCGGTGGCATCCAGTCGAATGCAAATGCCTTTGCTCGTCAGACAGATCATTTGCCCGTTGGCCGTTTTGAAAGCGCCGCGTGGCTCCCCGGCTGCTTTCGCGGCTGCCTTGCCGGCCGCGCCAGCGCCCTTGCCATTGAATGTGGCTACCGTTTTGCCTTGCCGGTCCACTTCGACCAGTAAATAGCCGCCCGTGGCCACGGGGGTGCCATAGCAGGCAATAAATGTGTTGCCGTTGGCCAAACGCTGCACATTCATCGGCGGTCCGGGCGTGTTAGCTTCCCACAGTATTTTGCCTTTTAGGTCGCGTTCGGTGACACGACCTGCCTTGTACTCGGCAATCAACACGCGGTCGCCCAGCAGAATCTGAAAGTCAATAGGATGGTCAAGGCCTTCGATCTTCCATTGCACCTGGCCGTTGCGATCAAGCGCGACCAGGCGGTCAGGGCCGGCTTCGACCGGGGGTAAAACTCCAGCCGCGCCACCAAATCCGCCACCTCCGCCGCCTTTTTTGCCGCCGCCTTTCTTGCCAGCCGCTTTTGGATCCGCCTTGGGCCCAAGTTCAGCAACCAAAATCAAGCCCGAGTTGCCCACGGCGTTGGCCAGCTGAGCCAAATCCACGCCGGGACCGTCCTGTTTCCACCACGCCTGCCAGGCGTCACGGAGTTTCTTCCGCGTCGCCGCGTCGTCTTTGGCTGAAGCGATCTTCGGAGCCTTGGCGCCAGCTAGCCGTTGCAATAACTCCTCCACTTCACCTGCCTGCGCACGTGGTAAATCGGCCAGCACATCGATGAGCGCCGGCATGGCATCGCGGTCCTGAGCATGTACCAGCGCCATGGCCACGCGCAACCGCACTTGCGGATCGGCATTGGTCAGCAGTTTGCGTACCGCGGGATGTGTGGCGCCGCCCGCGGCAACCAGGGCGTCGGCCGCGGCCAACTTCCGCACTGGCATGGGGTCGCTCAATGCTTTGATCACACCCGGATCAGCCTTGCCGTCCACCAACGCCAGCTGTTTCAATGCCGCGCCAACCTCTTGCTTCATCACGACATCATCAGTGAAAGGAAGATAGCCCAACAGCGCTTCGCAAGCACCCGCCGGTTTCCGCACCGTCAGCAAGCGGGGCGCCGCCGACGGCAACCTTTCCTTCTCTTCTTGCACAAAAAGTTGCTTGAGGCATTTTTGGGCCCGCTGGGCTTGCTCCAGGTCCTTGCTCCTGGCCGCTTCACGCAACAGCCCGATTACCTTCGGCCCCATCATCAGCAATGACTGAAGGGCCTTCTCACGCTTGCTGAACGACTTGTCCCCAAGTTGCTCGATAAGCGCTTCAGCCGCGGCGGTTTCGGCCTCGCTCAACGTCCGCTGGCGAAAGGCCGCCAACAGCGCTGACCCATCAACCGTCCGCCACCAGGCGGCCCAGGCCTCGCGGCGAATCTTGCGCGA
>Ga0134121_10005173_pt1 | contig 10630 bp, 12 predicted proteins | sample KB301_FD_96463 | JGI IMG/M metagenome (GOLD analysis project Ga0134121, IMG submission 96463) | Terrestrial soil microbial communities without Nitrogen fertilizer from Kellogg Biological Station, Michigan, USA - KB3-0-1 | ecosystem: Environmental > Terrestrial > Soil > Unclassified ...
CTGCGCCAACCTCACCAATGAATATCCTGACGAGCATGATCCTGCGCTTACTGAAAGCGGCGGTAACTGGGATGCGGTTCAGATGGGATTCTCAGGAAGGTTTTCTTTCGTGAGGCTGGGATTTAAGTTTTGAGCGGAGCAGGCTGCAGCTAACCGTCTTCCGTCCTGCTCTACTCCTCCCCCAATCCGGGTCGGATGCGATCAGGGCTAGGTAAGTTAAGTCTCAGCTTCGTCCGGGCCTTCATAACGGCCAACAGTTCGACCCTACGGGGTCGAATAAATATTCCAGATGCTTGTGCCACCAAGCGCCAGCCCCTACGGGGCAGCATAATTATTACATCAATGCAATTTGAATGTTCGGCAAATGCAGGTCGATGAGTAAAGGATATCATCTTCAGCCCCGAGGCGGTCAAAGCCTGGTACCTACAAATACATAATCAGTATTCCCCCATTAGGAATGGGTACCAACAAATACACAGTATCTATACGACGCCGAAGGGGTCACAGCTTGGTCGTAATAAATATATCAACGATCTCCGACCCCGTAGGGGTCGAACATACTTTTACAAGGCTGAGAAAACGGAGCTTCCTAAAATAGCCCCGATTGACCCTGAAGTAAGCGCTTGCGCTTTACTTCAGGGGAAAAGCGGGACGGAATAACCCGGCAGCAAGAATCTTCTGCTCCTCATTACAATTATTAGTTTTGCGGACACGATGCTGCTCATTTACACATCTTGCTCTACGCCACGGCTTGTTTACACATTCGATCTTATCTTCCGGGAAATCCTGGGAATGGATTACCGGCTGAGCCATGATGCCAACGAATTTGCATTGAGCCCGCTGCCGAAATTCAGCTACAGTGAAGCACCGGTGCGGACAGAGCTTTTCTTTTTCAGCACGCAGCTATTGTTCGAGAAGGGCATTCATGTCCAGGATATTTCTGTGTTCGACTGGGAAAACTCGAAGGCATTTTTTGCCACGCACCCGAAATACGATTTTCCTTTCGACCCTTTTGCGGCTTCATTTTACCTCGTGTCGCGTTACGAAGAATACCTGCCGCATGCGCGCGATGCCCACGACCGCTTTGACGTGAAGGAATCGCTGGCGTGGAAAAAAGGTTTTTTGCAAAAGCCACTGGTGAACGTCTGGGCGCAACGCATCAGGCAGCTTCTAAAAAACAGGTTCCCGGTCCTGGAGTTCCCTGCAAAATCATATGAATACATTTCTACGATTGACGTTGACAACGCCTATGCTTTTAAAGAGAAAGGAATCGTGCGTACTGCCGGCGCGCTGGCGAGGAGCCTGTTCCAGCTGAGGCTTTCTTCATTCGTCAACAGGCTGGCGGTGCTGTCCGGCATCAGGCATGATCCGTACGACACCCACGACGTGCTCTTTTCCATCCAGCAGGAATATGAACTGAAGTGCATTTATTTTTTCCTGCTCGGGGATTATGCGGAGAACGACAAGAATGTACCGGTGACGAGTAAAAAACTGCAGTCCCTCATCAAGCATATTGCTGATTACAATGAATGCGGCATTCATCCATCCTATGCTTCAACTTCCTTTCCTGAAAAAATCGCATTGGAAAAAACCCGCCTGCGAAAAATAATCCGCAGGGAGGTTACAAAGAGCCGGCAGCATTTCCTTTTGCTGAAGTTCCCTGCTACCTACAGGCAACTCATTGAGAATGACATCACCGATGACTACTCCATGGGCCATGCCGGAGACGTGGGCTTCAGGGCCAGTACGTGTTCGTCGTTTTTATTTTACGACCTCGACCGTGAAGTGACTACAAAACTCCGCATTCACCCTTTTGCACTGATGGATGCCACGTTCAAATACTACCTGAAAGTGAAACCGGAAGAGGCGCTGAACATGATCAGGTCGTTGGTGCAGGAAGTGCGGGCCGTGAACGGAACTTTTATTTCGCTTTGGCACAATGAGTCGTTGAGTGAAATTGATCCGTGGATAGGATGGAGTGATTTGTATACGCAACTGGTTAAGATCGCTGCATCATGATCAGTTACCTGGAACACGATGACATTGACTTTGCAAAGTGGGATGCTGCTGTCGATGCAAGTGCAGGCGGAATGGTGTATGCGAAGTCGTGGTACCTCAACGTGGTTGCTCCAGGGTGGGAGGCGCTCGTGGAAGGCGACTATCAAATTATTTTCCCGCTGACTTCCAGGAAAAAATACGGCTTCCGTTATTTATTCCAGCCTCCTTACACGCAGCAGTTGGGTGTTTTTTCAAAGGAAATTCCGGATGCCCCGGTTGTCTCCAACTTTCTTGCATCGATCCCCGGTTTATTTCGACTTGCAGAAATTCAACTGCATCATTCGAATAAAATTTCCAAAGGTGATTTCAAAATTTCGGAACGGGTTACACACCTTCTTGACCTCGCAAAAAATTATGGAGAGCTGCAAAAAAAATATTCTGAGAGCGTAAAGCGCAACCTGAAGCGTGCGCAGCAAAACGGCCTGCAAATTACGAAGGAGTTCAAAACCGCAGCCCTGACAGATCTTTTTAAATCCAATCGAGGGAAGGAAATTGAAACGCTGACGGAAAATGATTATCGCATCCTGGAAAAGCTCGTTGAAGAAGGAGACAAAAGAAACCTTATTACAAGGCTTGGCATAGAAATCAACGGCAAGCTGGAAGCCGGGGCCATCTTCATGCAATCGAACCATGAATATATCTTTCTTTTCTCCGCCACAAGTGACCATGCAAAGGAAACCGGGGCCATGACATTCATCATCGACACCTTCATCCGGTCGCATTCATCTTCAACCCTGCAGCTCGATTTTGAAGGATCGATGGATGCGGGCCTTGCACGTTTTTACAAAAGCTTCGGTTCGGAGGAAGTTGTATATTTACAAATCAGAAAAAATAATTTACCATTGCTGATCCGTTGGATTAAAAACAGTAGCCAGTAGGCAAGGAACTGCCAATGATAGGGGTAATATTTAAGAGGTAAGAGGTAAGAGGTAAAAGGTAAGAGGTAAGAGGTAAGATGTAAGATGTAAGATGTAAGATTTGAAACAGCCAGCGGCCAGAAGCAAGGAGCAAGAGGCAAGAAGGAAAAAAAATATATGGTTCACAACCTCAGTCACAACAACTCGATCATCAATCAATACCTCAGCGAAATCCGCGACGTGGAGATCCAAAAGGACAGGATGCGCTTCAGGAGAAACCTTGAGCGGATGGGAGAAATTTTCGCCTATGAAATGAGCAAAACTTTAGAGTACGAGGTCAGGGAAGTCACCACACCGCTGGGCATCGCGGAAGTTCCGGTGCTGAAGCAACAGCCCATCGTGGGCACCATTCTCCGCGCGGGAATGCCGTTGCACCAGGGCATACTCAACTACTTTGACCATGCAGACAATGCATTCATCAGCGCTTACCGGAAACATCACAAAGACGGGAGCTTTGACATTAAGCTCGAATATGTTTCCAGTCCGTCGCTCGCTGACCGGGTCCTCATCCTCTGCGATCCCATGCTGGCGACAGGATCAAGCATCGTGATGACTTACAAGGCGCTCATTGAACGGGGCATTCCAAAACACACGCACATTGTATGCGCACTTGCAAGCATGCAGGGTGTGAACCATGTGAAGAGTCATCTTTCCACGAACATTACAATCTGGGCCGGGGCCATTGATGATGAACTCACTGCGCAAGCTTACATCGTTCCCGGACTCGGAGATGCCGGCGATCTTGCCTACGGAACAAAAATTTAATTTTTTGCATCGGCAAAACGCAGACTTCAGTAAGCTAATTTTGCTGTTCAATCACTTACCACACCATCTTGGATGAGCTTCTGAAAATATTGTCAGTGATCCTGATCAGCAGCGTAAAGTTTGCTTTCGGTCCCTCGTTCGTGTACCTGAATGAAAACTATGACTTCACTTTCCTGGAGACGAACCTCTTCTCGATTTTTGGAGGGATGCTGGGTGTATGGTTTTTTTTGTACCTCAGTAAATGGATCCTGCGGCTGTACAGGAAATTGCGCGCCTATTACTTTCATGTCTTCCAACGAAAAAAGCCCGGATTTTCCGATTTGGTAGTGGACGTGGATGCCCCTGTCATGGTTCGGTACGACTACGTGCTGAGCAACAGGCCCAGGAAAAAAGTTTTTACCTCCCGAAACAGGCGCATCATCAAAATCTGGCAGAGCTATGGGCTGGTGGGGCTTGCTGCACTCACACCGATTATTTTCTCCATTCCGATCGGCACTTTTATCATGGCCCGTTTCGAGTCGAGTAACAAAAAAATTCTCTGGTACATGCTGATTTCAATTACATGCTGGTCGCTGCTGCTGACGTCCATTTTCGAGTTTACGCACGTCCGGAACATTCCTGAAATTGTTAAGTGATATTTAGATTCTCCTTTTGAAAAAATACGCTCACATCTTTTTTGACCTTGATAATACGCTTTGGGATTTTGACAGGAACTCTGCTGAAACGCTGCACGAACTCTACGAGAAATACAAGCTGGCAGACCTGGGCATCAAAACGCCTGAACATTTTATTGTGAAGTACCAGGAAAGGAATGCCATGATGTGGGAACAGTACCGCCTGGGAAAAATCGACAAGGATACTTTGCGCAATAAGCGGTTTGAATTTACTTTCTGGGACATGGGCATTGAAGCGGTAGAATATATTTCAATGCAGCTTTCGAACGACTATGTAACGGCAGCTCCGAAACGGAACCACCTCTTTCCCGACGCTTACGATGTGCTTGAATACCTCGATCAAAAATATGCGCTGCACATCATCACGAACGGCTTCCATGAAGCCCAGTTTATAAAGCTGGACGGAACCGGCATCAGGAAGTTTTTCAAGAACATCATCATCAGCGAGCACGTGGGTTTCAAAAAGCCCGACGTCAATATTTTCTATTATGCACTGGAATCAGCCAAAGCAAAACCGGAAGAATGCATCATGATCGGCGACGGACTGGAGGTGGATGTGCTGGGGGCGCTAAAGGCGGGTTGGGACGCTGTTTATTTTAACCCTAAAAAAAGTGTCCACACTGAGATCATTACTCATGAAATTGAGAAGCTGATTGAACTGAAGGAAATTCTTTGACGCTGGTTATTGGTCATTGGTCATTAGTCATTGGCAATTGTGCATCGTGAATTGTGAATCGCGAATTGTGCATCTTACATTATTTCCTACCCTTATTCCACCTCAGCATTTCCGGAAATCCCTGCTTTCGCAGGAAGGCATTGATGCTTTGTGCTATGCGTTTGGCTTTTGTGTCTTCTGTTTTTGCCGACTCAATCCATTTTGAAAAGTACCGTTGGTGTGAACCGGGAAGCGTTTTAAAATACGCCAGTGCTTCGGGTTCCTGTTCGAGGCATTCCATAAATTCAGGATTGATTTTGTATTCTGATTTATCGAATTCAATCTGCACCTTCACCATCGCTCCTACCCGCTTCCCGATGGCCTTCCTGATTTTAGCATCGAGTGTAAATATGAATTCTCCTTTGCCAAGAGGGATCAGACTTTTCCCTGAAAATTTATAATCGTCCAGTTTCCCCTTGGTGCGAAACCCTCTTTTATTTCCCGGGCAAAGTTTTTCAGCGACGTCCGCGGGAATGACAATATAAGACCACCCGGTTTTTTCTCCCTGTGCGCCGAACTTAACGATGGTAGTCGTAAACTTTATCATTGCAGCGTTTTCGAGAGCTGGTTTTGAAATTCATCAAACAGTTTCAGGTCATTGTGGTGTCCACCAGCAATAATAAATACTTTGTCATCATGTTTAAGCAAGGGCTTCAGCTTTTCACTTGAACCCTCATAAATAATTTCATCGTCACTTCCATGAAATACGGTAACCGGGCATTTTACCTTTGGGAGAAACAGGTCTGTGCGCAAAGGGTAACGTAAAATAAAAGACGGAAGAAAAGGATAAAGGCGGGAAGACAAATCGTTCATGCTGTAATAAGGCGCTTCGAGGATCAAACGGTGAGGGCTATTTTCAGAAGCCAGGTGCGCCGCTATGCCTGTTCCGATGGACCTGCCGTAAACCGTAATTTTATCCTCGCCGAATTTTGTTTTTGCAAAATCATAAACAGACTGAGCATCTGCGTATAGATTTTCTTCCGACATCTTTCCTTTGCTTTTGCCGTAGCCGGGATAATCGATGATTAAAAGTTCATAATGCCTCGGAACAATCTCTTCAGAAACTGTTCCCCAACGTTCCAGGCTTCCCCCGTTCCCATGAAAGTAAACCACGAGGCCCTTGGCGCTGTCGGCCGTAAAAAGCAAACCGTTCAAAATATTTCCTGATGTACTTTTAATATTTTGCTCCGTAAAATCTGAGTAGAACTGAAAAGTGTAATCGTCAGAAAGTTTTTCTGGAAAGAAAAGAAGTTTCTCCTGGAAGATATAGACTGAGATACAGATGAAACCGTAAATCATGAGCAGGACGATAAATGCCCGTTTTAAAAATCTTTTCATTTGATTGCTTTCTTTACGATCAAAGCTGATAATTTTTCCGGAGCCACTTTGCAATAAGAAATAGTCATCGCATCCTTCAGCATTTCTTTATTCACCTTCCTCAGGTCAATATAGGTAAAACCGCTTTTCCCCCATCCCCCCTGCACAGGGTAAAGCGCTCCTTTGCTTACATCAGTAAATACGCTTTGATCCACCAACGAGAATTTCACAACGGCAAGCCTGGTCTTTTCATCAAATGTGGCGAATATTTTTTTCTTCACCCTGAAGGATGTTTTATGAAAATGCGGCTGCTCAACTGACTCCGGAAATGACAATGCCAGCTTTCTGAATGATGCGTTAGTGATCATGTATGACAAGGATATTCAAACCCGATCCGCAATTTGCGAAAATTCCTGCAGAACATTTTCAATTGGGAACTCAGTAATTGGGTAATTCGACAAAATTCGTAATCAGCAGTCCGACCGCTATTAAAATTTCATACACGCTTTATGAACCCTGAAAAACAATCCGCATTGTGTCGGTTTGCAGGTTCAAATCTTCGGTTCACTTTAGCCGAAGAATTTCTATGAACAAAATCCAAAGCGATAGAACACTTTTAAAGACCGGGAACAATCCTTTAACTCCATATATTTTCTCTAACAATTAAATTTCAAAACTATGAATGGTTTAAAAAACAGTGTCCGCCTGATCGGGCACATCGGGGCCAACCCGGAAACAAAAGAGCTGGATGGTGGAAAAAAAGTTTCCCGCCTTACCCTCGCAACAAATGAAACTTACAAAAATGCAAAAGGTGAAAAGGTCACTGACACCGTATGGCACAACCTCGTGATGTGGGGCAAAACGGCTACTGTGGCTGAGAAGTACCTTGAAAAAGGCAGTGAAGTTGCCATTGAAGGCAAGCTTACCAACCGCAGCTACACGAATAAAGAAGGTGAAAAAAAATACTTCACCGAGATTGTCGTGAATGAAGTGCTGATGCTGGGAAAGAAGAACTGATTTCTTCGTTCATTTTAAGTCCTGTCCAGACCCTGTTCTGATCACAACCTTGTCCTAACGGAAAGGAGTGATCCGGGACGGGGTTTTTTATTTTTAAAATGAACCTATACTTTTGTGTTCACAAACACAACATTTCCATGAAAGACAAACGTATAGACGCCTACATCGCCAATGCGCAACCCTTCGCACAACCCGTGATGAAAAAATTACGGGAGCTTGTCCACAAAGCCTGTCCCGATGTGAAAGAAACAATCAAATGGGGAATGCCCAGCTTTGAATATAAGGGACCGATGTTCGGCTTTGCGGCTTTCAAGCAGCATTGCGTAGCAGGATTCTGGAAGCACAAACTGATCAAAGACCCAAAAGGATACCTGGGCGAACGCTCTGCTCAGGGCGGTGAGGCCATGGGTAATCTCGGGAGGATGACCTCCATCAAAGACCTTCCGCCTGACAAAGCCATCATTGACTTTGTAAAACAGCACATGAAGCTGAATGATGAAGGTATTAAGGTGGAAAAGAAAAAACCAGCTGTGAAAAAGGAGCTTGTCATCCCGAAAGAACTGACCTCAGCATTGAAGTCAAATAAAAAAGCTCAAACCACTTTTGAAAATTTTCCGCCTTCACAGAAAAGGGAATATGCGGACTGGATCAGCGAAGCGAAAACAGAAGAAACAAAAATCAAAAGACTTGAAACGGCGGTGGACTGGATGGCAGAAGGAAAGCCACGCCTATGGAAATACATGAAAAAGAAATAAGGTTATCTTGCCTCAGGGAAACAGGCAATTCATAAGTCACATCATGAAAAATAAAATCGGTTTGAAATTATTTGCCACGATTATTATTTCAGGATTTATTTTATTGTCGTTCATTTTTACCGGGTGCGGAAATGAAGAGAAGAATCCGGGAATTACGAAGGACAGTACCGATGCCTGGAATGCCCAAAAACTCGCATTACTTTTTGAAAACGATGAATGGGTGCCGCCAGACACTTCTGCACTTCCCCACGATGCACAGGGTGACCTGATCCGCTACGGTAGAAACCTGGTTGCAGCCACAGGGGAGTATTTCGGTCCCGCCGGAAAAATAAATCACTTTGCCAACGGGATGAACTGCCAGAATTGTCACCTTGATGCGGGCACCAAACTATTTGCAAATTCATACAGCGCTGTATTTTCCATCTACCCTAAATTCCGTCCTCGTTCGGGAACAGTTGAGCATCTTGAAAAAAGGATCAACGACTGCATGGAACGCAGCATGAACGGAAAAAAAATTGACAGCCTGAGTAACGAAATGCGCGCAATGGTTGCTTATATCAACTGGGTAGGCAAGGATGTGAAAAAAGGCGTCAGTCCAAAAGGTGCATCGGTCGTTGATCTCCCCTACCTCGACCGTGCCGCTGACCCGGAAAAAGGAAAAGTTGCTTTTGAAAAAAATTGTGTGAAATGTCATGGCAGTGACGGACAGGGAATGCTGAATGCAGACAGCACATTTCAATACCCGCCGTTATGGGGACCAAGAAGCTACAATACCGCCGCGGGGCTTTACAGGTTGTCGCGTTTTGCAGGGTACATTAAATCCAACATGCCGAACCTCACAAGCAGTCACGACAAGCCAACGCTTTCCGATGAAGAAGCGTGGGACATAGCCGCTTTTGTAAACAGCATGCCCAGGCCGGAAAAAAAATTCAAAGGTGACTGGCCGGACATTTCTAAGAAACCGGTGGATCATCCCTTCGGACCTTTCTCCGACAGCTATCCGGAGACGCAGCACAAGTTCGGTCCGTTCAAAGAAATTGCAGATGTGCATAAAAAAAAGTAGTAGCGATTTATTAAAAAGTACTTTACTTTTGGATTTCGTTTTTAATACAACTTAACTAAATTAGTTTTAACCTTAAAACCTTCTCACAATGGAACAGACAAGTTTGGAAAAGAAAACAGAACGCAGGGGATTCCTCGGAGCCCTCGCAACAGGAGCGGCAGCAATCGGGCTGGCTGCAATTGTATCGCCGTTTAAAAGCAGCGGACAGGAGCCCAAAAAAACAACTCCCCTCAAAAATTCAGCGGGCCCCAGCAATCCCGCCGACATTTGGTTTAATAAAGTGAAAGGTTCGCACCGGGTGGTTTATGATGCAACGCATCCCAACGATGTTTTTCCTTTTGCATGGCCGAAAGTATTTTTAATGACAAATGCCGCTACGGGAAGCCCTGAAACTGATTGCGGTGTAGTGGTTGTGTTGCGCCACGAGGCCATCTGCTATGCTTTCAAAGATGCGATGTGGGAGAAATATAAATTCGGAGATGTATTTAAAGCAAGTGAAGTAGGCCCCGGGTTCCAGGCAGCAGATGCAGCTGTGGCAACCAAGACCCGCAACCCATTCTGGAACGCGAAGCCCGGAGATTTTAAAGTTCCCGGAATCGGGGCAGTGCCGATCGGAATCAATGAATTGCAGGCAAGCGGTGTAATGTTCTGCGTTTGTAATGCGGCCATGACTGTTTATTCTGCAGTGATGGCTGAAAAGATGGCCATGAAGCAGGAAGAAGTTTACAATGACTGGAAGGCTAACCTGATCCCTGAAATACAAATTGTTCCGTCAGGGGTATGGGCGTTGGGACGTGCGCAGGAGCATGGATGCAAATATATTTTCGCAGGCTGATCCAATTCAAATTCATAATAAGAAGGGCTTGGTTGGAATTTCACCTCGCCCTTTTTTCATTCCCTGAAAAATTAAAATGAATTTTATTTAACAAATAATATTCTCATCATGAAAAAAAGAATCCTGTTACCAGGCTTGATGCTGCTCCTGAGCATAGGCTTATATGCCCAGAAAGCCCCTTACAATGTGGTATTTGATGTCACTTCCAAAGATACCGTCGTTCACCAGATGGTGATGCGATGGGTAAGGGAAATTACCTCGATGCATCCTGATGCCCAGATCGAGGTGGTATTTTATGCCAAGTCGCTTGACATGATCACGAAAGGCAATTCAGTTGTGGCCGATGAGGTGGTGAAGTATGCGGCAACAAAAAATGTTGCTTTCCGGGTATGCGAGATCGCATTGAAGAACAACAATGTGGAGAAAAGTCAATTGTTACCGGGAGTAGGCACTGTACCTGACGGCATCTATGAGATTATTTCCAAGCAGCATGAAGGGTGGGGGTACATTAAAG
>Ga0134121_10005174_pt1 | contig 10629 bp, 7 predicted proteins | sample KB301_FD_96463 | JGI IMG/M metagenome (GOLD analysis project Ga0134121, IMG submission 96463) | Terrestrial soil microbial communities without Nitrogen fertilizer from Kellogg Biological Station, Michigan, USA - KB3-0-1 | ecosystem: Environmental > Terrestrial > Soil > Unclassified ...
AGCCAACCTCCGGGCAGCGGCAGGTACCAAACCGAGGAAACATACGTTCCGTAAATCAAGCCGGCGTACTTCTCATCGAGCCCGAGCCCGCCCTCCGCAAACGTCTTGGTCATGTAGAGCAGGAGAATCGCGCGCATACCGTAGTATGAGAAGCGTTCCCACATCTCGGTGAAAAAGAGCGTCGAGAGACCGGCAGGATGTCCGAAGAAACTGCGGTCAAGGCTGGAGGTAGCCGCATCTTGCGATGTGCTCATAGGAAAGATTCCTTTGTTCGTATGCGGAGCTTAGGGAAAGACCGGGAGGATTGAGCCAAAATGTGAGGGAGAGTGTCAAGCGGTATAGGTCCTGTAGGACTTACAGGACCTATATTTTAGTCAGCGCTGGTATCAGGTGGCACCGGGTGGTACATCTTCCCGTAACGCTGCTCGATGATCTTCACGTAATTCTGCGTCTCGTTGTACGGCGGAACCCCATCGTACTTATCAACCGAGCCTTCACCCGCGTTGTAGCCCGCCAATGCGAGCTCCACGTTCCCCGCGAATCGCTTCAGCAGCCAGCTCAAGTACTTCGTGCCGGCAGCAATGTTGTCAGCCGGATCGTTCGGATCGTGGCACCCGAAACGCTTCGCCGTCGCCGGCATTAACTGCATCAAGCCCTGCGCGCCCGCGTGTGATCGCGCTTCTACTTTGTACTTCGACTCCTGCCAGATCACAGCGTGTATGAACCGGGGATCGACGCCTTCCTTCTCACCGGCTTCGTAGATGATCTTGTCCAATTCCGGATCACCGGAAGTCGGCATGTCAGCGGGAATGCGAAGCTTGTTGTCAGGACTCGCGACGGCCACAGGAGCCATCACGCGGCTGAACAATAGACCAGTCAGATTACTGAACAGGAACAGTGAAATGAGTGCGAAGGGTGCAAACTTGAGCGAGCGAAAATGGGGTAACTTGCGGGGAAACTTCATTCAGTAATATCTCCGTATTAGCGATGACCATAACGCCACCAGGTATTCGACTCTTATGCAGACTCCGAGGGGAACTGCACCGCACAACAGTCAAGACTTCAGAACAGCAAGCTGTAACGAAGGACCGGAACTCAGATGGATAACTTACGAGACGGGTTGCCATTTCGTTTCAAATTTATGCCTGTAAGTTGTTGAAAAGATTGTACTTGTTCGCTCCACCCGATCCGGTCATTCTGAACTTGATGGTCATCGTGACAGAAAAAACAAGACACTCCTACCCACGCGCGTCCCAATTTTGAAACTGCGAGATACCGGTTTTGGTTGTGGCTAAGTCGTTAAAGTCGCTTCGAGAGGACCAATGTCGACCCCTCGGTGAAGTGCTCGAACACAGAGCGATGTTCTGAAGGGATCGCGACACTAACCGCATCTCCTGTCGTAAGTAGAACGACGTTGTGCAATGTAACTGGGCCTGCAGGAGGAGAAGCGTTTTCCGATTGGGCCGGCATGATAAGCATGTCGACGACGTCACCGGGTTGAAGCGCACGGCTCATTGAAGCAGTCAGCGTCGCCGGAAGCCCGACCGCGATCGTATTCTCGAGATACCTGCGTTCGACGAGTGAAGTGCGTGGAATAGGTTTTCCTATCGACAATTTTGATAACGGAGCTTTACCTCGGATCTCCTGGGCCATCGCTACTGCGTCCTCTGTATCCGCAGTCAGGAACAACTCTCGCGTCTCCAGATCCTCGACCGCTATTTCCCGGTAAGGCTGTAGAATTTTAACGGGAACGACCCGGCGAATGAGACCACTTCGCGAGCCGAATTCTTCTTTGGTTTTCTCACCTTTCTCATATCGATAATAGCGATCATCCGGAGGCTTGCTGCGCGCCAGTAAGTCGCACACTTCTTCCCACATTCGTTGCTCGTCAGTGAAACCGGGCGGCTGTTGAAGGTGTAGGGCTTCAAACACTTTCCAGCGATAGAGATCAAAAGCTGATTGTACTTTCTCTCCGTACGCCACGGCCGCATGTATCGCGTTGTTATAGACAAGCCACGCAAGGAAGCAATAGCCAGTCATGAAAACGATAAATGTCTCCATGCGCAGACCTGCATTGCCGGTAGTAACTAGCGGACCCGGGAAACCACGTTTCACCATTATCCAAATCGCGATCAGCGGAACGAGGATCAAAACCACCAACGTCACCACCGCAACTATGACAGTTCCACGTTTTTTTAATTTAAGAAACAGATGAGCGATAAGTGGCGCAAGGGCGGCGAGCAGCAGCGGCGCCGTGCCGAGCCATTCCAGGCGCAAGGCATAAGCGAGCATGAGAGATTGTACAAAGCCAAACATGATGATAAAGCCTGACAACGTCAGCATCATGTCAAGACCCATTCTGACGTCGTTAAGCGATTCGGCAAAGTCCTTTGGAAGATTTGGTTGCAGGCGACTCCAGATCAATCCAGCGTCAAGGTGATAGCGTTTGCCTACCAAAATATCGACGCTTCGCAACACGTTGCCTAATCGCGTCGGCATTACCTCGTGCAGTTCGGGCGGATAATACATTTCGAAGTTGCGGATTCTTCTCGTGCGCTCCTCAACTACTTCCTCATTGACCTGATCCAAACGGCGAATTGTTGCGTCCAGGGAAGTGCGATGCTGTTCCCAGTTGTCGCCCGGAGGTGAGGTATCGTCCAGTGGTGGGCTGGCCGGCGGAGATGCCAATTCGCTCCATAGACCATCAGCAAGCTGACGATCTGCATCGAGCTGACTGATGGTGGCGCGATCCCAGTCTTTCAATTGCTCGTTGATGGCGCCGAGCAGCCTGCTTAATTCGTTTCCCTTCCTCTGCAAACTCGTGGGTATGTGTTCCTGCGTGCCCTCGAGTATTGGCATCAAGCTTTCTCTGAGGTTATCAATGGCGAATCCCTTCTGCTCCAGTTCGTAGTCGTCGGCGTCTCTCTTGCTGTACTCGCTCTTTTGAACCGCTCTTCGATTTTTTTCCAGCCACGCCGCGAAGGGCCAGTGACCTTCAAACAGACGACTCAGACCGGCGCGAAAGTTAAGCGTGAGGAAGGACCAGAAAGCACACCAAACCAGAAATGTGACGAGCAGCAAGCCATTGGCAAGCACACCGTCATTATTAATCCCAATCGATCCTTTTCTCAGCAGGTTCCATAAAACGATGGTGGTGGCCCAGGCGACAACACTCGGAAAAAACGCCGATAACAGCGCCCGCCGGTCAAAGTAACTGGTGATTTCCTTTAGAATCGTGCTGAACACTAGAGTAACTCCATCGGTCCATGAGCCAGTGTTCTTGGACAAACCGGCACCACATCACACTGTCTGGGAAGACGCTTTGGATGGGGTTTTGGACACTTACGGCAAATGTAAATGCAACCCTTCAAGTTCAGATTATCGGTGCTTATGCCCCTCACATTTCCGACTGCCGTTAAGGCCGATAATGGTAACGCATGGGCAATCACACCACGGGTCAGGACTCCAATCGCCTTGTTATTCTTAAGTACTGCAACTCCCGGCGCTTTGGTTACGGCCAGTAGTTGTGAAAAATCAGTAAGGTCTTTAGTGCTTAATCTCTCCAACTCGGCATCCACTGTGAGCAGCGCGGGAAACCGTTCCAACAGCTCGCCCAGCGTTTTAGACTGATCGTCAGTCAAGATCGAGAGATATTCATCTCGGAGCAACGCGTGCGGTTGTCCCTCGTTATCGACCACAGCAAAAACGCCGATTACCTTGTGAGCAAGGCTTAGCGCATCGGCTAAGGTCGTGCTGGCCAGCACTTCCTTTACTGTCTCCATTTTGTCTTTAATCTTGAATTCGCTCATCGAACCTCCTCTCTTATTTCCAATCTCCAACTAACACGAAAGGCGCCCAGTAATAGAAATGTGAAAACGGTTGCACCTCGTAATTGACTTCAGTCACTGGCGATTCCGCATCCTTGAATCGCAACAACTCGAGCCGCTGCTCGAGACTGAGTAGTTCGCCTTGTGAAACACCGGCCTCTTTCATTTGCATCAATAACTGCGAATAGATCTCGATGGCCGCAGGCAGATCGCCGGCGATGGTTTGGGCATAAGCTTTATTCCTCCACAGGCTCCATCTCAAATCGTTCTGCTCAGGTTGCAGCTCGGCGAGGTGAGCCTCCGCCCTTTCGACTACCTGCTTTGCCGGCAGGTCTTTGATATACAGTTGCGCGGCGCGCAGCGCTTCCGCCTTATTGAGAGTGCTTTCACTCCCGAGCAACTCTTCGTAAAACCGCTCTATCAGCAGACTTGTCGAAAGATCGTCCACTGACCAGAGACTAACTACGACAGAAGGTGTTCCGGCAAAGATCAACGCTCGCGTCAATCCAATCAACTCGTCGCCTGGCTCACGCTCACTGACGCCACTCTCGCAGGCGCTTAGCGTGATCAAGTCAGCGTGCAACTGGAGATCGAAAATCTCTTCTGCAGTGAGGGTTGCCGAATCACTTTGATCGTCTGTCTCGTCGCCAGTATCAGTTTCTGCCAACAAGATGCCGGATTGCAGTGGCTCATCTTCGTTGAAGAATCCATGACAGGAGAAATGCAGCACATCAAAATTATTCTTATTCAACTGCTCCAGCAAAATGGCCTTACTCGCCTGCTCACCGAGAAAAGGCGTGGTCTGGAAAAGATGAGATATTACGAGGGCTTCGTCACGCGCGTGAACAAGATCGTTGCGCGAATCAGCAAATACCAAAGCACTCTTGCGGCGCCCGGTTCGTTTGCTCTGGCAATACTTCATCACCGCTGCACTGGGTGTATAGCAGACCGGATTGCGCTCGAGCAGCAGACGGCCATCTACCTTGAGCGCGTGCAGCGGCAGATAGTGAAGAACATCGTGCGGGACAAACCAGATGATGTCGCCTTCTTCGGAAATCAAATCGTTGCGGCGAGACATTGCCGCCAGGGGCTGGACCAACGGTGAGAAAAAGTCCTGAAAGCCGCTCTCGTCCAGCGCCTGGAGTTTTTCATGAGTTGAAACTGTAGCTTTGCCTGCGACGTCTCTCTCCTCTCGAAAATTCCTGCCGATGAAATCAGTAATCTGTTCCAGTGAAAGTGGAATGCTCGTGACCTCCGGCTCGTCGAAATCCTCACGAGCTACAAACAGGAAGGTGACTGGAGGAGTCATGAAGTATTCGGCAAGGATCACACGTCTGGCGGGCATCGGGGATTCCTATGAACGTGAATTACAGCGATCAGTTAGACAACAATTGACGCAATTCGGGAAATGAAGGCACTGCGCCGTAAGTGTTGGCAGCGTTTAGCAAACGCGCTTCTTCCATTCGCGCTCTCAATCGTTCGAGCGCTTTAGTAAGCTGCGACTTCCCGTCTTCAATCTTCTCTCGGGATAAACGCGTACCGGCATCATCTTCAAATAGCTTGATGCCCTCGCTGAGATTTTGCAGTTTTCCGACCACTTCATAATCGATGAAATCCGGTCCTCGCGTCTCGAGAGAATTCAACAATCTCGAGAGTAGCGCCTGCTGTTCGAGGATACGGTCCTCAATTTGTTCGAGCGGCTTTTCAGATTCAGGCAAAGTAAGATGGCCCGTCGCCAACTGGTCCACGAAGGCACGCGCCCGGGATTTTTCCATCAGCTCAAACGCTGTCAACCGATCGTTGTTGGTTACCGCGATCGCTACGGCGAAGCGATAGGTGTTTTCCTGCTCACCCTGCCATGTTATGCGACTGTCAAACGAGCGCAGCTTGAGTCGCTCCGCTTCGATTATCGCCACTCCCTTCAAAATAGCCTGTTGCGCTTCTTCATTGCGTTTTAATGCCACCAGGGCCTGGGCCATGACCATATAGTAATTATAGGTTTCTTTAAATGACCGCGCTTCTTTGGCAATATCAACTTTATTCAGATAATCGAGAGCTTCCTGCGGCCGGTTTTCATGAATATGATTGGAAGCCATATTTAACACGACGATCGGCAGATAGTCTTTAGCCTCGCCTGTGGTTTCAATCATTTCGCAAATCTTCTTGAAATACGTCATGCCAACGTCGTAATCGCCTGCCATTTCATACAGCGTGCCGGCGGTGTTGTAGAGACCCATTCTGTCCTTATCAGTTGGCGCAAAGGGTTCGATCCTCTTCACTATCTCTATTGCCTTCTCGTACTGCTCGGCGTCTCGAAGGAGCATGACGATGGCCATCAAGGCTTGATATGAGATTCCTGATTTGAGTGTTTTCTCCACATCAGAGACGAAGTCATCGACGTTACCGAGCGCTTCAATCGCGCGCGGATCATTGAGACGCGAGAGGGTCTCCGCTTTAATCAATCTGGCGGTCTGCCATAACAAATCAAAGCCAATAGCGTATACACCCATAAATTCCAGCTCGGGATTCGCGGTCTCGGAAAACAACCGTTGCCGGGATCTTTCGGAAGTCTGCTGGGCGATGACTCTCAGGTTGGCAGAAAGCGGTTGGGTAACGAGCGTAAAATATTGTTCGGCGCGTGTAATGTAATCGAGGGCCTCTTGCAGCCTGTACAGCCTCAAAGAATTATCTGCCAGACCGATGTCAACCCGAGCACTGAATACAGGAAATCCTGCAGCTTGAAACCCCGATTGCGCCAGCTTCAATTCTTCGACCGCTTCAGCCCACCGTCTCACAGCAGACAACCTTCCGGAGAGCCAGAAACTATTCAAGGGCTCTCTAACCTGCGGGAAGAGCGTGAACAATCCATTAGGCTCATCGCCTGATAACCTTATGCCTAACAGCATCGTGGGTTCAGCCGTGACGCGATCGACAAGCCACTTGTACGACTCAACTGCCTGTACGTTCTCCGGCTCAAGTCGAACGGCATTTCCCAGATCGTCGATCGCTTCCCACAGGCGCTTATAGCTAAACGAGTTATCCCATTCCTGCTCGTCCTCTGTTAAGCCGGCCATGATCTTTGATAGCCCGCGCCAAAGATAGAGATTGGCGTCATCGGGAAGATGCTCGATCGCGAGACTCAGGTTTTCGTGAGCTTTACTGGGCCGGAAACTCTGCAGATACGCAAACCCCAACCACTTGCGCGCCTGATAACTATCCGGCTGCCTTTCGAGTATGTCAGTCAGCTTTTTGATCGCCAGATCGAGCGCCTTATCTTGTTGGGCCAGGACGCTTAGATCTTTTACTGCATTTTCAATATCATTTTGTGAGATGTAGATCTCCACTCTGTCAGCTCTAGTGAAAAAATCGCCCGGCTTGAGCTCGAGGGTTTTTGCGTAGGCCTGCAGAGCTTCAGTCTTATTTCCCAGGGAGGATTCCAACCGTCCGAGTTGGTAATAGCCCATGGCTTTGAATGACTCATCGTTGTCATTGATCATCCTGGTGCTGATCTGGCGGGCCTCTTCAGTCCGGGAGAGCTTGAGATACGCGGAACCTAAGTCGGAAATTGCAAAGAAAGCCAGGTCTTGCGCAGACAGGCTTCTTTCCCATTCTGCTCGCGAGCGTGGCTCTTTGACTGGGGCCGGATCCTGCTCGTGCGTGCCCGTCTCAAAGAGCTCGATGATGCGCTTCAAATCGCTAATCGCGGCTTCGTATCGGTCCAGGCCCATGAGGATCTGAGAACGATGAAAATAGTAGCGTTGGTTGGACGGCATAAGCCGAATGGCTTCACTCGCCGGGAACAGGGCTTCTTCCAATTTGCCTGCGATTTGCAAGGCATGCGAATAGTTCAGGTGATAAACGGGCTTGTCAGGATCTAAATCAACGAGTCTTTTCCAGGTTTCAATGGCTTCAGAAAACTGCTTGAGTCGTATCTGGCAAAACCCAAGGAGCGGATAGACGTCTTCTCTTGTGGGATCGAGTTGAATCGCCTGTTTGGCCGCCGTACTCGCGCTGTTGTAATCATCTTTTTCGTAATAAAACTCTCGAGCCAGGCTCGCCAACAAGTCGTATAACTGCGATTGCGGGGGTAATGCGGCGACTGCGTCTATGCTGTTTGACGTTTTACCGGTCGACAATCGCTTGAGAACGTCAGTCCAATGCAAAGCATATTTAAGAGCCTGGTCGTAGTCTCCTTGTTTCAAGCAAATAGCAGCGAGGTTGACGATTGTCCACAATTCACCCCAGGCTGACTGGAGTTTATAGCTCGTGAGACGAGCCTCTGCGAGAACCTCACGTGCTTTCGCATAATTGTCACGGAAAGCTTCTCGATCCGCGAGCAGGATCGTACTCGAAACAAAACCGATGAGGGCTATATTGTCGCCGGCATCGAGAAGTTCTTTAGCCATCATTCTAGCTGTTTCAAAGGAATTGATGGCGGCGTCGAGATGGTTTTGGTCCATCTCAACTCGTCCTCGTAGCTCCACGAGACGATAGGCGTCGTGTTTTGCTCCGGCGATGGCTGCTGCCTCAATACCGAGGTTGGCCGCTGCTGTAGCGCCGATGAAGTGCTGCTTTGATCTCAATTCACTCGCAATCTGGGCGAGGAATGTAAAAAAGTCCGGTGTAAGCTGATGAGAATTGCTTTGCAGAATTGCCGTGATCTCATCAGGCTTCGAGAGTAACTCGCGAATGAGTTGCTTCTGGGAGTCGTGAACGTCGGACATATCAGTATCGCTGTTCCGCTAAGAGGATAAAGATGGTCAGATTGCGGATTCAGCGTTGTAAGGTAGCAGGAGCTTATAACCCTGCTATATTCGAGTCAAGGCCTGTGCTGACTCGATCCAGGAATGATTTTGGACTTTGCGGCAAGCTGGCATGATCAATGAAAAAGAGTGACCCTCTCTCGTCTCAACTACCTCGTTTCGGCTTTTTCGAGCAGGCTCCTGACGTCGATCTAATTGCTCATCGCGGTGGCAGTGGACAGTGGCCCAGTGAGACCACGTATGCCTTCAATCGCGCCCTCGCGAGCGGCGCGGACGTCATCGAGATGGACGTGTGGGGAACGGGCGATGATCCTCCCGTCCTCGTCCTGATGCACTCGTCAGATATCAGTAAAGTGACTGAAGGCTTGGGGAAGGTGTCGTCGCTTAAATTCAGGGATCTCGAAAATCTCAACGCTGCTTACCGGTGGTCGCCGGATGGTGGACGGACGTTTCCCTTTGCGGATACGGAGCCCGTTTTAAGAGTGGCGAGACTGGAAGACGTGTTGAAGGAATTCAAGGACCACCGGATGAACATCGAGATCAAACAGAAACGTCCCTCGATCGTTAAGCCTTTCTTGGACCTTATTGAAAGATACGAAGTAGCTGCGGAGAATCTGCTGATCGCTTCTTTTCACACGGCGGTCTTGAAAGAGTTCAGAAAGGAATGCGAGCGAAGAAACCTGCCGATCGCGACGTCGGCATCAACGTGGGAATGGGTGCGCTATTATTTCGGTAACTATCTCTTTCATATTCCTTACCGGCCGCCCGCCGAAGCCCTGCAAATATCCGAACGATTACCCGTACTCCGACTCTGGCTCCTTAGCCGTGCTTTCATTCGCAAAGCCCACAACGCGGGTCTGAAAGTGCACGCCTGGACCGTTGACGATCCCATCGACATGCAACGAGCCATCGTCAACGGCATCGACGGCATCATCACCGACTTCCCCGCCACGTTACGCGCAATCCTGGACGAGCCGGATCGAATGCGCTCGCTGCCATGACAGTTGTCCCTATTTTTCTTGCTCTGAGTGGGAAATGGTGATATACAAACCCGCCTCAAGCTCCCAACCTAAAACAATCAAAGCCCAGACAGAAACAGGAGGTTCGTATGTCTAAACTTCTTTGCTTCTCAATGGTAGCTCTTTCAATTCTTCTGTCGAGCGGCCCTTCAAAGGTTCACTCCGTGAATCAGACCGCGAACTCGAGAGACCCTCAAGTAACTCTAAACATTCCAGACTGGTGGAAAGCGCCGGTAACAATCAACAGCGTAAAGATTGGAGATCAGCAAGTCTCGCCAGGATCATCCATTGCGGCTACCGACGACTGGGCCAAACACCTCTCGATCGAAGCCACAAACAGATCTGCAAAAACGATTGCCTACATCAGCTATGCGATTGACGTCACGGTGGCAGGCGAAAACAAACTCTATCGGATGAGGCTGCAGGACGGGAATAACTATGCGGCACCGGATGGCCTAACAGCCCCGGGTCTACGCATCTTAACGGGCCAAAAGCATAACATGCGATTTTCCGACAATGCCTGGAGCTGCCACACGACGCTCGTCAAAATGATCAACGAGAGAAAATCAAAAATCGTCAAGGCGGAACTATTCGTTGAGTCAGTTGGTTTCACTGACGACACACTGTGGGCCTTTGGCTCGAATCTACGGCGTATCAAAGGAACCCCGAACTTTGAAAACGTCGAGCATCGCGAAATATCGAAGCGCATGAAGGAATCTGCCAACCATGCTTACCAGTCAGGTTGTTGCGTCGCTTTTCTGGATTACACTGCCGGGCAATCGAGTCCCGTGACTGTAGTGGTTTCGTGTAGCTCGTGCCCTCCTGGAGCGGGTGGAGGTAGTTGTCCTTCTCCGTCTCCAACTCACGAGCAAAATTCATTGAACGGTCAAGGCAGCTTTGGGGTGGCTTTCGCTGGGTTCACCCATTGTTGATTCCCCGCAAACTGCCTGCCGTTAAGAATTAGATCTTAATCGGGCATCACCGTCCTTCCCCAACAGTGATGCCCCACAGCCTCATGAC
>Ga0134121_10005175_pt1 | contig 10629 bp, 6 predicted proteins | sample KB301_FD_96463 | JGI IMG/M metagenome (GOLD analysis project Ga0134121, IMG submission 96463) | Terrestrial soil microbial communities without Nitrogen fertilizer from Kellogg Biological Station, Michigan, USA - KB3-0-1 | ecosystem: Environmental > Terrestrial > Soil > Unclassified ...
CTCCTGCGGCTTGAACGCGAGCGCCGCCAGCACCATGTAACCGCCGTAAGATCCACCGCCGATGCCAATCTTCTTTTCATCGACGTAGCCGAGCGACGCGAGATACTTCTTCGCCTCGACGCAATCCCACAACGGCTCGCGACCATGCTTGCCGTCGTCAGCCGCGAAGAACGACTTGCCATAACCACTCGAGCCGCGATTGTTCACGCCGAGAATCACGTAGCCGTGGTTCACCAGATACTGCGTCAGCGGACTGTAACCGGTGCGTGTTTGCCCGCCTGGACCACCGTGGATCAGCAACAGCGCCGGGGCTTTATTCGTCGCACTCGCATTCTTCGGCTTGTAAAGAATCGAGGGAATCTCGACGCCATCAAACGACTTGTAACGAATCACGGTGGAGTCGACGAGATCCGCCGTGTTGATCTCAGGATTCAGGCTGTCCGTCAGCTTCGTGGCTTTCTTCGAGGTGAAGTCGTAGACGTAAAGATTGGCCGGACTGCGATCGCCGTTCAGATAAAACGCCATCAGCTTCTCACTCGGCGAGATGTTGACGCCGGTGATGTCAGCATTCGGCAGTTGTGGAAGAGGAACGAGTTTGCCCGTCGCAGTGTCGTAGATCTTGATCTTCGTGCGCGCGTCTTCGTTGATCGCCGTCACGCGATACTTTCCGTTGCGCGAGAAGTAAGTGTAGGAAACGTCCCACGGCGCTTTCTCGACGACTTCGCTCTTGCCGGTCGCGAGAGCGTAACGCGCGACGTACTGGAACTCGCTGCCCGTATCAGTCAGGTAGTAGAGATATTTCGAGTTGACGTCGAATGCCTCCGGGCTGTTGGCAACGTCACCGGTGTGCTCGGTGATGTTCTTCATCTCTTTGGTAGCGAAATTGTAGAGAAGGATATCCGAGTCAGCCGGAGAGCCGCCGTTCTTCTGAAACGCGATGAACTTCTTGTCGTCGGAAATCGTGCCTGCGCTCAGGCCCGTTTCGTCTTTGTAAACGAGTGTCGACTTGAACGTGTCGATCGGCATTTCAAAGATGTCGAAGAAACGCGCGTCGCGCTCGTTGGTCGAGTAGAAAAATGTCTTGCGATCGTGGGCCCAGCCGAGGAAGTTTGCTTTCACTTTCTCACCCGGCGTGAGATCGCGCTCGCTGCCGTCGAGCTCGCGCAGGTAGATGTGGCTGTTCTCGTTGCCGCCACGATCGTACGAGTACAGAAAGCGCGCGTCGTTGGGGAAATAGGAGATGGCGAAGGTGCTCTCCTTGGTTGAGTTGGTTAGCTGCGTCGCCGCGCCTGCGGTCACGGGCACCGAATAGACATTGAAGATGCCTGACTTGTTGTTGTGAAAAAGGATCGACTTCTCGTCGGACGAGAACGAGCTGCCGCCGATGCGAACAGTGTTCATGAACTGCTCAATCGTGTATTCCTTAACTTTCTTCTGCTGCGCAAATGCAGTTGACGCAGCAAGAATCAAGGTGAAAATGAGCAGGGAAAGGCGCTTATTCCGATTCATGGAGAGATATTCCTTTCTTTGGAAGTTGGCGACGCAGACGAATGAAGGCAGTTTCTCACGCAGCGGCGCGGCGGCGCAACGCCTTCGCCTTCTTTGCGTATTCGTTGCGCCGCCGCGCCGCTGCGTGAGAACTAAAAAATGACGTCAATACCAATACTGGCAAAGCGATGTGCGGCATTTACAGTCTCACGATCTAACGACCACTGCGCATGTTTTATTAACAACGCTAATTCCATCGTGCGTCCAAGCGTAAGACTAAACCTTCTCGCGCCTGCTTCAATTGCCTCACCCTTTGCCAACCAGCTTGCCGCGTGGTCCAACGCCGAGTGCACTACACTTAAAAGCCTCGCATCGCTAACACCCTCCAGGCATCGCCTGACCGCGGCGTCGAAACGCCTCAATCCGTGGCTTGGATTCGTGTTATCTGTGCGCAACGCACGCAAAGTATCAAGCGCGAGCACGTTCGTCGTTCCTTCCCAGATCGGCAGCACCTGACTATCACGCAACAGCACCGGCAATCCGGTGTCTTCGACATAACCCGCGCCACCAAAGCTTTCGAGCACTTCGCTCGCAACCATCACTGCCTGTTTACCTGTCGTGAGCTTCATGATCGGTGTCAGCACTCGCAGTAAAAATGCTTCATCGTCGGAAATCTCACGCGTCTCACTCCTGCCGGTCAGCTCGGCAACGTAAAACGCGAGATGAAACGCTCCTTCGAATTCCGCTTGTAAAGTCTCGAGCGTATCACGATGCAAAGGCTTCTCAGACAGCGGCGCACCGAACGCCACTCGTTTACTCGCATAATCAAAACTCAACGCAAGACCACGACGCATGAGCGCCACTGCACTGATCCCATTCCACAAACGCGTGATGTTCAGGAGCGGCGCGATATTCCGCACACCGTCAGTTGGACCTTTCACGAGTTGTGCCGGTGTGCCATCAAGAGTGAGCTCCGCAGTCGGAACTTTGCGCGTGCCGAGCTTGTCTTTCAGACGATTGATCTGAATGTTGCGCGGTCGGTCGTGCTCATCCCTCGTTTCGAGATAAAACAACGCGAGGCTACGACCACCGGAGGGACCGCCAGGAGGGTTCCCCTCCGGACGCGCGAGTGTCAGCGCCATTTGAGCGCTTATCGCAGACGTGAACCACTTGCGCCCGTAAAGTCGAAACGTATCTCCCTCCTGCTTCGCAATCGTCTCTGAAAGCCCAACATCAGATCCGCCCGTGAGCTCAGTCATCCACTGCCCGGCAGTCCAAAACAACTCCGGATCGCGCGTGATCAAATGTGGCACGGCGCGGTCAATCAAAGCCTGATTACCGGAATTCAAAAGCGTGCGTGCCGCGCCATCAGTCATCGCGAGTGGACAACTGTAGATATCGGTCGAGGGCGTGAAGAGATACGCAAGCGCGCATTGATGCACGCGCGAGAAACTGCCATGCCCTTGCTCGTAAGCCGTGGCGACTACGCCGTGCTCGGCCGCAATGCGCTCAGCCCGGCGCCACAGGCTTGTCACTTCGATCTTGTCGATGCGATTTCCCCACGCGTCCCATTGCGTGAGTGTGGGCTCGTTCAAACGGTCGGCCAGTTGCAGCTCGTATAGCTCGCCACCGGAAAGTCGTCCCATTTCGGAAAGTGATTCCTCGATGTCGCTCAGGACGTCTGGAGGAAGTACACGTGCTAGATACGAGCGCAGCACACGATCGTCGTGGTACTGGTTTCCGAGTGCCGGGGGTGCTTGCTGAAACAGGTTCATTTAGCCATAGATTTACACAGATGAACGCGGGTTGCTATTATGTCAGCCTTTTCCTCTTGCCCGAACATTAGGGTCAGCTCTTCCTTAAAACAATGTCTTACGAAGTCCAAGAACAAGACCTCTTTCTGAAGTGCCTGCTCGAAGCCAACGTCGACGGCATCATCGCCTTCGATCGCGAGTGTCGTTATACCACCTGGAACCGCGCCATGGAGCGCATCTCCGGCGTGAAGCGTGAGAACGTGCTCGGCAAAAACGCTTTCGATCTTTTCCCTTGCCTGGCGGAAACCGGCGAAGACAAATATTACTTCGCGGCACTCGCCGGCCAAAGCGTCGTCGCCGAGAATCGACCTTACGTCATCGCGCAGTCCGGTCGTAACGGTTTCTTCGATGGCTACTACTCGCCACGTCACGACGAGCGAGGTGAAGTGGTCGGCGGCGTCGCAATCGTTCGCGACGTGACCGAACGCAAGCTCGCCGAAACCGCGCCGCCCGACGAGCAGAGGCGTCTCGCGTTCCACGTCGAGAACACGCCGCTCGCGGTCATCGAATGGGACCAGGAGTTTCGTGTGCTGCGCTGGTCGCCCGCCGCGCAGCGACTCTTCGGCTGGAAAGCTGACGAAGTGCTTGGCAAACGTTTCAGCGATTGGGAGTTCGTCGTTCCCGAGGATCGGGAAGTCGTCGACCAGGTGGGCCAACGGCAGAACCGCGGGCAGGAGCATCACGGCATCTCGCGCAATCGCAACTACACGAAGCTTGGCTCGATACTGCATTGCGAGTGGTACAACTCCGCGCTCTACAACGAACACGGCAAGCTAGTTTCAGTGCTTTCGCTCGTGCTCGACGTGACCGTCGCGACTCGTATCGAAGAAGCGCTACGAAAGTCAGAAGCGCAGTATCGTTTGCTGTTCGAATCAAACCCGCAACCGATGTGGGTCTACGATCTGACGACACTTCGCTTTCTCGCTGTGAATGACGCCGCCGTGCGTCATTACGGCTACTCGCGCGCGGAATTTCTCGACATGACGATCAAGGACATTCGCCCGCCCGAAGACGTGAAGCTGCTCGAGGATTACCTCAGCGCTGACACTGCGGGACTCGATGAGGCAGGTGAATGGCGACACCGCAAGAAAGACGGCTCGGACATCAACGTCGAGATCACTTCAAACCGTTTGACGTTTGGCGGGCGCGCGGCGGAGTTTGTGCTTGTTGACGACGTCACCGAGCGCAAGAAGGCTGAGACCGCGCTGCGTATCAGTGAAGATCGTTATCGTGATCTGGTAGACAACAGTCACGAGCTGATTTGCACTCACGATCTCGAAGGACGCGTGTTGTCAGTCAATCCGTGGGCGGCGCGCGTGTTGGGCTACCCGCAATACGCACTCATCGGCATCAACATTCGTGACGGGCTGCTGCCCGAGTATCGCGAGCAGTTTGATGAATACCTGCGCACGGTAAAGAGTGAAGGCTCGGCTGGCGGCATTATGAAAGTCCGCACCTCAACGGGGGAAACGAGGCTGTGGGAGTATTACAACACGCTCCGCACCGAAGGCGTTGAGAAACCGATCGTGCGCGGCATGGCCCACGACGTGACCGAGCGGCGCAAGGCTTTGAAGCGCGAGAAAGAAGCGCGCATGGAAGCCGAAGCGGCGAACCGCGTCAAAGATGAGTTTCTGTCGACGCTATCGCACGAGCTGCGCACGCCGTTGACTGCGATCATGGGTTGGGCCGATCTGCTTTTGAACGATGAAGTCGAGCCAGACAAGGAGCGCCAGGCGATTGAGACGATCTTTCGCAATGCCAACTCGCAATGCCAGCTCATCAACGATCTGCTCGAAGTGTCCCGCATCATCACCGGCAAGCTGCGACTCGAGTTTGTCGCGTGTGAGTTACACTCGGTGATCGAGGCGGCGGCCGAAAGCATCCGGCCGACTGCGGAAGCGAAGGGCGTTCGTCTGCAGGTGCTGCTCCAGCCGGGTGTCGGACCAGTGTTCGGCGATCGCGAGCGTTTACAGCAGATCGTCTGGAATTTGTTATCGAATGGCGTGAAGTTTACGCGCAAGGGCGGGCTGGTCCAGGTGACGCTGCAACGCATCAATTCGCACGTCGAGATCGTTGTGAACGACACCGGCATCGGAATCAATCCGGATTTTCTGCCGCACGTGTTCGATCGCTTCCGGCAGGCTGACGGATCGACGACGAGAACTTATGGCGGGCTCGGACTCGGGCTCGCGATCGTTCGCCATCTTGTCGAGCTGCACGGCGGCACCGCACTCGCAGACAGCGCGGGTGACAATCAGGGCGCGAAGTTCACTATCAGGTTGCCGGCGATGATCGCGAACGAGCACCCGCTGCCGGAGGAGTTCAAACAACCGGCGCTGGCTGAAGTTGAAGCACGCGATCGAAAGCCGTCGTCACTGCATGGGCTGCGCGTGCTCGTTGTTGATGATGAGATCGATGCGCGCACGTTGTTGACTATGATGCTGGAGAAATGTGGCGCGCAGGTGGTCGCGGTTGGCTCGTCGCGTGAAGGGCTCGAGTCGATCGAGAATTGGCTGCCGGATGTGTTGATCGCGGATATCGGGATGCCGGTCGAGGATGGTTACGGGATGATCAAGAAAATTCGCAAGCTGCCGAAGAAGAAGGGTGGGCACACGCCAGCGCTCGCGCTCACAGCGTATGCGAGAACTGAGGATCGGGTGAGGGCGCTTTCCGAAGGATATCAGGTGCACCTCGCGAAGCCTGTGGACCGGTATGAGCTCGCGGCAGTCGTGGCTAGCTTGGGCCACAGATAAACGCGGATCTAGTCACAGCCGGCTTGAGTCTCCATGAGGCGTCGCCAGTGATGGCCGTTGCCGATGGGAAGATCGTCGGCTTCCGCGGGGCCGTCGCTGCCCGCGTCGTAGTGGGGGAGTGCTTGGATTTGTTGATTGGCCCAGGCTTCTTCGATCGGCGTGATTAGTCTCCATTGGGCTTCGGCTTCGTCGCTGCGGATAAACAGCGTCGCATCACCCTGCATCACGTCGAGCAACAGCATCTCGTAGGCGTCGGGTGACTCAACACCGAATCCTGACTGGTAACAGAAATCCATGTGGACCGTGTTCGTGACCATCTCGAAGCCGGGACGCTTGGCGCCGAACGTCACCGTGATGCCTTCGTTCGGCTGAATGCGCAACACGATTACGTTCGGTTCGATCTCCTCGGTAGGCGTGCGCGCGAAGAGGGCTTGTGGCGTGCGCTTCAGGTGCACCGCGATTTCCGTGAGCTGTCGCGCGAGACGTTTTCCGGTGCGGACGTAAAACGGCACTCCCGACCAGCGCCAGTTTGAAATGTTGAACTCAACCGCCGCGTAAGTTTCAGTCGTAGATCCTGCTGCGACGCCCTCCTCTTCCTTGTAACCCTTCACCTTCTCGCCGTCGATCGTGCCTGGTCCATATTGCGCGCGCACGCTGCGCTCAGCGATCTGTTCCGGCGTCAGGCGGCGGATCGATCGCAGCACCTGCACTTTTTCTTCGCGCACGTTGTCGGCATCGAAAGCGACCGGCGGCTCCATCGCCGTCAGCGTTAGCAGTTGCAGCAGATGGTTTGCGACCATGTCGCGCAGCGCGCCCGCGCCTTCGTAGTAACCAGCGCGACTGCCGACGCCGAGGCTTTCCGCCGCGGTGATCTCGACGTAATCGACGTAGTTGCGATTCCAGATCGGCTCGAACATTGAGTTGCCGAAGCGAAACACGAGTATGTTTTGAACGGTGTCTTTGCCGAGGTAATGATCGATGCGATAGATCTGGCTCTCTTTGAAAACCTCAGCCACGGTTGCATTCAGCGCTTTCGCCGATTCGAGATCGCGTCCGAAAGGTTTTTCGATGATGATGCGGCTCCAGTGACCGTCTTCTTCTTTGTTTAGCCCTGCTTCACCGAGTTGCTTCACGATCGTTGAGAAGAGCGGCGGCGGTGTCGCGAGATAGAAGATGTGGTTTTTACTCGCGCCTTCGCCTGCCAGTTCTTTGAGACGCTCGGCAACTTGTTGGTAAGTATTTTTATCGTCGAGCTCGCCCGACATGTAGTGCAAACGTTCTGAAAATTCACGCCACGTTTCTTCATCGAGATGATCGGTCTTCTTCGACTCTTTGAGCGCATCGCGAACTTGGGCCTGAAATTCCTCGTCAGTCATGGGACTGCGACCGACGCCGAGAACGCGCACGCTCTCGAGACAGCCTTGATCGGTCAAGCGACATAACGCCGGCATCAACTTACGTTTCGTCAAATCGCCCGTCGCTCCAAAGATCACAACGACGCACGGGTCCGCATTCGGCAACTGAGGTTGTTCGAGTTGAACTGGATTTGGTTCTACGACTGCTGACATATCTTGTTAATCCTGAAAATCCTGAAATCCCGTCAAAACTTACTTCTGTTCCACATGCCCGCCAAATTGAAATCGCATCGCTGACAAAATCTTATTCGCGAAATCCGCCTCACCTCGCGAGCTAAACCTTTGAAACAGCGCGGCGCTCAACACCGGCACGGGCACGCCCTCTTCGACTGCGGCATTGATGGTCCAACGTCCCTCACCCGAATCAGAAACCCGCCCCGAAAAATCTTCAAGATTCGGATTATCCGCAAATGCGATCGCCGTCAGATCGAGCAACCACGAAGCAATCACACTGCCGCGCCGCCAAACCTCTGTAATGTCTCCGATATTGAAATCATACTGGTAGTGCTCGGGATGGCGCAGCGGCGACGTTTCCGCATCCGCAGTTCTTTCTTCGTTGCCTTCGTTGGCATGATGCAGCACGTTCAAACCTTCGGCATACGCGGCCATCAACCCATACTCGATTCCGTTATGGACCATTTTCACGAAGTGTCCTGCGCCCACCGGCCCGCAGTGCAAGTATCCTTCCGCCGCGGTGCCTGAATTAACTGCTCGTCCCGGCGTTGGCGGAACGGCATCGCCTCCGGGCGCGAGCGTCTTGAAGATCGGATCGAGATGAGCGACGATGTCTTTCTCACCGCCGATCATCTGGCAGTAACCGCGCTCGAGTCCCCAAACACCGCCGCTCGTTCCGACGTCGACGTAATGAATGCCTTTAGTGCGCAACTCTTGTGCGCGGCGTATGTCGTCGATGTAATAAGAGTTTCCACCATCGATGATCACGTCGCCCGCGGATACAACCTGGACGAGTTGATCGAGAATCGTGTCGACGAGGGCCGCCGGGATCATTAGCCAGATCGCGCGCGGCGGCTTGAGCTGTGCGACAAAAGTGTCGAGCGACACGGCGCCGGTTGCGCCTTCGTCGACGAGCGCCTTCACTGCATCAGGGCTGCGATCGTTGACAACACACTCGTGACCGCCGCGCAGCAGACGGCGTACCATGTTGGCGCCCATGCGGCCGAGTCCAATCATTCCGATTTGCATTAAAAATGCTCCCTTGCTTAGTTTGGGGGTTTACATGAAGATAACAGAAACCTAACCCGAAGGAGCACTCCGCATGAAGTGTTTGCACCTGCTTGTTGTTGTTCTTATTCTCGTGGTTCCGGTGATGGCGCAGAAATCGGGCGCGTTTCCGCCGGGACGCATCGTCGATCTCACGTATGCCTTCGACTCAAACAGCGTCTACTGGCCCACGGCGGAGCAGTTCAAGCTCGAAACAGATTTTGAAGGGATGACTGACAAGGGCTACTTCTACTCCGCGTATCGTTACTCGGCGGCGGAGCACGGCGGCACGCATCTCGATTCCCCCGTGCACTTCGCCAAGGGTCATTACACAGTTGATGCGCTTCCACTCGAGCAGTTGCTGGGATCGGCGATCGTGATCGACGTGACCGCGCAGTGTGCGACGAATCCCGACTACCTCGTCAGTGTGGCTGACTTCGAAAACTGGGAGAAGCGGAACGGCAGGATTCCGGCGGGGACGATCGTTTTGCTTCGCACGGGGTTTGGGAAGTTTTATCCGGATCGAAAGAAGTATCTGGGGACTGAAGAGCGTGGTGCGGAAGCCGTGGCGAAGCTACACTTTCCGGGATTGGATCCGGCGGCGGCGCGCTGGATCACTACGAATAGATCGATCAAAGCGATCGGGCTAGACACGGCGAGCATCGATCGTGGGCAGTCGACGCTCTTTGAGAGTCACCGGATTTTGTTTGAGAAGGATATTCCGGCGTTTGAGAATGTGGCGAACCTGGACCAGTTGCCGGCGAAGGGCTTCTCGGTGATCGCTCTGCCGATGAAGATCAAGGGTGGAAGTGGTGGTCCGTTGAGAATTATTGCTGTCTTATGATTGAGATCTACTCAGATGCGAGGGAGCTTGCGCAGGCGGCGGCGGAGTATTTTGTTGCGCAGGGTCCGGAGACTGTGGCGCTGTCGGGTGGGTCGACGCCGAAGCTGATGTTTCAGGTGCTGGCTGAGCAGTTTCGAGATGAGGTGTCGTGGGAGAAGATTCAGTTCTTCTGGTCTGATGAGCGGCATGTTCCGCCTGATGATGCTGAGAGCAACTATCGCATGGCGAATGAGGCGCTGCTGTCGCATGTTTCGGTTTCAGCAGATAACGTCCATCGCATTCGCAGTGAGAACCCGGATGCTTTGATTGCCGCCAGCGACTATGAGCAAACGATCATCGAGGTAACAAAACAAACGCTGCCGCGGCTCGATCTGATCTTCCTCGGTCTCGGCACCGACGGCCACACTGCTTCGATCTTTCCAGGTTCCGAAGTGCTGCACGAAACGAAGCGCCTCGTGGCCGCGCCCTACGTTGAGAAGTTCAAAAGCTATCGCATCACGATGACCTTGCCGCTACTAAACAACGGCGCATCAGTGGTGTTTCTGGTGAGCGGTGCTGAAAAGGCGGAGATAGTAAGGGCTGTCCTTCAAGGCGAGGATAAATATCCGGCGCAGGCCGTGAAACCAACGCAAGGCGAATTGATCTGGATGCTCGACAAAGACGCTGCGCAAAACCTTTAGACAGGATTTACAAGATGTTTCAGGATATACAAGATAAATCATGTAAATCCTGAAACATCTTGAAATCCTGTCTCTAACTTATCGCAACTAAGGGCGCGGTGGGCGAGACATTACCCGAGGTCACTCGTCGCTGCTCGATCAGCAACTCTTCAAACGCCTTCGTCGACAACGCCTTACTAAACAAGAATCCCTGCACGGCGTCACATTCGAGCGCGCTCAAATACTGAAGCTGCTCCTTCGTCTCAACACCTTCAGCAATCACCGTCAGATCCAACGCATGTCCGAGGTTGATGATCGCGCGCACGATCGCCGTGTCGTGCGGATCTTTGCAAACATCGGAAACGAACGTCTTGTCGATCTTCAACGTGTCGATCGGAAAACGTTTGAGGTAATTGAGCGACGAGTAGCCGGTGC
>Ga0134121_10005178_pt1 | contig 10626 bp, 11 predicted proteins | sample KB301_FD_96463 | JGI IMG/M metagenome (GOLD analysis project Ga0134121, IMG submission 96463) | Terrestrial soil microbial communities without Nitrogen fertilizer from Kellogg Biological Station, Michigan, USA - KB3-0-1 | ecosystem: Environmental > Terrestrial > Soil > Unclassified ...
CGCCGAGCAGCTCGGCCACCGCAAGATCATCGACACCACGTTCATGATCGCCGCGATGATCAACGGCGAGCCGGACGCTGACGACGTCCAGCGCTTTTACCGCGCGCTGCGCCGCGCCCAGCGCGACATCGACGTTCGCCCCGAGATCTACACGCACTACTACAGCAAGGAGTTCCCGCTGCGCTTCCACGCCGCGATGGACACCCGGCGCTGGGGCCCTGGCGAGCGCATCGTGTTCGAGCCGTACACCAAGCAGGTGTTCGAGGAGTCGTTCGCCTGGATCGCCTCGCGCGGGATGTTCGAGGGCGCCGCGATGGGCTCGGGCAGCTACGAGCAGTCGGTGGTGTCGTTCGCGCGAGACTGAGGTGGTGGACGGTGCAAGGCCGGAGCGATATCGTCGGCGCGCCCCGCGGCGTGTGGGGAACACGGAGCATCATGAGCGTCTTCCAGGTGAAGCAGGCTACGCCCCACGGTTCGAGCATCGACGTCGCCGTCGAGATGCGACGCGGCCATGTCGGCATCGAGGAAACCGATCGCACGTTGCTCAGCATCTTTCGCGAGCACCTGGCGCGCCACACCGGTGGCCCGCCGCTGCGGATCTTCGACATTTGCAGCGGCAGCGGATTCTTCATCCGGCGCCTGCTGCGCGAGCTGTCCGACGCGGCTCGTCACGAGTTGATCGCGCACGAAGACGATCCGGAGGTGCTGCCGCTGCTGCAGGCCCGGCTTGGCGATAGTCCGATCCGGATCCATGCCGGCTCGTTCTGCGACTGGCACGAGCCGATCGACGTGCTGCTGAGCTGGGGCTCGTTCCACCACATGCCGCGCGAATACCTGGCCCACGCCCGCACGCTGCTGCGGCCGGGCGGGCTGGTCGTCCTGGCCGACGAATTTTGCCCGGAATATCTGACGCCGGCGATGGTGGAGCACGTGCGGATGGCGCCGGCGATCCACATCGCCAACGGCTATGTGCTGACCAGCGATGCCGAGCTCGCGGCATACACCGATGCGGGGGCGCTGCCGCCGCGCGCCGTCGAGATGGAGCGCGTACGCCAGCAGGTGCTGTGGAAGTGGTATCGCCACGTCGTCAATGTGATGATGGAACGCGAGTGCCTCAACGCGGCGCTTTACGAGCTGCGTACGACCCGCGACGACCTCGACACCGCGTTCGGCTCGGAGCACAAGCTGTCGCCGACGATCGGGGAACGCGAGCTCGCGCTGCTCGGCTTCGAGCTCGTGTCGCGCCACACGCCGGTCAGCGAGCCGACCCCGGCGCGCGACAGCTTCTTCGTCTATGTCTATCGCCCGGCGCAGCGTCATTAGACGCCGGCGAGCTCGGCGAGGGAGCGGCTAGCGCGCGCCGCTAGCTGAGGCAGGCCATGTTGATCCAGCCGTACTTCGGTCCGCCCGGGGTCTCGATCTTCCCGTAGGCGAACGTGATCTTCATGTCCGTCTGCTCGCTGTTCTTGCCGCTCTTCCACAGCGGCGAGTGCTCGTGCGCGACGGAGGTGTCCTCGAAGAACTCCTGGTCCTTCACGAGCACGTCGATCGGCACGCCGAACCGGCCGCCGCCGCTCGCCGGCACGTTCGCGAGCAGGTTCACCACGCCGCCCGGCCGCTCGAAGTAGTGGTCGGCCATGTTCGCGCCACTGCCCTCGCGCTGGTTCGCCGATACCCGCAGTTCCGGGTGCGGCGCCAGGACCGGATTCACCTTCCGCGCCTTGTGCGAGAAGTGCTTCTTGTCCTTGTCGCCCGCGGCGTCGAGGTGAGCGGCGATGCGCTTGTCGACGTTCAGCACGCTGTGGAACTTCGGATCGATCGCCCAGATCGGGATCCAGCCGCTCACCGCCACGTTGCCGACCTGGAAGCACAGCGCGCACGGTTGCGCGGAAACCTTCCCGTCGGGGCCCTTCACGTTCATCGTCTTCACCGCGCCGGTCTCGAGGCGCAGGACGTCGTTCTGCTTCGCGTGGATGATCGTACCCGCGGCAGGCAGGTTCGCCGGCGCCGCCTGCCCTGCCGCTTGGGCGCGGTCCTTCAGTACCTGGCCCTCGTCGTAGCCCGATCCGTCGCCGCGATAAACGTCGGTGTCGTGCGCGAGCGTGACGCCCTTGCCGTGGTCGGTCATCCGGTTCGGGTCGTCGCCGCCGCTGCGCTGCTTTCCGTGGTCGGCGTTCGGGTTCTCGATCCCCGTCGCCTCCTTGCCGTGCTGGTCGAATGACACGTCGTGGCTGTAGGCGCGCTTGGCCTTCGCCATGCCCGTCGTCATCACCTTGTGCACGAACGCGTTGCCGAAATGCTCGTGCAGAAAGCGCACGACGTGCTCGTGCTCGGCCGGGTGCTCGACCATGATCTCCGCGACCGCCTCGGGCGCGGGGTGACGATTGTGCGCGAGGAGCATCTTCAGCCGCGCGATCGTCGAGTGGGTGACCCCCGGCGCCGGCTGGTGAACGTCCCCCTGCTTGTCCTCTTTGGGGATGCCCTTGTTGTTCTTGTTCGGATCTGCTGTCTTATGGTGGTCCACCATCGTAGGTCATTGTGCCACGCTGACCTGGCCGTCGGCCAAGAGACCGAACGGGTCGCTCGCGCAGATTCCGTCCTCACGCTCGTCGAGCACGATCCGCCGGAGCGTGCCGCGGACGTCCTTCGTGCGCGAGGTCACGAAGCCCCCACCGAGGTTCATTCATAAAGGAAGGTGACGGTTGCTGTCGGCTACGGGTCGAGGGGCTTGTCCGGCGTCCGGATAGCGCGCCGGCCCTCATGGCCGCGCGGGCTGGCGCCGGAGCACCACGACGCGGCCGTCGACGTTGAGCGCCTGCGCGCCGCCGCGGACCATCGCGAGCGGCTCGCGCCAGTAGACGTGGCCGCAGATCACGAGGAGCCCGTCGCTGTCGTCGAGCGCGCGCCGGATCAGCGGGTGGCCCCGCAGCTCACCGCGCTCCTCATCGGGCCCGTGGTGCATCACGAGCACGTCGGGCTTCATCGCGAGGACCTTCCGCATCGAGCGGAGGAAGTCGCGCTCGCCGCGGCGCGCCGGCTTCTTCGGGTCGCCGATGATGCCGCCGACGCCGCCAACGCGCAGCCCGCCGAGCTGGACGCAGTCACCATCGAGCAGGTGGATGCGCGGCTCGCTGGCGAACCGGAGCTGGTCGTCGCGGGTGCCGTAGGTGTCGTGGTTGCCCTCGACGCCGGCGACCCAGGCATGGTGCGCCGCGAAGGCGCGCCACACGCCGCGCACGTCGCCGGTCGCGCCCCGCAGGTCGGCCTTCGGGGCGCTGTAGAGGTCACCGGCGAGGATCGCGCCGGTCCGGGCGAGCGGCGGAATGACGCCCCGCTCGGCGAGCGCGGCGAGCTGCTCGACAAGGACCTCACCGACGAGGCGCAGCTCACCCCCGGCGGCGGCGAGCGGGGCGACGCCCTGGAGATCCGACGCCACGACGATCGCGTCGAGGTCGGGAGGGATCCCCGCCGCGAAGCCCTTGTAGAGCTGGACCGGAAACGTGCAGGAGGTCCCACCGCCCGAGGCGACGAGGTGATCGAAGACGTGAAACGGAGACGACTCGACAAACGAGACGAACATGGTCATGTGACGCGCGCCCTTTGTGCAAGGCGTGGCGCGAACCGCGGCGGCTAGCGCGCGCGGCTTCGCAGACAGAGAATCGACGCGGGGTCGATGGCCAACATGACGGCGTCACTCTGATCGATCTGCGGTGTCGGCGCAACAGGATTTTCGCAAAGCGCGAAGAGGGGATTATTTCTGAGCGCGCGCTATCTCGGCCTCGATGTCCTGCACATCGAAGCCGAGCATCTCCTTGAGGATCGCGGCGCGTTCGCGCAGCTGCGCGACGTACACTGTGTCGCGGTACACCTCGGCCGGTGCCACGACCTCGCCCTTATCGGGGCCGAGGTAGAGCAGCGCATCCACGAGCTCGCGGATCGGCGGCAGATCGGACGGTGCGATCGGCTTGGGCACGGGTTTGCCGTCGGGTCCATTGACGAGGAGCATGAAATTGTGGGGCATCAGCTCGGCGAAGCTGCGCTCACCGATCTCGGTCTTCGTCGAACGAAGCTCGCGCGGTCGCAGCCCCAGCGACGATCCGATCACCGTCCACACGACAAAGATGCGGTTCGGATCGCGCTCGGCGAGTAGTTGTGTGACGGTTGGTAGCCTGCGACCGCTTGTCGTTGTCACTGGATTCTGGCGGGGCAAGTGCAACCCGCCGATGACGAGCAGTGCCTTGCGATGCTTCGCGAGCACCTCGCGCTCGATCACCTTGACGTAGTCCGGAGCGCGCGCGCCGAACTGCCCATAGTCGCTGGGCGTGTGCACCTTCGACCAGTCGATCGGTGGATCACCGCCGAGGACACGCACGCGCCGGTCGCGCGGCAGCGTGCGATTCACGTCGCGCACGGTCACGAGTAGCTCGCGGTACAAGGGCGCGTCCCACACGAGCAGTTGCGTCGTGTCCTGCCACACCGTGCGCAACTCGCGCTCGTCGACATCGGCGCCGTCGACGACGAAGCGATCGAGGATGTCCTGGTGGAACGGCGTCGCGAACTCGACGACGATGTCGTTCACTGCCGCAGCGAAGCGCGGATCGCGGATCAGCTCGCGCAGGAACGCGTGGCACGTCGAGCTGCGGTGGTGCTCGCCGACCCCTACGATCGGCGAGCGCTCGAACGCGGCGAGGATGCCGCCGATCGAATCGGGATCCGCGCTGCGCTGCGATGTCGACGGTGCCGCGTGCGCGCACGCGCCGAGGACAATGCCGAGGACGACGAGCGATGGCAGTCGCATGGATCGAGATCTAGCAGACGCGCGTCACGCTGCGGTCGGGCTCGGCTATCGAGAATCACAACCCGGAACGACTTGACGCAGTAGTGCTAGCCTTGTACCGGTCTGCCGCGCTCGGCGGCACGCGCGATGAACGCGGCGACGTCGGCCGGGCGGGACAGGAAGGGCGAGTGGCTCGAGGCGAGGCGTTCGACGATATTGGTTCGTGCGCCCATCACCTCCTGCGCGGGAACGGGGAGCGCCTCGTCCTGCTCGCACAGCAAATAGCTGCTCGGCAATTCGCGCCAGGCTGCCGCCGTCAACACCGCACTCACGCACGCCAAGGATTGTGCCTTGAGCCGCGCGATCGCCTGGGCAGTGATCGTCGGGTCGACGTCCGCATAGAAGACCTGTTCGGGAGCGCGCACGTGACAGTTGCCCGCGGCCTCGTCGATCGCGATCCACGGCGGAAATGGTTGAAAAAACATCGCTAGCGATTCGCCCTTGTCGAGCACGAACGCGCACAAATAGGCGAGCCCCACAACGTTGCTGATGCCCGCGCAAGCTTCGCTGATGACGACGCCGCCATACGAGTGTGCAACGACGAGCGTCGGCGTTGCATGGCTGGCGAGCGATTCGCGCACGACCTTCACGTCGGCATCGAGGTCCACCAGCGAGCCGCTGCTGGGCAAGTCGACGGTGCGAACGGTAAAGCCTTGCGATGTGAGCACCGGGATGAGTGCGTCGAACGCCCACGCACCGTGCCATCCACCGTGAACGAGGAGGAGATCAGGACCTTTCATCCTATGCTCCATAACGTAGTTCGATGACTACCACGATGAAAATCACGTCAATCCTGCCAAAGTCCGGATGGTCGTACCGTTACAGTAAAAATCTGAAATATGAATGCGTCAATCTGACGGTTCTTCTCGCGTCTTCCCGAGTCGGTAGAAGACCGGTACCAAGTTAGTTTCTTGTGGCGGCCAGAACACTAACATCGGTCGGGCTCCTCCACGGATTGGCTTTCGAGCGGTAGTTACAGCCAGCGGGCCATCGTGGCTGGTCACGGATCAAGCTTGCGCGGCGCGCCGGGCGCGGATCGCCCAGTAGCGGCGCACGTAGCGCGGGCGATCGTCGATGGGGGGCGCCGCGGCGGCCTGGGCCAGCCAGTGATCGAGCAGGCGCGCGTGCTCGGCGAAGGCGGCGGCTGGCGCGGGCGGATCGGCGAGCCAGGCGGCCTCGACGGCGTCGCGTTCGGCGGCGATGGCGGCGCACTGGGCCGGATCGCCGACGACACGGCGGTGCAGGCGCTCGTGGCGCCACCACAGGCTCTGGCCGTCGTCGCGATCGCGCGGCGGGGGGCCCAGATCGAGCGGATCGTCGACGAGGATCGGCTTGTAAAGTGAGAGGCAGGGCGCGGCCGTGGCGGTGACCCAGTGGCGGGCCCCCGCCGGGGTGAGCTCGGCGACCCACGAGGCGGTGGTCTGCGAGGCGGCGAGCAGGCCGCCGGCGTGCATGCACGGGGCCGCCATCGCCCCGTGGTGCCAGCGATAGCGCGGGCGTGCGTCCCCGCCGTGGTGGCGCAGCGCCGCGAACAGATCGGCCGCCGAGCGCGCGGTGGTGGCGGCGGCGAGCGTGCAAGCGTGGCGGCGATCGGCGGCGGCCACCCACGAGCGCAGCCGATCGCGGTGGCGGCGCAGCGCGGGCAAGGTCAGCGCGTTGGAGATGGACGTGGCCCCCGTCACCGCTTGCGCCACCCAGCGCCGCCCGACGGTCTCGACGACGAAGGCGCAGCTGGCGTCGGCGACGAGGAAGCTCGAGTGGTAGCGGAAGCGCGGATCCTCATGGCCGCAACGGCCGCCCTGGCCGTGCCGCTCGAGCAACTCGCCGATCGTGGCCACGGCGGCGGCGGCGGTGGCCGCGCGCTCGAGCGCCAGCCGCACCAGGTCCATGCCGGTGAGCCCGACGTCGGCGTAGGGCTCGTCGGTGAACACCGCCTCGTTGCCGATGACCACGCCGTGCTCGTTGGCCCCCATCTCCGCGCCCCACATCCAGAACGGGCGCGACAGCACGACGGCGTGGCTGGCCGCGGCCTGCGGGATCGTGAGGTGCGTGCAGCGGAGGGGCTCGCCAGCGGCGTGCGCGCGGGCGGGGTGCCACGACAGCACCTGGGCCTCGTTGGGATCGCGATCGGAGCTCTTGCCGAACAGGACCCGGCCCGGGGCGATGGCCACCAGCGTGTCGCACATCGCGGCGAGGATACCTGGCCCCGTGGCGCGCCGCGTGGTGGAGTCGAGGCCATGAGCGAGTCTTGTGACGTGGTCGTCGTCGGGGCCGGGTTCGCAGGACTGTCGGCGGCCCGAGAGCTGGCCCGCCGCGGGCGGCGCGCGATCGTGCTCGAGGCGCGCGATCGGGTGGGCGGTCGGGTACACACGCAGCGAGCGTGGACGGGCCGTGGGTGGACCTGGGTGGCCGGTGGCCAGTGGGCCGGGCCGGGGCAAGATCGCCTGCTGGCGCTCCTGGCGGAACAGGGCGCGCCGACGTTCGCCACGTGGACGCAGGGCGACAACCTGGTGATCGTCGAGGGCAAGGCCGCTACCGCGGCACCATCCCGCGGCTGTCGCTGCGCAGCCTCATCGACGTGGGCCTCGCGCAATGGCGGCTCGATCGGATGGCGCGGAAGGTGCCCCTCGACGCGCCGTGGGCGGCGCCCAAGGCCGCGGCGTGGGACCAGACGACGCTGGGCGCGTGGCTCGACGCGCACCTCTCGACGAAGGTGGCCAGGGAGCTGCTCACCGCCGGGCTCGAGACGGTGTTCGCCGCCGAGCCGCGCGAGCTGTCGCTGCTCCACGCGCTGTTCTACATCCATTCCGGCAAAGATCTCGACACGCTGTTCGGCACCACCGACGGCGCGCAGGCGACGCGCGTCGACGGCGGGATGCAGCCCGTGGCCGAGCGCCTCGCCGCGGGGCTCGACGTCCGCTTCGGCGCGCCGGTGCACCGGATCGAGCACGGCGCCCAGGTGATCGCCCATCACGACGGCGGCGCGGTGACGGCCGATCACGCGATCATCGCGATCCCGCCGCACCTCGTGGCGGCGATCGACTTCCACCCGGGCCTGCCGCCCGAGCGGGCCGCGCTGGTGGCCGGGATGCCGATGGGGGCGGTGATCAAGTGCACCGCCGTGTACCGGCGGCCGTTCTGGCGCGATCGCGGGCTATCGGGGATGTCACTCTCCGACGAGGGGCCGATCCACGTGGAGTTCGACAACTCGCCACCCGACGGGAGCTGGGGCGTGATCATGGGGTTCGCCGAGGCGGCGGCGGCGCGCCGGCTGGGCAAGCTCACGCGCGAGGAGCGGCGGGCCGAGGCCATCGCGTGCTTTGCGCGCACGCACGGCGAGGAGGCGCGCGAGGTGGTCCACTACGCCGATCACGTGTGGGAGCAGGATCGGTGGTCGGGCGGCTGCTACGGCGCGTTCGCGCCGCCGGGGCTGTGGACGAGCGTCGGGCGCGTGATCCGTGCGCCGGTGGGGCGCGTCCACTGGGCCGGCACCGAGACCGCGACCAGGTGGAGCGGCTACATCGACGGCGCGATCGAATCGGGGTTGCGCGCCGCCGCGGAGATCGCCGCACAACCACAACACGGCAGCGTGTAAACCAGCCTTGCTGTAGAACGGTTGTGACATGACGAGCGACGACGATGACGTGCCGATCCAGGTCGACTTTCGCGACCTGGCAACCGCACGGACATGGATCGAGGACACGCGCATCAAGCGTCCGTATCGGCCGCGCTTCTTCGCCGCGTTCTGCGCCGCGCTGGCCTCGCGCCCGAAGCTGCGGATCCTTGAACTCGGCTCCGGCCCAGGCCAGCTCGCTCGCGAGATCCTCGTCCATTGCGATGTGCACAGCTATGTCGCGCTCGACTTCTCGCCTGCCATGCACGAGCTCGCCGCCGAGCATCTCGGCGAGTTCGCGAGCCGGGTGACGTTCGTGACGCGCGACTTTCGCGAACCCGCCTGGCCTGGCGACCTCGGCACGTTCGATGCGATCGTCACGTTGCAGGCCGCGCACGAGACGCGTCACAAGCGCCACCTGGTGCCGCTGCTCGAGCGCGCACGCACGGTGGTCGCCCCTGGCGGCGTGCTGCTCTACGCTGATCACTACTTGACTCCCGAGAGGAAGCTGCCGGCACTCGTACCTGCGCGCGCGGACCAGCCGCTCGCCCTCGAGCGCGCAGGCTTCGTCGACGTCCAGCTACGTTATGAGGAGGGGAACATGGCGCTGTGGTGCGGAACGAACCCGGTCGCCGCAAGCACGCGTTGTTGAGCCCCACTCGCTGAGCCTCGCTCGTGGAGGATCACGACATGCAGGGCCTCGCCAAGGGCGCGCCGACCGCGATCACCGAGCACGCATCGTACTTCCTCCCGCCGCAGACAACTGATCTCGCGACGCTGCGCGGGGCGATCGGCCGCAACCAGACGTGAGCGGCGGCGCTGTTCTCCGCGCTCGAGTACAACAGCTACCTCGACCAGGGTCGCGTCCAGCTCGTCAACCATATCAACCCGCTGAGCTCGATCTGGCAGGCGCCGGTCACGGTCAGCGATCCGACGCTCGCGGGCGACCTCCAGAGCTACAATCCGCAACCGACGACGAGTGCGTTCGGCCTGGTGTTCGCTGCGTATCGCGAACTCGGCGGGACGAGCTACGTGCCGGTCGCGCTGCCGCAAGGCCCCCGGTTCGGCACGATGATCGTGATCCCACGTGCGTCGCTGGTGCGATTCCGCGTGCAATGACCACGGCCGGGCGGCAGACATGCCCGGCATAACCGCCTTAACGTCGGCGCTCGACCGCAGCCGATCCGCCACACGGGCGAGTTCGGGTTGGCGGCGACGTCGCCTATCACGCTGCGCGGCGGGTGCGCGGCCCGACGATCAGCGCCATGTCAGGCGCTACCGCTGCCAGGAGCTCGCGGAACTGGCGCAGTGATGGTTCGCGCTCGCCGCGCTCGTAGGTCGCATAGATATTGCGCGACTTCCCGAGACGCTCGGCAACCTCTGCGAGGGACAGCTTGCTACGGCTCCGCTGGTGCCGGAGCACGGCTGCGCATAGCATGGCTGGCTCGGTCGAGTCGATCATCACAGTGCGCGCGCCTCGTTCACCGCCGACGTCAGCCAAGCTAACGGAGAAGCCCTTCTTGTCCACAATGATTTCAATGGCATCGGCAAGGCTGGCGATCGCCGACTCCAGAGTTCCGGCCTGCGTGATCGCGCCGATCGCGTCGCACGAGGCGATCCATGCCTTCTTGCGCTTCGTGATGGTCCCGAGCAGCATCATCTCAGCCTACCATTCCTCGATGCCGGCATGCCGTAGGATCGTATGCGCGACTTCTTCGTCGAGAATGTCAATGTTCGGTACAGGGGATACGAACGTGTGCCTTGCCCAACACGCGGTGATATGCCGTCTCGCGTCGGAAGGTCCACCCAGCAGCCGCGAGCCTCCCTCCAACGCCTTTCTGAGCACGGCGTTGCTGTAACACAGTTGTGGTACATGTCAAACGGTAACTGAGCGACGCACCGCTGCGGCAATGTCGCGCGGTCGAGCTCAGTGCGCGCCGAACACGGCCTTGAGGCCGAGCATCGCCACGAAGGCGAAGGCGGCGCTCAGCGGGATCGTCAACACCCAGGCCGTCACGATGTTTCCGGCGACGCCCCATCGCACCGCCGAGATGCGCTTGCTCGCACCGACCCCCATGATGCATGCGTTGATACAGTGCGTGATCGACACCGGGACACCGAAATGGCTCGCCGCGAAGATGGTGGCCGCCCACGCACTGTATCAACGCATGCATCA
>Ga0134121_10005179_pt1 | contig 10623 bp, 10 predicted proteins | sample KB301_FD_96463 | JGI IMG/M metagenome (GOLD analysis project Ga0134121, IMG submission 96463) | Terrestrial soil microbial communities without Nitrogen fertilizer from Kellogg Biological Station, Michigan, USA - KB3-0-1 | ecosystem: Environmental > Terrestrial > Soil > Unclassified ...
CAACAAGTGCCCGGGTCTTACAACGCCTTCGCTTATGTCGTTGAGGGAAATGGGTTGTTTGGAGCAGAAGGCGAGCGCGCTGGAGACGGGCAGATGGTACTGTTCGCGCAGGACGGTGATGAAATAACAATCGAAAACCCGACCGCAGCGAAGGCTGCACTCGAAGTTCTGCTCATCGCGGGTGTGCCCTTGAATGAACCGGTCGCACGCTACGGCCCGTTTGTGATGAACACACAGACGGAAATCCGCCAGGCTATTGATGATTATCAACAAGGCAGGATGGGCGCGATCACGTCCTGAATGATCGAGATGGAAGACAAACAAGAAAGGAACACGAGAACGGAATGAAGATAGGAATCATCGGATCGGGAAAAATCGGAGCCACCTGCGCGCGGCTGTTTGTGAGCGCGGGTCATGAGGTTGCGCTCAGCAACTCGCGCGGCGGCGAGGGTCTTGAAGATCTTGTGGCTGAGCTCGGCAGCAAAGCGCATGCGACGACGATTAAAGACGCGGCTCGCTTTGGAGACATGATTTTAGTCGCTATTCCTTTCGGGAAATTCAGCACGCTTCCCGCGGACGCTTTCAAGGGCAAGGTCGTCATCGACGCCGGGAATTATTATCCGGAGCGCGACGGGAAATTCGCCGAACTCGACAAGGATGAAACAACGTCCAGCGAAATGATGTCTGCGCACCTGAAGGAAGCACGATTAGTCAAAGGCTTCAATACCATCTATTTCAAACATCTGGCGACTCAAGGCGATTCCAGCAAGTCTCTTGAGGCGAGACGCGCGATTTTCATCGCCGGCGACGACTCAGAAGCCAAAGAGATCGTGGCGCGCTTGATCGAGGAAATCGGATTTGCGGCTGTCGATTCGGGATTCCTTCATGAAGGGGGTCGCGGACAACAGCCCGGGACCGTTGTCTACAACAAAGAGGTGACGGCCAAACAAGCCGCCGAGCTTTTATCTGCTGACTGAATTATCGAGGGAGAATCCAATGGCAACACTTTTTGACCGAATCAGAATAGGAAAAATTGAACTCAAGAATCGCATCATCATGGCGCCGATGACACGCAGTCGGGCCAGCGACGAAGGAATTCAGCCGCCGATCGCGGCTGAGTACTATGCCCAGCGTGCTTCGGCGGGCTTAATCATTACCGAAGCTACCAATATCTCGCCGATGGCTAAAGGCTATATTCGCACGCCGGGAATCTATAATGACGCGCAGATCCAAAGCTGGCGGCCGATCACTGATGCAGTGCACGCGCGCGGTGGCAAGATTTTCCTGCAGGTCTTTCACACGGGACGGATTGCACTGCCTGACTTTTTGCCCAATCACACTGAGCCGGTGGCGCCAAGCGCCGTGCGCGCCAAAGGCCGGAACTATACAGACGAAGGGATGAAGGAATTCGTGATGCCCCGCGAGATCACCCGCGAAGAAATCGCTCAGACCGTACGCGACTTCGCGGCCGCAGCGAGGAATGCGATCGCGGCAGGTTTCGATGGCGTCGAACTGCACTCGGCGAGTGGCTACATCGTGCAACAGTTTCTTTCAACGAATGCAAATCTTCGCACAGATGAATATGGCGGCTCTATTGAGAACCGCACCAGATTTCTCTTCGCAGTGTTGGACGCAATGATCGCGGCAGTTGGTTCGGAGCGGGTCGGCGTCAAGTTTTCGCCGCGCATACAATTCAACGACAATGAGGAAATCGATGCGGAGGTCGTGTACCCGTACATTGTCGAACTCCTGAACCAGCGGAGCATGGCACACATCCACGTTGCTGACTCCGCCGGCGGCGACTGGCACGCGAAACTGTACCCGATCTATCAAGGCATCTACTTCGCCGGGGCGGGATTCACAAAGGAATCGGGCGCAGCGCTCCTGGAACGGCGTGGGGCCGATGCGATCGTGTACGGCACGAAGCTTTTGGCTAATCCCGATCTGCCGGAAAGGTTCCGGCGCAACGCGCTCTTGAATGAACCGGACCAATCAACATTTTATGTGCCTGGCGAGCGCGGGTATACGGACTACCCGACACTGGAAGGAACGCTATCGGCGCCGATGTGACGGAATGCAGGCGCTGGGACCTGGCCGGCAGCTTGCCAGGACTCATTAGACGAGAAAGCTGATCGCTCCCGAGGGCTGACGAGGCGTAAGGCGTAGGTCTTGTTCAGCTTTTCAAATCGTAGCATTCAAGAGCCGTCTTTAAGACTGGTTGGAAAGGAACGCTAAATGAAAATCTTAACCTTGATCGCCCGGCTTCTACTTGGGCTTATCTTTGTTGTGTTGGGGCTAAATGGATTTCTCAATTTCCTCAGCATGGGTCCAATGCCTTCGGGATTGGCGGGACAATTTATCGGCGCACTCTTTCTGTCCCATTACTTTTGGGTAGTTGCCGCGCTACAAGTCGCAGGCGGTGCGCTGCTGCTTGTTAATCGCTTCGTGCCCCTCGGTCTTGTGCTGCTGGGGCCAGTAATCGTGAACATTCTTCTGTATCACCTGTTCCTGAACCCGGCTGGTATAGTTCTGGCACTCGTCGTGGCAATCCTGTGGCTGATTGTCTTCTATGCACATCGCCAATACTTCTCCGGGATATTTGTGCAACGCGCATAACAAGCAATGACGCGTTAATTTGAAAATCTCTGCGCTGCATCTGCGTTCTCTGCGTCTCTGGGGTGAGGCGTTTTCAAACATTATTCACCGCAGAAGACGCAGAGGTCGCGGAGACTGCGCAGAGGAAAACTGAAATCAGGACAGTACTGATTTTCCCAGGGAGGTTTCAGCAATGGCTAAATGGACTTTTGAGCCTGGACATACCGCAGCGGAGTTTAGGGCACGGCACATGATGGTGACCTACGTCCGCGGACATTTTAAGAACATTCACGGCACGCTCGAGTTTGATCCGGAAGACCCGGGCAATTCTTCTCTCGAAGTACAGATTGATGCCAGGGAAATCTGGACGGGAGTGAAGGAGCGCGATGATCATCTGCGCAGCGCGGACTTTCTTGATGTGGACCATCATCCGGAGATCACCTTCGCGGGCGATCAGGTGGAGGTCAAAGGCGAGCACGACTATGTAGTCACAGGCGACCTGACGATTCGAGGAGTGACTCGGAAAGCTACAATGAATGTCAGCTATCTGGGACAGTGGGAGACGCCCTGGTGGGAGGATGGAGTTAATAAGGGACCGCGAACGCGCGCCGGTTTCCTGGCCACCACTCAGATCAATCGTTACGACTTTGGAGTCAGTTGGCAGGATACAATGGATCGTGGCGGTATTGTCGTCAGTAATGAAATCGACATCGCTATCGATGTTGAAGCGGTACTTGATGCGACTTGATCCTCGTGGCTTGCCTCCCTCTCCCAAAGGCATTGATATACTTGACGCATCAGTGAGCCTCTTTCCTGTAGAGAAAACGCCGAAGGCGTTCGTGAATTCCAGCCCAGGGCAACGCCCTGGGAGCGCAGATGAAATCAAATCAGGGTACACTCTGAAAGAGTTCCCGAATGTAGAGCTAGTCACTGTCGTCAAAGGTTGAGGCCAGATATCACGGCTATCGAGATGCCCGTTTGCCGCTCACGAACTCTTTCAGAGTTCGAAATTTGTTTGGCAATCCTTTCCCAGGGCGTTGCCCTGGGCTGGGACTCCCGAACGCCTTCGGCGTTATTTCGAAGATTTCGCTGATGCGTCAAGTAATATTAACGCCCTCCCAAATGGAGAGGGAGTCAAACGGTACCCCTACCGAGCGTCCGGGATTTGTCTTTATGAGCTTCTCCATCGACAATTAATGATCCGAATCTATTCATCGAGGATCTCTCATGGAAGATGCCGCAACAGCTCTTAGGGTGCTGCGCGAGTGGGAAACTTTTTACGTCATCGCTGGTTCTGCTGGAGCCGCGCTGACCGGATTGCAATTTGTAGTAATGGCCCTTGTCGCCGAGTCGGGAAGACGAAGCACTGGGCGAGAAATCAGCGCTTTCGGCACTCCAACAGTGATTCATTTCTGCGCTGTGCTGCTTGTGGCCGCAATTCTGAGCGCACCCTGGCACTCTTTATCGAATGTCGCATTGGCGTTGGGCGCTTGTGGATTAGCGGGCGTTGTGTACGGCGTAATTGTTATTAGGCAAGCTCGACGGCAGACTGGTTACAAGCCGGTATTTGAAGACTGGCTCTGGCATACAGTGCTCCCATTTGTCGCTTATGCCTTGATCCTCATTGCGGCAGGTTTTCTTACCAGATATTCCTCGCGCCTTCTGTTTTTAGTCGCCCTGGCGGTCCTGCTCTTGTTATTCGTGGGAATCCATAATTCGTGGGATACGATTACTTACTTTGCGATCAACGCCTCAAAGCGAAAAAAAGACCGCTGAAAGCGGGAGCGGTGTTTAAGTCTTTCTTTAGGCGAGGATTTCGCGGGCAGCCCGTTGGCCGCTCATGATTGCGCCGTGTACAGTGCCGATGTGACCGATACTCGTGGCTTCGCCGGCAAAGAATAGAATTCGTCCTACGGGTTGCGATAAGGCAATTTGATCGTCAAGTCCATCAACCGGAACGTACGCATAGGCACCGCGTGAGAATGGATCATCCTGCCAATCATGAAAGTAAACTGCCATCAATCGATCCCGTATGTACTCATGAGAGAGACCGAAAAGTTTTGCGAGGGAGTGAATCGCCTGATCGCGAATAAGTGACCCAAGTGCTTCGCCGCCAGTGTGGGGCAAATGCCTTTCCGGCTGCTCATCGACGTCGTGGCTGCGGCCGCCGCGGCTGATGCCATCCGCCTTTGGCCCGGCAACCCAACCAACCAGGACGGGCGCCCGAATTGGCAATTGAGTCCACCAGGTCGGAAGCGGCAGCTCCGAATAATGTACGAATCCGGCATCCGCGAATTTCACCGGCTCAATGTCCTGGTCCCAAATCTTCAGAGTCTCCCAAAACCGTTCGCGAAAACTCAGGGCAATCCTGAGCACGTGACCCATTTGCAGATGTTCAATAGCACGCTGCTTTTCGTCAGGCAGTTCAGGAACAAATCGCACTTCGGCTGATTCGCCCCGGCTGGTCTGCAGCACGCCGAGCGGCAGCGTGATAATGGCACGCGACCCGGCGAATGAACGCTTCCCCCTCCCAACGGCGCAGACAACTTCAACGCCGGCATCACTCCAAAGAATCTTTTTAACCGTTGTGTTCAGACGGATCGTCGCGCTATGCCTTTCGGCTTCGGCCCGCAGAGCTTGCACCAGCGCAATGTATCCATCGATAAAACGAAACGCTCGATCGCCTGCGATAGAATCAGCGCCCTCATTCGCCTTGATAAAACCGTGAATGCCAATGCGGTCAATTCTGGCTGCGTGAAACCCTTCGACATATCGAACAACCATGGCTTTTGCTCGCTGCGTTTCTTCATCGTCAGGCAGCGTGGCGAGAAAATCCTTAAGAGACTGATCTACGCCGGACGCCTTCATGCTGTCATTAAGACTTTCGATTGCGGCCCGGAAGCTGGGTGACTTCGTGAGTTGGCCATTCTCGAAGTACAGGTGGCGCCGGCTGACTTCGTAAAGCTCCAAATGCGCTCTCTTAGCTATCTGCCAAAGCTCGGGTGATTTGCCGTGCACAAATTCAGCGCCGAGCTCGATGGGAACTGTCCCGGATGGATCTTTGAAAGTAAAGATGCGGCCGCCGATGCGATCGCGCGCCTCCAGCACGACGACTTTCCAGCCGGCGACCGCGAGATCGCGCGCCGCTGCCAGACCGGCGGCGCCTGCGCCAATGATCAAGACGTCCTCGATCTCCTCATTATCTGTCCGGTGGCTCATTGAGATTCAAGCAGGTCAATCGTGCGCAGCCGAATCCATCTTCCCCGGTTGCTTAGGAATTGAGTCGCGACGCGCGCATTTTCTCATCTCCATCTTCACTGCGGAAGCGCCCATTGCGTCGTTGACTGAACCGGATGAGCCGCAGTGCAGCGGCGTCACGTTGCCGGACTAACGAAATTGTCTTAAACTGCTTTGCTACGGTTCCCCCTCAGGTAATTATCCCCCAATTTAAGAAGCTTCCGCATGATGTCTGCAAGAAAGCGTCTGCTCTGCATTGATGATCATGAGGACACATGTGACTTGGTGTCCTCTATTATTCCGGAATACGACGTCACTTCAGAGCATAGCAAGGCGGGAGGGCTTCGCCAGGCAGCGACGGAGAAGTTTGATGTAATACTCGCTGATTATTATCTGCCGGACGGAACTGGCTTGGAATTGTGCGTGCTAATCAGAGCATTTGATCCGCACACTCCCATCCTTTTAGTGACGGCCACACACACAATTACCCACGAACAGGTTATTGCAGTCGGCGGTCAGGGCGTTATCAGGAAAGATCATCTTCCTCAATTGCTTCCGGTAGCTGTAGCCCGTACGCTTGAAGTCAAGATCCTCGACAAATAGCGGCGCACGTAAGCAGATGTTCTTACAAACGAAACCGGTACGGAACCGGTCGCGCTAGCGAGTGCCTCATTCGCGCGTTACCGCTTTCTGGGAGCGCGGACGCCCTCGTCCGCACCAGCGTGCGCAGCAGGCTAAGAAGTCGAGAAAATCGGTCGCGATTGTTCGCGCTTCCCGCTCAATTGCGGGTCTAGGTTCTCATAGTTGTTGAAATCCCGTCGGCCAATTTACAACGACTTACGGGAATCTTCTCGCAGTTAGTGAATCCCGATTCTCATTGTTAGTGATCTTGTTCCGGGTAAATCCCATAGTTAGTGATATTGCCAACGTCCGGCAGGACTTTATTGACTGCCGACCGCGTAGAGCCGTCCGTCATTGGCACCTATGTACACCGTTCCATCGGTGCCTATCGCGGGCGAGGAGGTGACTATTCCAGTGTGGATTTTGGACGGATCCCATATAGGCTTGCCACTCGCGCTCCAGAGGGCTAATAGGTGATCTACACTCGAAATAAACAAAACGCCAGGCGAAGTTCCTGCGCGCATTACAGCTGGCGATGAGTCCGAATAAGATCCGGGCTGACACCACAAGCGGTCATGAGACTTTGAACTCAAAGCTACCAGCCCTTGGTCGCTGCCGACAAAGATGTGGTCCTCGCCTCCTTCAAATATCACGGCAGCGGAACTAAATCGCGGCGGCTGTGCTGATGGAATAAACAGACAACGCTTGATGTGATAGTCCCATTTTTGTTCTCCCGTTGTGCCATCAAAAGCCAATATGTCGCCATCACCGCTACCGATATATATTAAGCCCGTCACTCCAATCGCCGGAGACTGCGGGACCGAGTCAACTCGATTGGGATCGGCTAAAGGTTTTTTCCATTGCAGTTGCCCACGATCATCGACGGCATAGAGATAACCATCGTCGCTTGCACAGTAGAGCCAGCCGTTAATCCCGATCGCGGGTGATGACTTGACTCTACCATTCGTATGAAAACTCCATTGCTCGGTGCCATTGGCAGCGTCTATAGCGTAAAGGTTGTCGTCAATACCCACGTACACGACTGAGCTGCTGATAGCGGGGGAGGAAAATACAGTGCCAATATTATTGGGGAAGTTCCACTTCACTTGGAGTGATCGGTTGAATATCCCCTTCCATTCAAGGGCGAAAACACCATGTCCGCGGCTGCCAATATATATGTTTCCGTCCGGATCGAGAGCGGGGGACGAGTCAATTTGCGCCCCAATGTTCAAGCGCGATATCTCGGTTCCTGCCGGATTGACCGCATAGAAGTTACCGTCGCGACTTCCAAAGTAGATTATTCCATTGGCTCCAATGGCGGGCGAAGATCGAATCTCACCTCCCGTCGGAAAACTCCACCTAGCTATTGGCGTGGACCCGACATTGGCGTAAGGCGCCAATCCGTTATTCAATTTATTACCGCGAAATTTTGGCCAAGGCGAGTTCGGTGTTCCGCATGTGGATAAGAAGGCGGCGAATAGGATAGGCGTGACTACACAAAGGATTATCGAACGCATAGTGAGGACTTCTCCTATCAAATTGAAATGAGGAACACTATTATGCGGTTTCCAAGGCTTGTCAATGTCTTTCTGCGCAACTTGGGATTTAGATGGAATGTTGGAGAAGGGTAAGTACACGGACGATTGGGCCGATAAGATAGTGTAGTCTCAAGCAGTGAGAAGTGAGAAGGAATAGCACTAACTATGGTGCGGATTTCACTAACTATGAGAACCGAGAGCGGGCGAGGGCGGCCGCGTTTCCAGTATTTGCCCTTCCCTTAAGCAGAGAGGTTGAGTTTTAGGCAAAGCCTGGTCAATCAGTTCGTCCACTCGGAAAAGAGCGTGGTATTATGAGGACGAAATTTCCCCTCAGTTCTAATTGAAACCGGCAACCTCAGCGATCTTCGCATGATCGTTTTGGGAGGGAGGCAACTATGTTAGCGCACCATCGTTTGCGGCCCTTAGTTTTCATGTTGATGCTGGCCGTTTGCGTAACTGGTGTCGCCTTATCAATACGAGCCGGCATCGAGCGTCGCGGCACACTCTCGGCAGCTGATACCAAACTGGCCGATGGATTAGCGGCGTGGGAGCAAGTCTATTCAGTTTTAACTTCGCCGCGCTGTATCAACTGTCACACGGCAATAAACTACCCGCAGCAGGGTGATGACCGTCATCGCCATTTCGCAAACGTCATCCGCGGTCCCGCCGACAGAGGTGTGCCCGCATTGAATTGTGTGGGATGTCATCAGGAAGTTAACGCCGACAGTACGGGAGTGCCGGGTGGTCCCGATTGGCATTTGGCGCCGCTATCGATGCGGTGGCAGGACGCTAACGATCGTCCATTGTCGAGTGCGGCAGTGTGCCGGGCTGTGACTGATCGATCGCGAAACGAAAATATGGACGGGCCCGCCCTGCTGAAGCATCACGAAGGAGCGGCGTTGGTCCTGTGGGCGTGGAATCCGGGCCGGAGGCCGGACGGAACGATGAGAACTTTGCCGCCCCTGACGCATGCGCAGTTTGTCGCTGCGACTCGTACGTGGGTTGACGCCGGCACTCCATGCCCGCGCGCAAGATAGGAGACAAGCCATGGCAACTTATCAACTGAATGTAAATGGCCAGTCCAAACAGGTGAACGTCGATCCATCGACGCCACTGCTTTGGGTCTTACGCGAGGAACTTAAAATGACAGGCACGAAATACGGTTGCGGTATCAGTGCCTGCGGCGCGTGCACAGTGCACCTTGGCGGCATAGCAACCCGCTCATGCGTGGTACCGGTGTCGCTGATTGGGGACCGGAAGATCACTACGATTGAAGGTGTAGGTCAGGATCCAGTGGGCCGCGTGGTGCAGAATGCCTGGGTCGAAAAAGATGTCGTTCAATGTGGTTACTGTCAAAGCGGACAGATTATGAGCGCGGTCGCACTGCTAAAAGAGACACCAAAACCGACGGACGAGAACATTGAAGAATCGATGGGTGGCAATCTCTGCCGCTGCGCTACCTACGTCCGAATCCGTGAAGCGATCAAGCGTGCGGCGGAACAGATTTGAAGAGCGGCACGGGCATCGCGCCCGCGAATCTCAGGCGCAAGATGCGTGTGCCACATAAGGAGATCAAGCAAATGCGAGCAGCACTCAAGCGGGAAAATGATCTGCATCTAAACCGGCGCAGCTTTCTGAGAGTATCTACCGTTGCGGCCGGTGGCTTGCTGGTTTCTTTGTATCTGGATCTTCCGGCATTAGCTCAGGAAGGAGGCCCAGCGCCGCCGCCGAAAGTTTATCCGCCGGATGCGTTCGTTCACATCAGGCCTGACGGCAAAATCCTCATCACAGTAAATCGTCTTGAGTTTGGTCAGGGAGTGCAAACCTCTCTGCCGATGATCCTGGCCGATGAAATGGATGCTGACTGGTCGCAGGTAGTGGCTGAACTCGCGCCCGCGGCTGATGTCTATAAGGATCCGTCTTTCGGCATTCAGATGGTGGGCGGTTCCGGCTCGATCGCGCATTCATTTCAGCAGTACCGTGAGCTGGGAGCGAAAACGCGCGTAATGTTAATTGCGGCCGCCGCGGACCGTTGGCACGTCGCGCCGGAACAATGCCGCACCGAAAACAGTGTCGTTTATGGCCCTAACGGAAAATCATTACGCTATGGCGAACTCGCGAATCACGCGGCCCGACAGGCTGTGCCCGAGAAAGTGCGCCTGAAGAACCCTTCGGAATTTCGCCTGATTGGCAAAAAGGTGCCGAGGCTTGATAGTCATGCGAAGTGTGATGGCTCGCAGAAGTTCGGACTTGATCTCGACCTTCCCGGAATGAAGATCGCCGTGGTGGCTCACCCGCCGGTATTCGGCGGACGCGTGAAGCGCATAGATGACAGCGAAGTTCGCGCCATTGCCGGAGTGAAGGACGTGTTCGAGATCCCACTGGTGAAGGGAAGCGGCGTGGCAATTGTTGCCGACAGGTTCTGGACTGCAAAGCAGGCCCGCGACCGTTTGAAGATCGATTGGGATTTATCCGGTCTTGAGCTCGCGGATACTTCACGGTTGTGGACCAGATACAAAGAACTCGCACGCACTCCGGGGAATGTTGCGGTCGCAAACGGTAACGATAAGGCGATCGATGGTATTCCCGCGGCCAGACGAATGGTGGCCGAATATGAATTTCCTTATTTGGC
>Ga0134121_10005181_pt1 | contig 10623 bp, 8 predicted proteins | sample KB301_FD_96463 | JGI IMG/M metagenome (GOLD analysis project Ga0134121, IMG submission 96463) | Terrestrial soil microbial communities without Nitrogen fertilizer from Kellogg Biological Station, Michigan, USA - KB3-0-1 | ecosystem: Environmental > Terrestrial > Soil > Unclassified ...
CTTCAATCATGGCTACTGGCGCATCAATGCCACAGGCGCAGTTTCAGGTACCTACCAGGTTACACTTTATAATTCAGGAATGAGTAACAATACCGGACTTGGATGGACGGTGGTGAAAGCACCTGCAGGAACGGGAGCATTTGCGCTTTCAGGACTCTGCTTTCCAGGAAGCACTGCTGCGCAGACAAGGCGTGACAACCTGAATGGATTCTCTGACTTTGCCACTGTGCAGTCATTGACGCCGCTGCCGATACAACTCCTTTATTTTGATGCAACGCCGCATGGTGAAGATGTGATTTGCAATTGGGCTACTGCTTCAGAAATAAACAATGACCATTTCGAACTGGAACGGAGTCATGAAAACAACAACTTCTCACTGGTCACAGTGGTAAGAGGTTTCGGCGCCGGGTCTTCTACGCAGATCCTTTCCTATGGCTACGTAGACGAAGAAATCTGCACAGGCATACTTTATTACCGGCTTAAACAGGTTGATATCGACGGACGATTTACTTACAGCAATACCATTGCAGTGAATTGCAACGATTCTAAAAACAACATCACGCTTTTCCCGAACCCTGCCAATTCAGAGATCAACATTTCTTATCCTGAGCCGCAGTCACCAACTGTTAGCGTTGTGATCTCTGATGTATTTGGAAAAATCATTTACGACCATGACCAGGCAACGACAAAAGGTGTCAACCTTGTGCGCGTAAAGACTGCTGATTATCCTTCAGGAGTTTATTATGTACGCGTAAAAGACAACAGTAGCACTCCGTGGATCGCCAAGTTTGTGAAGCAGTAAGGGCCGGAATTTTTTATTTATTATTTCTTCTCCCCACCATCAGCTTGCCTGAATAATGCTGTTGATTTCCTGCATCATTAATTTTTAAAATGTACATGCCCTCACCCAGTTTATTCAACGGAATAATAAATGGCGAATGATCCATGTTCTGTTCAAGCACTTTTCTTCCTGTCACATCAAATACAGCAACCGACAAATCATCCCCTGCCTTCATATCTCCCAATTCAACTGTTGCCTCATCCCATGCAGGATTGGGATAAACCTTGATGTTGCTTTGCTGCAATTCATGCACACCGTTTAACGTGTCGGCAATGTAAAATGGAAAACTGCAGTCCAGCGAACTGTAAAACAAAGTGTACAGGTTCAGCTTTCCGTTGAAAGGCAAATGAAGCGGAGCTACGATGTCCATCGTATGCGGCTGAAATCCCTGCCCGATACCGAAGTAATACACAGTCTCCTTTGCAATGGTATCCATCGCTGCGTCGAAAAGAACAAAGGCCGGGTAGTCAAAAAGCACCGAAGAATGATTGTCGGCATAAATGGTCAGGGTGTTCGGACCCAATGAATCAAAAGTACAGCAACTGATCACCAGCGAATCACAGGCAGGAAGATTCTGCGCATTCGAAAGGCCGGCAACAAGTACGAGGCAACAAAGTATTATTTTTTTCATGCGAAAGAATTTATGGCAAGGTAATAAAAAGCCCTGCCCGAAGAATCGCCCGCAGGCCTTTCCGGTTATTGTTACAGGAGGAACCGTCGTTTGTACCAAACATTGGTTAGTTTTGTAGTAAGCAACACCACTTTATATTACTGCAATGATCAAGAAACTTCTCCTTACATCTTTTGCAATGGCAACCTGTTGCACCATGCCGGCGCAAACGTGGCAGGCCGTGGGAGTGACGGGATTCTCTCCCCCCGTAGCGCAAAATACATTGACTTCTTTTGCAATAGATCATACAGGAAAATTGTATGTCGCCTTATCAAATGCATTCGATTCTGCAAAAGTGTATGTGATGAGTTACGATGGCGCATCCTGGACGGTAGTCGGTAATGCCGCTGTTTCACCATCCCGTGGCTACGGTGTTTCAATCGCAGTTGACTCACATAATTTTCCATGGGTGGTATTCGGCGATGTCGCCAATGCTTACAAAGCATCAGTAAAAAAATTTGACGGAAGCGTTTGGTCAGATGCAGGTCCCCCGGGTTTTTCTGACGGCCAGGCAGAGGATCTCACCATCACACTGGATGGCAACGATACTGCGTATGTATCATATGTTGACCAGTTTTATACCGGAAGGGCCGTGGTGAAAAAATTAAACGGAGCTTCCTGGGACAACGTCGGTACTCCCGGCTTCACTGCCGGTGGCACAGGACAAATGACGCTGGCACTCAACGGCAGCGGAGTTCCTTACGTGGCCTACCAGGACCAGGCAAATGGTTTCGGAGCCAGCGTCATGATGTTTAACGGAACAGCCTGGGTGCACGTCGGGGCCGGCACCTTCTCCAACGGCACCTGCCAGTTCAATCACATCACCTTCGATCATGCGGGCACAACGCCTTATCTTTGCTACAACAACGGATATAATCCATTTGCCCCCAACGTGCAGGCTTATGACGGAGCAAACTGGGTGTACATCGGGGGGCAGAATTTAAACACGGATATGGACTATCAAAACAATATTGCGCTTGACGGAAACAACATGCCTTACGTAATTTTTCCTGACGGGAGCTTCGGTGGGAAAGCGTCTGTCATGAAATACGACGGCTCCTCATGGCTCTATGCAGGGAATACCGGTTTTTCAGCCGGCCAAATATGGTATCCAAATATTCTTACTGATTCGTTCGACAATGTTTACGTGGAATATTTTGATGATGCAGATTCCAATAAAGTTTCTGTCATGAAACTTGAAACAGGTTCCTTCATAGGAAAAGTTCATCCCGAAGAATTATTTTCTGCTTCTCCAAATCCCGCTTCAGCAATTGTTTCAATTCGTACTACAGGCGAATGTGGAAATGCAGAACTGGTGATTACAAATATGCTTGGAAATGAGATGTACAGGAAAACAATAACTGCAGAAAATTTTCTGATTGATATTTCAGCATGGAGCAAGGGAATTTACTTCCTAAAAATGACAGGCGGAAAAAATAATTTCCCGGCTAAGAAGCTAGTCGTTCAGTAAGCCTTACAACCACGACATTTTAAATACCGGGTGAACTTCCCATAACGTTTGCACCAGGGCAGAACCGTGATTATGTCCGGCGTCAGGATCAGACTGGGAAAAATGAGAGTTGTCGAAGAACACAAACCCCGTAACCGTGATGCGCGGCAAGGCTGGTAAAGCCGTCGTGCCAAATTCATATTTCTTTTTCCTGGTGAGGTTGTATTTATCGTGCAGTTGCTTAAAAATTTCTTCGCGCAAATCGCAGTACTCATCTGTATTCGGCACCTCCGCGATAAAACGGAAAGCCCCATCGGCTTTAAGCGTGGAGATTTCCATGTGAAGATCGCAATCGTCCGGCGATTCCTTTAACAGGCGCAGGTAACCGGTGATCTTGATAATCTTTTTCTCATTCGGCAGTTCAAGCAATGCATCGTGTTTGATCTGCGTGAGTTCATCATTCGTGATCTTCAGCTTGCACAGTTTTGTAAACGTATATTTAACGGCCTGGGAAGCGCTTCCGGCATGACGCGTTTTTAATTCCCAGCGATGATGAGAGCTGGTGCCCGTACTTCCGCATGGACAGTCAGCCGTGCAGCAAAGAATAAAAGCAAAGAAAAGGAGCAGCAGGGGCAGTGAAGTTTTCATGGCGTATTATTTTGACCTGGTCATGGTCGTTTGCAGGCTAAGGTAGCAAATACCTGCATCCGTCAACCGCGCAAGGAGTTTTCGCCGATCCCAAACAATCATTAGCTTTGTATCAGTTGGACGAAGGGAAAAGATTATTGGAAGATTTATCTAACTCATAATTCCGACATCATGAAAACTATTCTGATTGTACTCAGCAGCGTGCTTCTGTTTACATCGTGCAAGCAGGAAGACGAACCGCAGCAAAACAACACACCAGGATCAACGAATCCTGCTTTCACAGCCACGTTGCACGACACCTCTTTCACGGGAAACTATTTCAGCAACTCTTACCCGGGGCCGCTGCTTCAGTTGTATGCTTACGACACCGTTACTCAAAGGTCCGTGACGATCACGGTTGAAAGTAAAAACACCGGGACCTATGCCATGACTACCATTCTGAACGGCACCAGCGCATCCTGCCAGGGCGGCGGCGGCATCGGATATTATTCTATTCACGGCGGCGGCCATGGCAGCGTCACCATTTCGTCAAGCTCTGCGTCGAGCGTTTCAGGCAATTTTTCCTTCACCGGGTATAACCTCTCCGGAACTGATTCTGCCGCTGTTTCCGGTCAGTTCAGCAACATGACATTCTAGCTTTCAGGCCGGAAATGAAGCCTTAGAACTTCCGGTTTCAGGCCAGGTGCATGGTGATTTGCTCCGTCCGTAATAGCCAGGGGTATTTACCCCGTTAGGGCGAAACGCCCTCCCACCAAGCTTTACAGCCCTTTTGCCAAAATCCTTCTTGCTAATTTGATTAGTGGGTTAGATTTGAGAAGCAAACTCTTTTTTTGTATGAAAAAGCTTCTTTTAAATTTACTCTATTATCAATTTGCTTTTTTTTCTTCTGCCGCTCAAAGTCCGCTGGTGAAAATGTGGGATAAAACCTTCGGAGGTAACAGCGATGACATCCCCGTTTACTTCCAGCAAACAAGCGATGCAGGATTTATCATCGGGGGATATACTTATTCAGACGTGGGTGGTGATAAAACAGAGCCTCTGAAAAATGCACAGGGCATTGTCGATTTTTGGATTGTAAAAACAGATTCCCTGGGCAATAAACAATGGGATAAAGATTTTGGCGGAGCCAACGGCGACCAGCTAAATTCATTGCAACAGACATCTGACGGCGGCTATATTCTCGGAGGCATGTCGGCTTCCATTATCAGCGGGGATAAAACATCGGCATGCTGGGGAAACTGGGACTACTGGATCCTGAAACTCGATCCGCTTGGAAATATTTTGTGGGATAAAGATTTCGGCGGAACTTCTTCTGATCAGCTCATCAGCCTGAAGCAAACAACTGACGGAGGTTATATACTGGCAGGAAACTCCGCTTCTGACAGCAGTGGCGACAAAAGCCAGCATTGCAGGGGCGCCCAGGATTATTGGGTTGTTAAGACAGATTCCCTAGGCAATAAGCAGTGGGACCGCACATTCGGAGGAATGGATGCCGACAAGCTGTTTGATGTGCGCCAAACCTCAGATGGCGGATACATCCTGGGCGGTTCTTCGTCCTCATATATAAGCGGCGACAAAACGGAAGATGTATTTGGCATAGATGACTATTGGGTCGTTAAAATTGATTCCCTTGGAAATAAAGAATGGGACAAAGATTTCGGCGGAACTGACAGCGACATTCTTTATTCCTTGCTGCAGACCAGCGATGGCGGTTATATTCTCGGGGGGCGATCCGGCTCTGACGTCAGCGGAAATAAAACACAGCCGCTATGGGGTGGCTATGATTTCTGGATTGTAAAAATTAATTCTCTTGGAATAAAAATATGGGATAAGAGTTACGGCGGAACGCAGAATGAAGATGAGTTCGGAAATGTTTCCCTCACAGATGACGGCGGATATTTAATTGCCGGGACTTCTTATTCACCCGTCAGCGGAAATAAAACGGAAAGTAACATGGGCCAGGAACAATCATGGTTCCTGAAACTGGATTCACTGTTTGACATTCAGTGGGACAAGACTGTTTTCACAGCCTGTCACGATGAAATAGGAATGGCGATCCAGACCACCGGGCAATGTTATGCAGTTGTGAATTCAAACGGACCATCATGCACAACGGGCGGATACCGGACACAGGAAAGCTGGAACGGCAGCAGGGATTACTGGATCGTGAAATTTTGCGACAGCACTTATTTTCCTCCAGCCGCGGCCGCCGGCGGAATCCAGGCGCTTTGTCCGGGCACGTGCACTTCTTTTACGAACCTTTCAGTGAATTCAGTTTCATGGCAATGGAATTTCCCCGGAGCTACACCTGATACAAGTTCAGCATTGAATCCTTCCAACATCTGCTATGGCGCACCGGGAAATTATGACGTGACGCTTGTCGCCAGCAATTCTCATGGAAGCACCGATACGCTTACACTTCCGGGTTTCATTGTAGTGTACCCCTACCCTGCTGCACAGGGCATCGTGCAGCACGATGATACGCTGCTGGCCAACACGGGCGCAACAAGCTATCAATGGTACTTCACAGGTAATGCCATTGCAGGAGCCACAGATTACTTTTATGTAGCCACGCAGAACGGAGACTACAACATGATTGCGACAGATGTGAACGGTTGTGAAGTGGAAGCTGCGATCTACAGCGTGATTACAAATCTTCCTGGAAGCGGCCTGCATGACCAGGTTGAATTTTTTCCCAACCCGTTCTCCAAAGAATTATATGTTGCTTCAGAAAAGCCGGCCGTCGTTGAAATAAAAAATATTTTTGGCGAGACTGTATTCACAGTTAATGCAGTTGCCGGTCATGAAAATGAAATGGATTTGGATTTTCTTTCACGTGGGGTTTACCTGCTTCGCATAACCACCGGGGAAAAAAGCAATGCCTGGAAAATTGTGAAAGAATAAATAATCCAATTCTTCCTGCTCACATCAATGCATACAGAACAGGTTTGCTCGGGCTTGCATCATTTTCAAAGCTTGCAATCATCAGGTTGAGAATATAACTGCCGTCTTTCACCCTGTCCGGTACATAAACAAATTCAGTGATCGTTGCCGCCAACCTGGCCTGTTGCGGGTAATTCCAGAATGCATGGTGCGCTGAAAGTTTTCCTCCATCCATTTCCCTGTCCACCGATGGAAGATCAAGCAAGAGGTGTTCGATTCCCTTTTCACGGATCCATTTCGCAGCCTCCTCTTCCATGTATGGCGGATTTGTTCCGGAATATTTTTTAGTGAGCTTGCTCTTCATATTAGGCAGGGTCCGGATGATCAAGGCCCCGGGAGCAGCAATGCCTGAATTCTGGGTTAAGCATTTTGCAATTTGTGCTTTCGTAATCACAAGGTCCTCGCCGGTTTTTTGCGGCGCCACAGAGATCAGCCTGGCCGTAAAGAAAAACTGCTTAAGGCACTGGTTGAGTGAGATCAACTCTTTAGAGATGTGACCAACACTTTCAGTATGTGTTCCATTCCCGTGCGGGTTAAAAACAATATTATTCACGTTACAAGATCCGCCTTTATTTACTGCTCCAACAAAACTTCCGATGCGCACAGGTTCTATCCTGACTTCGGGTATAAAAAAAGCATTTACATTTTTCTTGCCCGCCCGCAACGGAATTGAAATGTCAAGCGGTTTGGAAAGATCGATCCTGTAATTTTTATTCGCGACGGTAATCGTTGACTGCATAAAGAAAAAAGCAGGATTTAATACAGAATAATTTTATGATTGCCGGTCATGTTTTCTTTAGAAACTTTCGCAAAATAAATTCCTTTTGGCAAAGATGAAAGATCAAGAATGAGCTCGTCATCCTTAATATTCATTTTGTCCAGTACCATTTCTCCAAGCAGGTTCAGCAACTGTAGATTTTTTGTGCCCCCATGCCCCGAAAATTTCAGCGTGACTTTACCGTTCGCGGGATTCGGATAAACGGATGAAACCGGGTCCACCATTTCATGGATGCCATTACAATTCAGAACCACGACATCAGTTTCAAGCGTATCAGAAGTCATTCCGCATGAATCGGTAACGTAAGCGGAGTAATGTGTATCCGACGTAGGGCAAACTGTTATCGGGTTCCCTGTAAGTCCACCGGGGTTCCACGTAATTGTATATGGCGGCAGTCCGCCTGCTGTTGACACAAGCAGGTTTGCACAGTCTCCGTTACAAATGGTCTGAACACTGGAAATTCCGGTAATGTCAGTTGTCCTCCCTTCAATGGTCAATATCAAATCGCTGTTTGCCGTGATGCATGAAGCATCACACGGTACAATAGGAATCCAGTTACACCTTCGGAACTTCATTTCGAAACTAAGCGGATAGGATGCGCATTGCGCCGGAAGCAGGCAAGGGAACAAAGGCGGCACCGCATTTAATAACTGTGCCGGCCAGAAAAAACAATCTCCCTGGATGCCACCGAGGCACGTGAAATTTCTACTTGTGCAGGAACCGATGGAAGAGGTCATCGTTATATCGAACCCGCCGTCATCACGAACGCAGGGAAGATTTGCCAGGTAAGAAAAATAGACATTGATGGCAGTTATTTCACAGTCAGGCGGAGTCATTAAATTATTAATGAAGTAGCTGCAGCCCTGGGTACCGCAAACGGCAGTGTAACCTGAACCGGTGATTACAAGGGTATCCGAAGATTGCACTAACGGATCCAGGGTGACAGGGTATTGAAGCGAAACCTGGTTCAGCCAATTTACATCTACAAAATAATCAAGTGTGCTGGTGTTCATCACAAAAGGCATCTCCGCATATTTTTCATCAGAAGTATTTGCATCGTGTACAAAACTCTTGCGGAAGGAAAAAAATTCGGTTCCGTTGTTTCCGGTAATTGCAAACGCCCCGGCATGCTTATTCCCCCCGGCAAGTTCAGATTGGGAGAAGTCTGCCTTCAATCCATCAGGGATCGCTACCTCTTGCCGCATCACCAGCCAGCCCCCGTTCAATTGCAGCTTGTTATTCAGGATGAAATTTGTTTCTACGCGGCCGGCATTCGCGATCATCTGCAGGTCTATGCCGGGGTAGAAATCCTTCAGGAGAAAAATTGTTTCCGAATAGTTTTCTGACCGGGTCATGTTATTCCAGTTGCCTTCACCAAGCGAAGTTTCACTTCCGTCAGCAGCGATGTGAACCAGCGAAATATTTTTATTGAAGCGGAGTTCTTTTCCGTTGCCCGTGATAGAAGCAAATCTATTTTGAAAATCAATCACAACCGGGGATGGCTGCATGCGCGCCGCATAAACATTTTCATTTTCCTTCACCACGCGCGGATCCTTCGTCCGCCAGAAACCATCGGCGTCTTTGAAGTTCATGTTTCCGAGCGACTGCTGCTTGTAAATTGTTTTGCTGCCATCGCCGTTCAGCATAAAAAATTCCCGGCTGTTGGCACTGCGCTTTTCAATTTCCTCAGTGCAATCCTTGCAGGGGGCATTGAACGGAAGGATTCCTTTTTCAGGGTGCTGCGGATTTGTTAACTGAGCATGCCCTGTGGTAACAATGAAAATCAGAAAGAACAAAACTGGAAAATTTTTCATGGTATGAGAGGTTTAGATTTCTCAAAGATGGGAAAATATATTATTCAGCAGCAGAAAAATAGGTACATACCCCAAATGGCCGCAGCCAAGGGGATTCCAGGCTCACATTTTTTGTAAGTTCTTGAATGTTTTTTAAAAAAATTAACAGGCCCCCTTTTTCCAGGGTCGGCTACAGAGTAAAATTCGGCGATCACCCACTCTTGTAAGCGATTCACCCATGTTTATATCCATTGGTCAAAAAAGCGGTTTTCGTAAAACATAAAGATGTATTTTTCGTCCAACAATTAATTCTTCCAAAAAAATTACGGGAGGTATACCATGATCAAACGAATCTTTACTCTGCTTATCCTGTTCATCGCTGCATGTACAGTTTCAAATGCCCAGCGCACAGCCAATCTCAGCTATGGCACCGGCATCGTCAATTACATGGGTGACCTGGGCAATGAAAAAAATTTTCCGTTGAGTTCTGCCAATGTCGGGATGGAAATTACGGTGCGTGACTTCCTGAACAATCCCGAAAAATCTCATGTGCTTAACAGGCCCTTCGGCGTAGAAACACGCTTTAGCTGGCACCGCCTTCAATATGATGAGACTGCTCCACTGGGCGGGAAAGAAGGCAAAGAACTGCGCAACTACCACCGCGGATTGAGTTTCAGAAATGACCTGTTCGGCATCAGTGCAAACGTTACTTATACACATTACGCCAATCGCTATCGCCCTTTGTATAAGCAGCGTTTTGCTTATTTCCTTTTGGCAGGTGCCGGCGTATTTTATGGCACGCCAAAAGCCGATCTTTTCCATGGTTCGGTAGATCTGAAAAACAGGTACTACTATTGGAATGACGGAACGATTCACGACGTTGATGAAAGGTCAGGCCAGCAGGGGAACATTATTGAGAAAGACGGAAAGTACGAAACTAATCTCCCCGACTGGCATACAGAAGGCCAGGGAAAAGGAAATGAAACGGGAAATAAAAAACAATACAGCACTGTGAACGTCGGATTTCCGCTTGGTGTGGGCATCCGCTATGGCTATAATAAAAACATCACCATCTCTGCTGAACTTGATTACTACTACTTCATCACCGATTACCTGGATGACGTAAGTGACAGGTATGCCACCTACGATGAGCTCGCTGCAAGTTTTTCTGATCCGAATGATTATGAGATCAGTAAATATGTTACAGATCCAACCGGCTACGGATCAAGCGGAGAAATCAATGTAGCGACAAGTCCACGCGGCAACCCGAAACTGAAAGACGCCTACACTTTCTTCAGTCTTGAGATCGCTTACAAGATTACACTTCATCAAAAAGGAGTTTATGGCCAGTTGGCCAAAAACTAAAGCGCCGGTTTTTCAACGGTACTTTTCCACCGTTTGCTGCATGCTTGAATCGTAATCAAGTATGATGTTTTGAATCCCGGATGCAATTACTTTCCCGAGGTCATCCTTTGTTACTCCGTACACCATACGTTTATC
>Ga0134121_10005182_pt1 | contig 10623 bp, 13 predicted proteins | sample KB301_FD_96463 | JGI IMG/M metagenome (GOLD analysis project Ga0134121, IMG submission 96463) | Terrestrial soil microbial communities without Nitrogen fertilizer from Kellogg Biological Station, Michigan, USA - KB3-0-1 | ecosystem: Environmental > Terrestrial > Soil > Unclassified ...
CGGCGGGTACCGGGACGCCGACGGGTACGTATACGTGATGGGCCGGGTCGACGACGTGATCAACGTGGCCGGGCACCGGCTGTCCACCGGGCAGATGGAGGAGGTACTGGCCAGCCATCCGGCCGTGGCCGAGTGCGCGGTGATCGGCGTGCAGGACTCGTTCAAGGGCCAGATACCCCGCGGGTTCGTGGTGCTGAAGGCAGGCGTTAGCACCGAGCCGGACGCGTTGTCCGCCGAGCTCGTCACCCTGATCCGGGACCGGATCGGGGCGGTGGCCGCGCTGCGCCGCGTCGACGTGGTAGCCGGCCTGCCCAAGACCCGCTCCGGCAAGATCTTGCGGAAGACCATGCGCGGCATCGCCGACGGCGCCGACGAACCAGTCCCCTCAACAATCGAAGACCCCGCCGTACTCGAGGTCCTACGCCCCGTACTCAGCGACTAAGCACTTAGCGGAGCCGTGGCCGGAGGCGGCAAGCCAGGCGATGCGCGGCACATCCGGCGCGGGCACGGCGCGTCCGGGAGATATGACGACCCGGGTCCCTTGATCCGGGGACCTTCGGCCCTGCCTGGACCGTCCGGCACCGGGAAACTTGGTTATAAGAACGTTTCGCTGCAGCCGTCGGCCGGGCTTGACTGCGGGTGCGATGTTGTGCAGGTGACGTCCGCGAGTGACGGCAATGTTGGCGCAGACCGTGTCGAAAAGTCTGGCAGAAATGGGCGTGAACCATGTCTGAACTAGCCTACGAAGATATCAAGGTCGGCGATGAGGCTTCGCTCACCAGGACGATCACCGAAGTTCACATCGTCAATTACGCCGGTCTGACCGGCGACTGGAACCCGGTTCACGCCGATGCCGAACATGCTGCGCAGTCGATGTTCGGAGAACGGATCGCGCACGGCATGCTGGTAGCGGGGCTGATCTCCGCGGTGCTGGGTACCCAGCTTCCCGGGCCGAATTCTATTTACCTCGGCCAGGATCTGAAATTCGTAGCTCCAGTCATGATCGGCGACACCATCAAGGTCGTCGTGACGGTCACCGACAAGCGCGATGAGAAAAGGATCATAAAGCTGCGGACGGCCGCTTACAACCAGCGCGGCGAAATGGTCATAGACGGCAGCGCGGCCGTGAAGAAAGTGGGCCTGTAGCTTGTAACCGGACCCGGCCGCGGGCGGGCGGGCGCACTGGCCCGTTCGGGTCGCGGAAGCCGAATGTCGTGCTACTAGCTTTCGGGAGAGGTGACCATGGACCGGGCAGCACCGTCGGCGGCACCGAGACATCCGGACATGCCGGACCTGATGGCAGAGATCTGGCATGTCGTTCAGGACTTGCCAGTTTTCCTCACCGCGCCGCTCTACCGCCGGTGGCACCTGCGCTGGGGGGCCACCGCGGCCGAGGCGACCGCGGAGCTGCCTGGTGACACCATGGTGCCCGCGGCGCAGTACCGCTCGACGAGGGCCATCACTATAGACGCTCCGGCCAGCGAGATATGGCCCTGGCTGGTCCAGATGGGCTGCCTGCGCGGCGGCTTCTACAGCGACGACCTGCTGGACAACCTGGCTCACCCGAGCGCTACTACGATCATCCCCGAACTCCAGCACCTCGAGGTTGGCCAGCTGATCCCTATGTCGCCGCCGGGCCGGACATCGGAGCGCACCGCGTTCAGCGTTCACTCCTTCCGGGTCAACGAGTGGCTGCTGTGGAGCAAACCGGACAGCACATGGGCGTGGTCGCTCACCCCGACCGACACGGGCGGGACGCGGCTGGTGGCCCGCATCCGCGCCTGGTACGACTGGCGGCACTCGCTGGCCGGGACGGCCGCCGTGCTGCTGATGGAGTTCGGCGACTTCGCCATGCTCCGGCGGATGCTGCGTGGCATCAAGGCACGCGCGGAATCCGGCCGCAAGGTCCAGCCCGGAAACCAGGACGTCAGGTCGAAGGCGTAGGTCTCTGACGGATGCGACGATCGGCCTTCCATGCTCAGCCGGGATCAGAGCTTGAGAGCGGCCTCCAGGAAGCCGATCACGTGAGCCTCCCAGGCCCGGGGCGCGGTGGTCAGGCCCTGAGTGTGCCCGGCGTGCGGCACCACCCACACCTGCACGGTGGCGGGCGAGGCGGCCCGGAACCAGCGGGCCGCGACCGGCTCGTCGGCGACCGCCCCGCCGGCGATGATCAACGTCGGCCGGCCACCGGCCGCGCGGACCGCATCGGGGATGCTCATCGGCCGCGGGGCGCCGCTGATCAGCCCGGCCGCGGAGTACATGACCCATTCCATCCTGCGCTGGAGGGCCCCTTCGGTGCCGCCCGGCAGCCAGCCGTGGTCGGCGAGTTGCTGGCCGGTCGCGCCCTCGGCGACCACGGCGCGGATCCTGGGATCGGAGCCGGCCGCGGCCAGGGCCTGCTCGCCGCCCATGGACTCGCCGAGCACAGCGATCTTGTCGGCCCGGACACCGGACTGCCGGTCCAGAAACGACACGGCGCCGACCAGGTCCCAGTTACCCCACCACCCGAAGTCCATCGCGTGCCCGCCGGAGCGGCCGTGCCCGCGGGTATCGACCAGCAGCGCGCCGTAGCCGTGCCGGGCCAGCACGGCTGCCTGCCCGAGCACCGCGGTGCGGGTGGACCCGGCGCCGGGCAGCAGCACCACGGCGGCGCCGTTGCGCGGCGGGATATACCAGGCCGACAGCCGCACCCCATCTACGGTGCGGAACGCCACATCCTGATAGCCGAGGCCGTAGCGTGCCGGGGTTGCCGGTCCCAGCGGTCCGGGCGGACGGTTGGTCGCGTTGACCGCCACGGTCAGCGGCAGCAGCACGAACCACAGCACGGCCACCGCCATCGGCACGGCCAGCAGCCGCCACCAGCCCGGTATTGCCCGGATCAGCGTTACCGCCCCCCAGGCGAGCAGGACGACGCCGGTCACCAGCACGACGACCGCCGCTGCCGCCGCCGCGTCCAGCCCCGCTTTCGCCAGGTGCGCGCTGGCCGCACCCGCGCCTGCCGCGGTGCCCGCGATTCCGAGTGCCAAAGCTGTCGCGCCCTGGCCGACGCGCCTGGCCCGGCGGGTGAACCAGACGGCCCAGGTGGTCACCGCGACGACCAGCAGGACTCGCGCCGCCTGCCATGTCACCGAACCGTCGAGCCCGGCCAGCAGGGCGAAGGCTACCCCCTCGACAGCAAGGACCGCGGGCAGCACGACCGGTGGCCGGGAGCGTGAAGGAACATCCTCACGCGGTGATCGCGGGAGTACACCCGCATTCTTGCCCGCCATCATCCCTCATCTCATCTGGCCCGTCGGGGATGCTAGTTCTGCGCGATGCCTGCCGCCAGCTTGGCGGCCCAGTCGCGGGCCCGGTCCTGCTCCTGAGGCTCGAGCCGGTCCTGCTTGGTCACCAGGAAGCTCTCCGGCTCCGCGACCACGTCGAAGCCGTGCTGGCGCAGCAGGCGGCTCACGCTCTTGGCGGCCCGGCCGGTCAGTGCGGCGGGCCCGTGCATCCTGGTGTCGAAGGCGGCCGCCCTGACCGGGTGGTCGCCAAGCGAGCCGAACCACTCACGCAGCCCCGGGCCCAGCGCGTCCGGCTCGACCGTCAAGCCGCCGATCGGCTTGTCCGCGGCCTGGACAGCCGCCTTGCGGGTGCTGGCCCGGCTCATCCCGTGAACGTGTGTCGGCCCGCCGACTACCACCAGGTCGACGTCGGCGATAAGCTCCGGCTTGGCGTGTGACACCGGGACGACGCGGACATCGAAGGCGGCCTCGAGCCCGGCCCCGATGGCATCGGCAATCCGGTGCGTGTTGCCGTACATGGACTCGTAGACGACTACAGCGCGCATTATCTTCACCCCTGATCTTCGGTACTTCCGCGTCCATCGTGCCGCGCCGGAACCGGTGACCGGCAGGGACGAACGTCACCGCGCGAGCCGACCGAAGCCGGCGCTGTCCAGGGCAGTTGGTCCCCCGCCGCGGCGGCGTTGGTCTCCATTGCGCGGGACCGCCGTCACTGCCGGGAGCGCTGGCCGGCGTCAAGGCTGGGTGGTAAGCGCAGAGCCGCCAGCTCTGCCATGCCTCGACTAAGGAGGCTTGCCATGAAGTCCGTACGTACGACTGTAGCCGCAGCGGCGCTGGCGATCGCGGTGGTGCCAGTCACGCTCGCCGGCTGCGGCAGTCAGCCCGCCACCCCCGCGGCCACGCCCTCCAGCACGCCGACCGCGACGGCACCGGTCAGCCCGGCGACGACACCGGCACCGATCCAGACGCCGGGTCCGGGCGCTACCTCGCCGACGCCGTCCATCCGGGTGGTGTCCTCCCGGCTCGCCGACCCGTGGCACTGGCCGAACGACCTGGCCAGGCCTGGCCGGGTTACCCACAGCTACCCGGTACCGCCTATGCCCGAACTCGTCCAGATCAGCGTGGGCTACCACTCCGAGGAGCACGGACAGCTGCCGTATAGCCGGATGTCCTTCACCTTCACGCGGGCGTTCCCGAGCTACCACTTCGAGTGGGTCAGCCAGCTGGTCAGTGACGCCAGCGGGAAGGTGTTCCCGCTAGCCTGCACCGACGTGCTGAAGGTGGTGTTCGACCAGGCTCAGGCGCATAGCGCCGACGGGGCGCGGTCCACGATCGTTTCTCAGCCGGGTCGGCCCATCGGCTACCCGAGCATGACCGACTATGCCCGGGCCGGTGACTACGAGGGCGTCCTGATCTACGGGATCGGATATACCCGCGCCGTTCTGCTCTCCAACCCGCAGACCTACGTCCGTGCGTACGAGGTCGAGGTGGTCACCACAGCGGGCCAGCACCGGTACGTCGTGGCCATCGACATCAACGCCGCCCAGCACAACTAAGGTTCTGGACGCAGACCGTCGTCGGGTTCAGGCGTCCGCCGCCCGGTGATCGAGGCGGGCCGGATCCGGATCCAGAACGCGTGTTTCGCGGAGGCCACCCACGGCTGCAGGCTTAGGAGGCTCAGGCCCCGGATGTCCGGGTCCTCGTAGATGGCGTAGGCACGGCCATTGACCAGGACGCTCCAGCCGGTCCGGGTGCGCTCGTCGTAGGCGTCCGCCTCGAACGCCACCACGTCCTGGCCCTCGGCGGCGGACAGCTTCGAGCCCCGGGCCGTTCGGAAGACCGGATCGTTACCGTCCATGACATGGTTCACCGGCAGGACCACGATCTCGCCGTCAGCGAAAAAGCTGACCCGTCCCACTGGGACCGTGCCGAGCAGCCGCAGGCACTCGTCGTACGGCAGGATCTCGAGTCCTGAGTGGTCGGCAGGGTATCGTGACATCTCGCGCTCCGCTGGGCTGTGGGCGATCGGGTTGCTGCGTCCGACGGTGACCCACGCGACTTGCGGTCGGCTACAGGCCGAGGTCCCGGCGACGGGGGTCTTTCGGCTCTATAGCGGTGGCTACCGCAGTCGGTGGTGGGTGGTGAAGCGGGCGGCGCGGCGATGCACACGAGGGCGGCGGGCCTGGGCCGACCGCCGGGGCGGGGCGGCAGTGGGTGTGCGGGAGGAGCGGTAGAACCAGTACTTTCCGAGTTCGATCATCAGCAAGTAGGCCACGACCATCACGACAAGGGCGAGGAGAACAGGCCGGGGAGCGGCTGGAAGCCCAGCATTGCGCCGAACGGGCTGGCGGGCCAGCACTGGCCAGGCGCGCGCCCGGTGCGAGCGAACGGCATTCAGGCCGATGGTCTGCAGCCGCCGTTTCGCCTCATCCTCCGATAGGCCCTCTGGGCCACTTCCCACCCGGTCCAGGACATCAGGGACCGGGAGCGCGGCGGCCGCGGCGGCGGTCAGCGGGGACGGGCTTACCGCGCTTTGCCTGCGGCTGGGCACGGCGACTGTCACGGGCACCTCGCTGGAACACGGCTTTCCCCATGCTCGGGGGCCGTGCGTGCACCGGGACAGGGCCGAACGTCACGGCCCCGGCGGACCTTTTACCCGGGTGCCATCGCCTCCGGGCGCCCGACCATGAGCGTGTGAGTGGTTAGGAGGCTGGAGCCATGATTATCGACGACGCCGACCGTGAGCAGGAGCTGCGTGACAAGGCGGTCAGGCGACTCAAGAAGCAGCGCGACTTTCGCAGTCATCTGCTCGTCTACGTCCTGGTCAACACCTTGCTGGTGGTGATCTGGATGATGACCGACCCGCACGGCTTCTTCTGGCCGGTGTTCCCCATCGCCGGATGGGGCATCGGCGTGATCATGAACGCCTGGGACGTCTACGGCCGCCAGGAGATCACCGAGGAGGACATCCACCGGGAGATGGACCGCCTAGGCAAGTAGCTGAGGCGCTAGTAGCGTTTGACCTGCGCAAACTTGATGGTCATCGGCTATGCAGACGGCCCGGAGCCCGTTACTGTGGCCGCGTGCTCGGCGCTGGGTGGACCGAGGCCGTGGCCCTCGCGGCCGCCTTCATTATCTCCGCGATCGCTACACCGGCCGGCATCTCCGGGGCGGTCCTGCTGCTCCCGTTCCAGGTCAGCGTGCTGGGCACGCCCAGCCCTGCCGTCACCCCCACCAACCTGCTCTACAACGTCGTATCCACCCCCGGCGCGCTGTACCGGTATCAGCGGCAGCACCAGACCGGCGGGCGGCTCGCCCTGATCCTGATCACCGGGACCTTGCCAGGCGTGATCGCCGGATCGGTCGTCCGCGTCGAACTAGTTCCCGGCCCTCGTGTCTTCGACCTGATGATCACCGCCCTGCTGTTGCCGCTCGGAATCTGGCTGGCTGCCACACGCCCCGCCCGCAACCACGACTCGAACCAGTCGGTCCGCCCGGCCCGCCACATCCCCGCCCTCGTCTTGATCGGCCTGGCCACCGTGACCGGGTGCGTCGGCGGCATCTACGGGATCGGCGGCGGAGCGATCTTGTCCCCGATCCTGATCGGATCCGGCCGCCCGGCCGCCGAGGTCGCCCCGGCGGCCCTCGCCTCGACCTTCGTGACCTCGCTCGGCGGCGTGCTCACCTTCACCCTCTTGTCCATCAGCCACGGCCCGGTCGCGCCGAACTGGCCCACTGGCATCGCGCTGGGCATCGGCGGCATCGCCGTCGGCTACCTCGGAGCCCGGATGCAGTCCCAGCTCCCCGACATCTTGATCCGCCGCATCGTTGGCGTCCTCGCCGTCGCCATCGCCGCCCAGTTCCTGCGGAACGGGCTGAGCTGAGTACCTGCGGGAGTCAGGTGAAGATGATCTGGCCACCGGCCGCCATGGCGTAGAACTCGCCCACCGTGATGATGCCCTGAACCTGCTCAATCAGGTCGTCCCTACTGATGCCGAACAGGTCGCAGGAGGCCTGGCAGCCGTAGAGCCCGGCGCCCCTGCCAGCGCCAGGCGAGCAGGACCTCGACGGCGCCGATGCCCGCGATGACCGGCTGGAGGAAGAAGTACCGCCGCAGGATCAGCAACTGCACCGCGATCCAGGCGACCAGCAGCAGGCCGCCCAGGTACGCGACGGCCAGCCCCGGCCGGGCGCCCGCGCCGATCAGCACGGCCGCGGCGAGCTGCGGGACGGCCACCCCGATCAGCAGCGCGACGCCGGGCAGCACCCAGCTGGTGAGCGGCGTCCCGGCCAGCCAGCCGTCTGGCATGCCGAAGCCGTCGCGGATGAGCCCGGCGCCGCCGTACAGCGCGGCCGCGCCGGTCAGGCCGTCCAGCCCGGCCAGGGCCCAGGGAGGCCAGCCGCGCCGGGCCGCAGCCGGAGGACGGGGCGCCGCGGTGACGCCGGGCACGCCGCCGGACAGGCCGTGCAGCAGCAGGCCGGCCGGGATAAGGCCGATCACGGCCGGCGCTGCAAACGCCGGGACGAGCGCGCCAGAAGCAACGGGGGAAGCCGGGGCGGCCGCGTGCCCGTACCACTGGTCCACGGCGATGCTGGTACTCTCCAGCACCCACATGACCAGGCCCGCGCCGGCCAGCAGGTAGCCCCAGGGCTGGCGTCGCCACAGCCAGGCCGCGGCCACCGCCAGCAGCGGCAGCCACAGCGCGAGGTCCTGGACATACACCACGTTGACGGTCAGCCCGGTGCCGCGCAGGTACCCGGGTGCCCCGCCGCGAGCGACGGCCGGGATGATCCTGGCCAGCCAGGTGGCCGTGTTCAGGGCCACCACCGTCCACACGTAGACGGAGATTCCCCTCACTGGCGTGCGCGCTGAGAACAGCGCCCCGAACACGGCCACGTTCGCCTGACCCAGCAGTGCGCCGGCCGACCAGGCTGACAGCGCTAGCATCGCCAGGTACAGCGGGAAGAGCCGGTTCGCCGGGGTGGCGAAGACGAACATCAGCGAGTTGTACAGCAGGAACCCGGCCGCGCCCAGCCAGGTGATCACCGCGGCGGCCGACCCGCGCGCGGCCAGCAGCATCGAGCAGGCCAGCGCCGGCACCGCGGCCAGCAACACCACCAGCGCGGTCCCCCGCGCCGACCCGTTCATCACCGCGGTGCCGCGCAGCACCGCCGGGACGGCGAACGTCAGCAGCGAACTCGCGGCCGCGACCACTCCGAGCGCGGCCGACAGCCAGTACGCCGCGCCGCCGGGCCCGATCACCCGGCGGTGGCTAGGGCCGCCTGTTGCCCGAGCCGCCCGCGATACCTCGATCGCCATCGCTCCCACCCGCTTACACCGGCTGACACATCGACACGTTCAGGCCGGATCCGGCCCCGGACGGTCAGGTAGGGCAGATGGTCCCGGCCGTCCGGTCCGATGGACCCCGGTGGCCTTGGGCACGCCGGCCTGTGACGTTCGGCTCTGGCCGGGCCGACTGGCCGCTACTTAGCGTGATGCCAGGAGGTGGCAGAGATGCTGTTCACCGGCCGGTGCCTGCCGTCCCGGCTCGACATGGGCGGCACCGACCCTGGCAGCACGCTCAGCCTGGGCAGCATGCCCGAACCCTGCGACATCCGCTGATGGGAGATGAACGAGATGGCCGGACAGGAAAGCGCAGGCACGGCACGGCGAGCACGCCTCGCGCCCGCCATCGTGACCCCGCTGACCAAGGTGAACCTGGCCCTTCCCTTCTCCAAGATCACGGTCGAGGAGCCGGGTAAGGACCTCGCCGAGCTTGCCTCCATCGTGGCGGCACTGGCCGCCGTCATGGAACGGACCGTGGACGAACCGTTCCTGCCGGAGCTGCGCAGGCGCGCCGAGGCCCTCGCGGCCCGGCTGCGCTGAGGCGCCGGAGGTGTGACATGACCTTCATCGAGGGCGAGATCACCATCGCCCGTCCGGCCGAGGCGGTGTTCGACTTCGCGGCCGACCAGCGGAACGAGCCGCGGTACAACCCGCGGATGGCCTGCGCGGAGAAGGTCACCGGCGGCCCGGTCGGGAAGGGGACGGTGTTCCGCTCGGCCGTGCGGGCCCCGGGGCGGGCCACCGAGATGCGCTCTGAGCTGACCGGCTACCACCGGCCCGCCTGGCTGGCGTCTCGCACCACCCTGGCGCAGGCGGACATCGCCGGGACGCTGTACTTCGAGCCGGTGCCCGGCGGGACGAGGATGCGCTGGGCGTGGGTCGTCCGGCCGAAGGGGGCGAGCCGGCTGCTCACCCCGGTGATCGGCCGGCTCGGCCGTCGTCAGGAGCGGGCGATCTGGACCGGCATGAAGCGGTACCTGGAAGCCCAGCCACAGCCGGGGAGGGATAACTTATGGCACCCACACCGGCACCGGCCGGGACCGGCTGGACCGCCGGCCGGATCCTAGCGCTGGCGGTCGGCTCGGTCCTGCTGCTGATCTCCCTGGCCCTGATCGCCGGGGGCGCGACCCTGGTCTGGGCGGATACCCTACAGATCCACTCCGGATACGTGACCACGACTACCGTCACGTACTCCACCAGCGGATATGCCCTGGCCAGTGACTCGATCACCATGCACAGCGTGGGCTTGTTCGTCGATGAGGTCCGGATCCGGATCACCTCGTCCGACCCGTCCCGCCCGCTCTTCGCGGGCATCGCCGCCAGCGGTAACGTCGAGCGCTACCTGAGCGGTGTCAGTTACACGACGGTGGCCGGACACGAGGTCACCGACCATCCGGGCACCGGGGTCCCGGCGGCTCCAGCCGCCGCGCTGCCCTGGGCCGCGCGGGCCCAGGGGATCGGGAACCTGACCCTCACCTGGGCGGTCCGGGACGGCGACTGGACGGTGGTGGTGATGAACACCGACGCCCGTTCGGGCCTGTCCGTCCGGGCCGACGCGGGGATATCGGCGCTGGCGCTGACGTGGCTGGCCGGTGAGCTGCTGGGAGTTGGCTTGTTGACCGGCGTCACGGCGGCCGCCCTGATCGTCGTGCCGGTGCGCCTGGCCTCGCGCCGGTAGGCGACCGGCCGGCTCAGGTGACGTACAGCCACCCGTTACCCTCCGGGCTTCACGGCCAGCCAGTGACCCACGTGGCTGAGCAGGAGAAATCCGAGCATGCAGCCGACTACCAGGCTGGCGGCCATCAGCCACTGCCGCAGGGCGGCCCCGGTGACGTCCCGCCGTGTCCGTCGCAGCCAGTCCCTGGGAGCCAGCCGGAACATCTCCCCCAGGTGGCCGAGTACGTGGATGGTCATGACGCCGAACCACAGCACGAAGCTAGCCTTGTGCACCTTGAGCAGCAGCGGCAGCCACGAAGGGCCCACCAGGAGCAA
>Ga0134121_10005184_pt1 | contig 10619 bp, 8 predicted proteins | sample KB301_FD_96463 | JGI IMG/M metagenome (GOLD analysis project Ga0134121, IMG submission 96463) | Terrestrial soil microbial communities without Nitrogen fertilizer from Kellogg Biological Station, Michigan, USA - KB3-0-1 | ecosystem: Environmental > Terrestrial > Soil > Unclassified ...
TACACGACATTCGCTACGCGTTTCGAATGCTACTCAAGCGACCGGGCTTCACGGTCATAGTAGTTCTGACCCTCGCTCTGGGCATCGGAGCCAACACCACGATCTTCAGCGCCATCGACGCCGTTTTGCTAAACCCACTGCCCTATAAAGATCCGGAGCGTCTAGTGGTGATATGGGAAACGAATAAGCAGCTCGGGCCTGAGATGTGGGATCGAAACGAAGCCGCGATTGGCAACTTTCTCGACTGGCGATCGAACAACCGCATCTTCGATCAACTCGGAGCGCTTTTCGATACCAGTATGAATTTAACTGGCGTTGGCGAGCCTCAAAGAATCAGGAGTTGTGTTATCACCACCAATTTCTTTCAGGTACTCGGTGTACAACCGATGCTTGGGCGATCGTTTCTCCCGGAATCAGAAACACCAGGAAGTCCATTCACGGCAATTATCAGTCATGAGCTGTGGCAACGGCTATTCAATTCTGATACGAGCGTCATAGGCAAGAGTCTTACGCTCAATGCGCATCAGGTTGAAGTGATTGGCGTAATGCCTCCCGGTTTTGCGTTGCAATTCCCCATCAATATGCAAGTGGACATGTGGGTGCCGTTTGTTATCGACGCCGCCGATCCGGACTATCATGATCGCGGCAATAACTTTCTTTACACGGTGGGCCGACTCAAGCAGGGCGTCTCGCAAGAGCAGGCACAAACCGAGATGAACCTCATCGCCAGTCAGCTTCAACAACAATATCCGGAGTCGAATGCAGAGAAGGGTGTGAGGGTCGTTCCTTTGCAGAAACAGATTGTGGGCAATGTTGAGTCATATCTTTATATATTGTTCGCTGCTGTCGGTTTTCTGTTACTGATTGCGTGCGCGAATGTCGCGGGCTTGCTTCTGGCCCGAGTTACAGCGCGGCACAGAGAAGTTGCGATTCGCATTGCGGTGGGTGCGAGTCGCTGGCGCCTCGTACGTCAGTTATTGACCGAGAGCATGATCCTCTCCGCTTTGAGCGGCTTATTGGGCCTGCTCCTCGCGTACGTCGGAGTTAAACTGCTGGTGGCGCTCACACCGTCAGAAGTGCCACGACTTCATGAGATTGGCTTGCATGTTCCAGTGTTCCTTTGGACGTTGGGGATTTCCGTCGTGACCGGTGTGCTATTCGGACTTGCTCCGGCCGTTCAAGCTTCAAAACCAGATCTGAACACTGCACTAAAGGAAAGCTCCGGGCGAAATCCTGGAAGCTTTCAGGGCAGTAGCCTGCGTAATTTGCTGGTGGTTTCGGAAGTGGCGGTCGCGCTGCTCTTGCTGGTCGGAGCGGGTTTGATGACTAAGAGCTTCTTCCGCTTGCAGCGAGTTGATCCGGGGTTTGATGCGACGAACGTAGTAAGCATGAACATTGCTTTACCTACCTCGAAGTACCGGCAACAACAAGTACTGACTTTCTACGATCAACTGATCGAGCGTGTAAAAACTCTACCGGGAGTGAAATCCGTCGCCGGCATCAACCCACTTCCATTAGGCAACAGCAACGTGTCGAGTCGTTTTATCGTTGAAGGAGCGCCATTGGTGGCCTTGGCGGATCGCCCATATGCCGGTGTACGCGTCATTACGCCTGACTACTTTCAAACGATGAGCATTCCTCAATTGAAAGGCCGTTCATTCACCGCGCAGGATCGCGAGAAAACTCCGAACGTAATCATCGTCAATGAGGCGCTGGCCAACCGTTATTGGCCCAACCAGGATCCGATTGGCAAGCGACTCGGCTTTTTCGAAGAGGATCCGGGCAAGGAGGAATGGCGAGAGATTGTCGGAGTGGTCGGCAACGTTAGGAGTAAGGCGATTGAGATCGAAGTAATGCCGGAAGCTTATTTTCCGTATCAACAGGTTCCGGAAAATTTCATGAACCTCGTAGTGCGCACTACTTCGGATCCAGCGAGTATGGTTCCCGCGATACGCAATCAGGTGTTGAGTGTAGACAAGGACCAGCCGGTTTCCGACATCATGACGATGGAGCAGCGCGTGGCTAAGTCAGTTGCGGCTAAACGTTTTGTGATGTTCCTGCTCGGCGCCTTCTCGATTCTGGCGTTGGGTCTGGCAGCGGTGGGGATATACGGAATAATGGCTTATCTGGTGACTCAGCGAACACAGGAGATTGGTATTCGAATGGCGCTCGGCGCACAAAAGCGGGATGTGCTCAGGCTGGTCGTCGGAAAGGGTATGATTCTGGCGATCATCGGAACCGCAATAGGCCTGGTTGCTTCCCTGGCGCTGACTCGGCTGATGCGCAGCTTGTTGTTTGAAGTGACTCCGACTGATGGGCTCACGTTTGTAGTAGTGTCCGTGGTCCTGCTCACTGTGGCGCTACTCGCCTGTTACATTCCCGCGCGCCGGGCCACGAAAGTCGATCCGCTGGTAGCGCTGCGATACGAGTAGCATTCACCCGATGATCCGCTGGTTGAGCCCGCTCGTCTCGAAATTTGTACCGTTCGCGTATTACTTATTGCTATACGCTCACTTCACGACTAGCATGCGCCGCCGAAAGGAGACTCCATGAAACTCAGAATTCTTTTAATCCTCTGTTGCCTGCTGTTGTCTGCGTCAATGAGCTTTGCCCAGACGACGCCGGAAAAGACTCCCGACGTTTCCACTGAACTGCGAAATGGCTTCAATGAAGTTAATGACTGGGTGACGAAAGCTGCCGAGATGGTTCCGGCTGACAAGTACAGCTATCGCCCGACGGATACCGTGCGTACATTCGGTCAATTGATCGGCCACATCACGGATTCTTACAACTTTTTCTGCGCGCGCGGCGTCGGCAATAAAGTCGAATGGTCTGACCCAGTCGAGAAAGGAGCAACCGACAAGGACACGCTCCTTCTCAAATTGAAAGAAGCTGTCGGAAAATGTAACGCCGCCTACAGCTCCGGCAACGGTCAGCTCAGACCATTATTTACCAACGTGGGCCACACCAGCCTGCACTACGGCAACATCATCACGTACATGCGAATGATGGGCCTTAAACCACCGTCAAGTTAAGTTTGTTATTCGTTCGGTCAGTTTAAATGCGCGCAGCGTTGCACCTACTCCCAACTGTGCTAAACTGCGCGCATGCCACTCAAAAAACAAACTTCTCACACCTCAACTCGCAAGAAAGCTTCTGCGTCTCGATCAACTCCGCCTCGCGCGAAAAAAGCTGCGTCGAAGGCGACCAAGCCAGCCGCTAAATCAAGCGCCGCAAAAAAGAAGGCTGAACAATTAAAGCGCCGTAAAAGACTCAGTGAACTTACCTTGAAAATGTTCCAAGAGGTCTACGAGGACTATCAACAAGGTAAATTCCACCGTATTCTATAATTTGGATCTCAATAACCTGGAAACCTATGCCGTACTTCACCTACGACACTTCAGTGTGTATTTCTCGAAAACTAACCGACTTCCACGAAATGCCGCAGAACTTCCGGATGTCGGCTGTTGTGCTGATGGAACTCATAGCGGGCGCTCATGACGAATCGCGTCGTAAGTTTTACGAAGAAATCTTTCGGCAATATCAAAAGACTGAGCTGCTGATAGTACCTAACTTCGACGACTGGCTCCTTACAGCTAAGATTCTGTTTCTTTTGACTCACGTTCGGAAGCGCTCGCAAAGAGGAAAATTATCGAAGTTACCTCCGGGAGCGTCGCAGCGCCTCGCGCTTGATGTTTTGATCGCAGTCAGCGCACGCCGGTGGAAGGCGCAGGTCGTCACTGAGAACTGGGCCGACTTCAAGGCCATTCAGCGCTACTGCAACACCACCGTCATCAAGGCGGCGCAGTTCTTTAAACGCTAATTAAATATGGTGCATTGAGTTGAGCCCACTCTCAACTGTGCTATACTGCCGCACATGCCAATAAAGAAACAAAATTCTCACTCCTCAACTCGGAAGAAAGCTTCGGCGTCGCCATCAACTTCGCCTCGCGCGAAAAAGGCTGCAGCGAAAGCATCAAAATCAAAGCCAAAGGATACGGCGGCTAAAAAGAAGGCTGACCGCCTCAAACGCCTGAAAAAGCTTGAAGAACTCACATTGCGGGCTTTTCGAATGGCTTATGAAAGTAATCAACGCGGCGAATTCCGTCGCTTATAGCTAATCCAGCTTTTACAATTTGAACTGTTATGACGTGCTTCACCTACGATACGTCTGTAATCATCTCCAGGAAGGTAACTGGGCTCCTCACGATGCCCGGTAACTTCTTACTTTCATCCATTGTTTTAATGGAGCTTTCAGTCGGTGCTGCGGACGGCACGGAGCGTAAGGTTTACGAGACATTATTTCGTGCCTACCGGAAAGAGGAGCGTCTAATAGTACCGAACGACGAGGACTGGTTACTGACGTCAAAAATATTATTTCTGTTGACTCACAGTCGCCGACGTTTACACCACGGGAAACTGAAACGACTGCCAGCGGGAGCGTCGCAGCGCCTCGCGCTTGATGTTTTGATCGCAGTCAGCGCGCGCCGGTGGAAGGCGCAGGTCGTCACTGAGAACTGGGCCGACTTCAAGGCCATTCAGCGCTACTGCAACACCACCGTCATCAAGGCGGCGCAGTTCTTCAGGCGTTAGTAATTCGTCAGGATCTGGTCTGGTTTGAAGCCCATCTTGCCGAGACGTTCGCGCGTTTGCTCGATCATCTCGCGCGAGCCGCAGATCAGCGCCACCGGTGACGACAGATCCGGCAGGACGTTGTCCAACAACGACTGCACATAACCAGTTGGCCCAGACCAGTCGTGACCATCCGGACGCGAGATCACCTGGCGCAGCTCGACGCCGTGCGTGCTCCAGTCTTCAGTCTCATCGCGATAGCAAAAGTCATCCGGCGTGCGCGCACCATAAAGCACGATCAACTGCCCAAACTCCTCTTTTCGCTTCAACACGTGTCGCAATGCCGAACGCAACGGCGCCACTCCCGTCCCCATCGCAACAAAAACAAGATCCCGAGCTTTTATCGCATCGAGATTGAACCCATGTCCGGCAATCCCGACCAACTCAATCTGATCACCAACACACTTGTTGTAGATCACAGCGCTGGCTCCCGCCTTTTGCTTCACCAGCACTTCCAAATCCCGGTCGTCAGGCGCGCCGGCAAAAGCAAAGTACGCCGGCTCTTCACCTTCCACACGCAGCACCGCCACCTGTCCGGGCGTAAAATCCACTACCCCGTCAGCACGAAGATCGAACGAGCGCGTCGCACGAGCCTGGTCACGAACACTAGTAATCACGAGAGTCTGAGGTTTTTTGAGCTCCATCAATTCCGCAGTGTAACAAATCAAACTTCCCATTCTCATGGCGAGTGTTTACAATTCCGATCCACATGACGCATCGCCCCTTCGCCACCATGCTGCTTATCGCGCTTGCCGTCTGGTCTGTTCAGGCCCAGTCAGGACGCAAGCACGTGAAGCCGGCTCCGGCGGCCGCCGTGCCCACGCCAACTCCCGAACCAACACCGGCGCCAAAGAAAGCCGAGAAAGTCTCGGAACTGCTGTTCTTCATTGGCGCGGATCGTAACGATTCGCAGGCGATGCTTTCTTATGCATATTACGATTGGGCGGTGCGAGGTTGCGCCGATCGCTTGCGTGCGGGATCTTCGGCGGGTGTTGATATAACCGATCAATCTTTCAGCCGCGGAGAAGCTATCAAGAAAGCGAAGTCGGAAACTAAAAGCTACGTCGTGCTGCTCAATTTGAAATACGACAACATGGCGCGCACGGACACGGAGCTGATACTTGAGTACATCGTATTTGCTCCCGGCACTGCGAAGATTGTCACGCAAGGACATAGCTATCTGAACGCCAATCGCGCGGGGCCAATCATCGCTGGACCAACATCGCGCGGCCCAAACAGCGAACTGTATCGTGAACAGATAATAAGGCGAGCGGGTGAAGACGCAGGGAACCGAATTCTAAAAGCACTTCATCTCGACATCGAGATTCCAAGACAACCGTAGTTCACTCCTGATAAAGCCTCTCAATCACGTCGCGATACTTCTCATCAATAACTCTTCGCTTCACTTTCAAAGTCGGCGTGAGCTCGCCGCCTTCAATCGTAAACTCATTCTCCAGCAACGCGATCTTCTTGATCCGCTCATACTTCGCTAAATTCGGTGTGAGTGCATCGATCTGCCGTTGAATCAAATCGACGATGCGCGGGTGCGAGCAAAGCTCACTCCGGCTCGTAACTGAGATCCCCTTCAACTTGCAGTACGACTCGAGCTGCTCCCAAACCGGCACGATCAACGCCGCCGGAAACTTGCGCTCCGCTCCAATCAATACCACCTGGTTCACAAACCGCGACCCTTTGATCGCCGATTCGATCGGCTGCGGCGCGATGTACTTACCACCGGAAGTCTTGAACAACTCTTTCTTCCGATCGGTGATGCACAAAAAACCATCCTTATCGAGCGCGCCAACGTCACCGGTCTTGAACCAGCCGTCGCTGGTAAACACGGCACGCGTTTCTTCAGGCTTGTTGTAGTAACCGCGCATCACGTTTGGACCACGCACTTCGATCTCGCCGTCTTCGGCGATGCGGATCTCAACGTTTGGAATTGCCTTGCCGACAGTTCCCGGACGGATCTCATCGATACTGCTGGTCGTGATCACGGGCGAAGTTTCGGTCAAACCGTAACCCTGAACGATCGGAATACCCGCGCCAAAATAGATGTAAGCCAGCTCTTCAGCCAACGCTGCGCCGCCCGATACCAAGAGCCGCATCTTTCCACCAAACGCGCGTTGCCATTTTGAAAACACGAGCTTCGACGCGATCGAATGCTTGAACTTGAGCAGCGCGGGAACCGGCTTGTGAGCGAGCACGAACTCCGCATACTCACGGGCAACTGACAGCGACCACGCGAGCAACGCAACACTGACTTTCCCGCGCTCCGCAGCAGTCTCGCGAATACGCTGGTAAATCTTCTCAAAGATGCGCGGCACACCGACCAGCACCGTCGGACTCACCTCGCGCAAATTCGGACCAACCGTTTGCAACGACTCCGCGAAATAAACAGCCATGCCCTTGTGCAAGTACATGTACATCGCTTCCCGCTCGAAAACGTGCGATAACGGCAACACTGAAAGCGCCGTGTCGTGTTCGCCAAAATCGTGATGTCCGGATGAATCGATCAGATTCGAAACGAGATTCGAGTGCGTGAGCATCACGCCTTTCGGTTCCCCAGTCGTGCCCGAGGTGTAGATGATCGTCGCCAGATCGTCCGGCTGCGTCTGCACCACAGAGCGATCGATGTGACCCGGCTCGCGTTGCTCCAGCTCGCGTCCTTTTTCTTCGAGTTGGGCCAACGTCAGGCCATCTTCGGGTGTCACGCCGTCCGCTTCAAAGAAGATGACGTGCTTCACCTGCGGGCACTCACCAAGCGCGTCTTTCAACTCGATAAACTTTTCTCGATTCGCCAGAAAAAGAACCCCTGCGCCGGAATCGTTCAGGATGTAACGCACCTGAGGCGGCGTTAACGTCGCATAAATCGGAACATCAATCGTGCCCGCGAAGATCGACCCCGCATCGGTCAGCGTCCATTCAGCTCGGCTCTCGGAGAGCAACGCGACACGATCGCCGCGGTGCACACCGATGGCGTGTAGTCCGGCAGCGATACGCTTGGCGCGCGCCAGCAGTTCCTCAGAAGAGATCGAGACCCAGCGGCCGTCGCTTTTGTAATTCAGTGTGTCAGGGCGTTTGTGATTGCGCGCGATTCCGGTGAAGACGTCGACGAGCGTAGCGGGCTCGTCAGGCGAGAAGACGCGCCGAGGCGGAGTGCTTGAGTGAACATCCATGTACTCAACCGCTCGATTCACGCTTGTTTACTCCGTTGAGAAAAATGTCCAGCACTTCGTCTGCCATCGGCGCGAGTTTGTAACGACGTTTGGAGAGGATCCAGTTCGTCGCCATTTCGTCGAGTGCGCCGAAGAGTATTTTGGCGACGACGTTCGCGTTCAGATCCGCGCGAAAGACGCCGGCGCGTTGACCCTCTTCGAATGTCGAACGAATCAACGCGAGATACTCTGCAAAACCAGCCGCCGAAAACTCTTCCATAAACTTCGTCGAGCCGCGCAGTTCGACCTGGAAAACGACTGCGAGATCGCGATCGGCGCCGAGTCGCTCGAGATGCAGTGCCGCGATCTGGCGCAGTTTTTCCCTTGGATCCGTAACGGGCTCGATCTGTTTCCTCGCGGCGTCGAGCGCTTCCTCGACACTGCGATCGAAGATCGAATGGAGAATGTCTTCCTTGCTCTTGAAATAAAGGTAGACGGTGCCATCGGCGACACCGGCTTCGCGAGCGATATCGGCGACTTTCGAATTGAAATAACCATTATGTGCGAAGACACTTATGGCGGCGCGCATAATGGCTTCACGCTTATCACCTATACTTAATGAACGGGCAGTGCGCATGTCGAATGAATGATGCCTCACTCAGTTTCGTTTAGCAATAATCGGGCGCCAGTAAGGACAAAAGTATTACTTAGGAATATTTCACGCAAATTCCTGTTACTGATCGCGCTGCACGGATGCACTGTCCGCGAGGTCATTGTCGGTGAGCAGGCTTGGCTCTAGTTCGCGGGGAATGCCTTTCAACAGAAACTCCTGCGTCGGATACGGAATCCTGATCGAGCGCTCGCGGAAGAGTCGCGCGATCCGGTAGTTGATGTCACTGCGAATCTGCACGTGCCGCCGTGGCTGGTTCGTCCACACCAGCAACCGGAAATCGAGCGAGTAATCGCCAAACTTCAAAAACTGCACGCGCGATTTCGGCTCCGTCAACACATTCGGCACACCCTCCGCCGCTTCAATCAGCGTATGTGTAACCAGCTCGATATCCGAATCATCCGCAACGCCAATCGGAATCGAGATGCGCGCGCGCGGATCGCCATACGACCAGTTCACAACCCGCTGCCCAACAAGTTTTGAATTCGGCACGATGATCGCGATCCGATCATTTGTTGTAACTACAGTCGTGCGCAGGTTAATACTCTGCACGTCGCCTTCATCTTCACCGATGGTGATTCGATCCCCGATTCTGATCGGTCGCTCGAAAAGCAAAATGAAACCCGACGCGATATCAGCAGCGATGTACTGAAGTCCAAATCCGATACCGACTGACAGCGCAGTAAAGATCACCGCGATCGATGTGAGGTCGATCATAAACGCCTGTTTCAAAGCCACCAGCGAGCCGATTATGACGACGACATATTTCGCGAGCCGGCAAATCGTATAACGCAATCCCGGATCGATATGACGGCGGTTCGCAAGTCGTCGATCGAGCAGTGTGCTTACCCACCGCGAGATGAAGATCGTGAGCAGCACGACGAGCACGCCGAGGATCACACTCGAAACAGAAACCGTGATCCTTCCGAACGTGAACTGTCGCGTCAGATAGTCCCAAACGCGAGCGATTATCGCCCGATCCTGAAAAAGAAAACTTATGCCCGCAAGGTGAACAAACATGCAACCTCAGCATAGCTGCTCGCATGTTACAAAAGCGTTGTAACCATCAATCGTTTTTCGAACGGCCCACACAAAACTGCCAAAAAGTTTCATTGACACGGTCTAAACGTAAAACTAAGATGTTCGACCAAAACCGATCCAGAAACTTGAAAAAACCAACTCAGAATCGAAACCAGTCCCAATATCAGAGGAGACAACTATGCGAACCCCCGTTCGTCACAGCTTCCCCCGGATTTCGTATCTTTTAACCAGCATTTTTCTCACGCTGCTGATCGTTCCAACAATTCTTGCACAGTCTCAGATCACGACCGGACAGATTCAGGGTTTGGTCCAGGACGCGAATGGCGCCGTGGTTCCCGGTGTGAGCATTGAGGTCAAAAACCTCGAAACGAATTTGTCGAGAACGGTGACTACAAACGATGAGGGCAGATACGTTGTTCTTGCCTTGCCGCCCGGCAACTATTCAGTCACCGCGTCAAAGCAGGGCTTTGCTACGCCTCAGATACCATCTACACCGCTGACAGTAGGTCAAACCTTAACCGCTAACTTTTCACTCAAGGTCTCTGATGTTGCAGAGACCATCACCGTCCCGTCTACGCCAACCGTTGACACAGTGAAGACAGAAGTCAGCACCACGATGAACGAGACCGCAGTGAGCACGACTCCGGTCCTCGGACGAAAGTTTGAAGACCTGCTGACACTCACGCCCGGCGTCAGCATCACGCAGGGCCCCGACGGAGACGAGATCAACTTCTCGGGTCAACGTGGAATCTTCAATAACGTGAGTCTCGACGGCGGCGACTACAACAACGGTTTCTTCGGCGAGCAACTCGGCGGGCAACGTGCAGCGATCGACATCACGCTCGAAGCAGTGAAGGAGTTTCAGGTGGTGGCGACGGGCGCGGGCGCTGAGTTTGGACGCACGGCCGGAGGCGTGATCAACGTCATCACCAAATCAGGCACAAACGAAGTTCACGGCAATGCCTTCTACTTCCAGCGCTTTGAAGGACTAACCGCAAACACTTCGGACGGCAAGCCACTCACGGATTTTCACCGCGAACAATACGGCGGCACTGTCGGTGGTCCATTCGTTAAAGATAAAGCGTTTTACTTCTTCGCTTTCGAAGGCATTCGCGAGA
>Ga0134121_10005187_pt1 | contig 10617 bp, 16 predicted proteins | sample KB301_FD_96463 | JGI IMG/M metagenome (GOLD analysis project Ga0134121, IMG submission 96463) | Terrestrial soil microbial communities without Nitrogen fertilizer from Kellogg Biological Station, Michigan, USA - KB3-0-1 | ecosystem: Environmental > Terrestrial > Soil > Unclassified ...
CGTTTCGCGAGGTTGTCGACAACCTCGAGCTTGCCCTTAAGAACCTGTCCATTGGGCAGCGGATTGGGGACGAAAAACATGACGTGCAATTCTCCGATGGGCGAACGCTTTCGATCCGCGCGCAGCTCGCACTGAATGGCGAGCGAGCGTTGGCGGAGCTTCACGAACGGAGGCTTACTAATGACACGCGCGCGTCGACGATACAAATAAGCCTTCACGATCTCAATCGGATGCGACGCAGTCGATGTGACAGTAAAGGTTCCCATCACTTGCATGCATTCGATGTCGCCATATTTCGCGGGGGCGACCCACATCATCTCGCGGTCCTTCGGAACGATGTAAAGGCGTCTGCGGCGAAGCAGGCGGGCGATCCCGCTCACGAACGCAGTCACGGCCTCTTTCAGAAAACCGAGTGCTCCTGGTGGTGGTGTCGGGACCGTCACAGTGTCCTGGAGTCGCAGAGCGTAGATCGGACGAACGACCGATGACAACAGAGACGGCGCAGCGCTACCCACTCTCATGGCCGGCCGGCTGGAAGCGCACGACGTTTCGCCGGCAGGCCATGTTCAGCAAACGGACGCGACCGAGCGACCAGGCCAGCGCGTATCGAAGAAAGGACCGGCTCGGTGTCGGCGACGGGCTCGATCGGTTGGAGAACGAGCTGCGTCGCCTTGGCGCGCGCAACGTAGTGATCAGCAGCAATCTTCGCCGCAATCTCGACGGCAGCATTACAGCCAATCAGGCAAAGATGCTGGCCGACCCTGGCATCGCGGTCTACTTCAGGCTGAACAACCAGCCGCGCGTCCTCGCCTGCGACCGCTGGGACAGCGCCGCCGACAACATGGCGGCGATCGCGGGGCACATCGAGGCGCTGCGCACGCAGGACCGCTACGGCGTTGGCACGCTCGACCAGGCGTTCGCCGGTTACGCCGCGCTGCCGCCGACCGCCGAGGACTGGGCCATCGTGCTCGGCGTCGCGACGACCGCGACGCGGGACGAGATCCTCTCCGCCCATCGGCGGCTCGCCGCGGAGCACCATCCCGATAAGGGCGGCCGGTCTGAAGACATGGCGCGCATCAACGAGGCGCGAGACATCGCGCTCAAGGCGGTACTGCGATAGGAGACGGTCGTGAACGAGCATCTTCAGCAAGCCATTCGAACGATCGAGCAGGAGATCGAGGCTCTCGATCAACACCGAAGCGAACTGGTGCGCGCCGTCGATGTGCTGCGCCCGCTCGCCGCGATGTCGTCGCGCGTGTCGACGAACGGGAAGAGCTCCCAGAACGGAACGGAACGGAGCAAGGCGCGAATCAACGGGACGGCGCTCGAAGGCCTGCCTGACGCTGGCGTCGGCGTGCAGGAGAACGGCCGCCGTCTGAAGGTCCTCGAGGCGCTGAAGGCCTCGCCGCTCGCCACGCGCGAGCTCGCGGACATCATCCGCGTCGATCGCAAGCTCACGAAGATGACGCTGCAGCGGATGGCGAAGGTGGGACTCGTCATAGGTGTCGGCACGGGCCCGGCCCGGCGCTGGACGTTGCCGGGCAAGTCGGCGAAGGAGGCACCCTGACGTCGCACCACCTGAACATGCGAGCTGCCCGGGGTGCGGCAAGCCGCGGCCGCCTGGTGCCGCCGACCTGTGTCCCGACTGCACGCTCGAGCGGAAGCGCCTGGCGGCGATCGCGAAGATGCCGAAGCGCGAGCCGATCGAGCCGGAGGATGCGCCCGTGGTGACGACCGCGGTGCCGGCGCCGGTCAGCGAGGCGGTCGTCGAGGCGCGCGATGCGGCGGTGCGCGTGTGCCTGCGCAAAGGGCCGGCCTCGTTCGACGAGCTGCTCGCCGCGATGCCGGACGAAGGCCTGCCCGCCGAGGAGCGCCAGGTCGCGCTGCGCCGGTGTCTCGCACGCCTCCGCATCAAGGAGCGCTCGGTGAAGACCGACGGACAGCGTTGGGAGCTGACGGCGTGACGGTCGGAGAGCTGGTCGAGTTGCTGAAGCGGATGCCGCCGCAGGCCTGCCTCGTGTTCGAGGACTGTTCCGAAGAGGAATTCAGTTACGACGGCGTCGAGGTTGAGTTCAACGCCAACGGTGAAGTGGTGATCCGGACGCTATGAGCGAGCTCGGTGCGGTCTTCTATCGCGGACCCTCGCTGCTGACGGGAGAGCCGATCGTCGGGATCCTGACCGGCCTCGAGGGCCGGTCGACCAATCCGAAAACCGGTCCGATGGTGCAGGCCTGGATGCTGCGGCCGGACATGGCGCCGATGGAGGCCGTCCGCCGCAACGTCGACGACGCCATCTGCGGCGACTGCGCGCTGCGCGGCCGCGACGGTCGCGATCGCAAGTGCTACGTCGTGCCGTGGTTCGGACCGAACAACGTCTATCGCCTCTTCGCCGCCGGCGGCTACGTGGACGCCCGCTGGCCGGAGCTGCAGGCGCTCCTCGAGGGCCGTCATCTGCGGGTCTGCGCCTACGGCGATCCGGCCGCGGCGCCGTTCGACCTGTGGCGCATGCTGCTGGCGACCACCGCAGGCTGGACCGCCTATACCCACGCCTGGCGCACGTGCGATCCGCGCTTCAAGACGATCGCGATGGCGAGCGTCGACAGCGAGAGCGAGTTCTACCAGGCCGGCCTCCGCGGCTGGCGCACGTTCCGAGTACGGAGCAGTTCTGACCCGCTAGTTAGCCGGGCGGAATTCATCTGTCCGGCGAGCGACGAGGCCGACCATCGCACGACGTGTCAACGCTGCGGCCTCTGCCGCGGCCAGGCCTCGCCGGCGCGCTCCGTCGCCATCATCGCGCACGGGAACAACGGCGCACTCACCGCGTTCTACCGCAGTCGACGTGAGGCGATCGCATGAAGATGACGCGCGCGCAGTTCGTGAAGTTTCTGGCGTCCGTTCGGTTCGGGATTGCGATTCGTGGCCCGTACGACATCCGGTCGTGTCGCTGCCGCGACGTGAACTGCCACGGCTGGCGGTTGGTGGCTCGGCGACAGCAACCGAAGAAGGTCGCATGAAGACGGTTCGATCCGACACGCACCTGATCGCGCGCGACGACGTGCTCGCGCTCCTCGAGGACGGGCCGAAGGATACCGGCGTCCTGGCCACCTGGCTCGGCCATCCGAACGCACGGATCGTCGCCGCCCTCAACCTGATGGCCCGGGACGGTCTCGTGAAACGCGTGGGCGCCGAGCGCCGCTGGGCGCTGAGCAGCTACGAGGCGCCCAAGGAGCGGCCGCACCTGCGCGACGCAGCCGCGCGCCGGCCGATCGACGACCCGCTCGAGCTCACGGCCGGCGGCGACGAGCCTATCGACGACGTCGAGCTCGAGGAGTCGGAGCCTGAGCAGCCCTCGAGGCCGAAGAAGCGCGGCCGCCCGCTGCGCCATCCCCACTCGCGACCACCGTCGGCGTCGGTCCCGAAGGATCAGGCGCCGGCCTGGTGGGCGACCGCGCCGCGCGTCGGATTCACGCGCATGGCCGAAGAGCAGGAGCTCCGCATGCGGAGCTCGGAGCAGAACCGGCACGTGCCGCTGAGGATGCTGCAATGACGACCGCACGAACGATCGAGGTGTATGCCGACACGCGCGGGCCCGGCCGGTGCAGCGGCTGTCGCGCCGCGATCGTCTGGGCCACGGTCGTGAAGTCAGGCAAGAAGATGTGCTTCGACGAGCCGGCGATCGCGCTGACGACCAGGCACGAGGACTCAACGCGGCGCCTCGTCGAGGCGATCGCCTTCGAGACCAACCACTGGGCGAGCTGCCCGGCGAGCGATCAGTTCAAGCGACGTTGACGTGTTGATCTGGCACGCGACGGAGTTCGGACGGCGCACGGCCTGCCAGCGGTTTCGCGTCGTGCACACCGACAAGGGCTGGCAGTTGATGGACGCGGAATGGCGACCGCTCGGCCAGGCGACCCGGAAGGTCGTCGAGGCCCAGCAGCTCGCCGAGCGATTCGCTCAGACGGAGGACTCTCATGGAACCCGTTGACCCAAGGATTGATCCCGCGTTCGTGCCCGACGGCTCGCGCGCGGTCGTCATCGCCGAGCACCAGCCGCAATACTGCCCGCTGCCGTCGGTGCGCACGCCGGACGGGAAGATCATCACGCGCTGGGCGCTGTCGAACGACGAACGCGCTGCAATCCTCCGCGGCGAAGACGTCTTCCTGACGATCTGGAGCCACGGCCCGATCAACCCGGTTTGCCTGACGGTCGGGCCGTGTGATTGGCGATGAGCGTCCCAGAGGATCGCCCCGTGCCCCCGCAGCGAGATTGGAGAGAGCACGCGACACCGATGTGTGCGCTCGGCGAGGAAGGCGTGCGGCATTCGCTCTGCGACGGTTGGCATCGTCACGGTGGACAGATTGAGCGTTGCGAGTGTCCGTGCCACGCGGCGGCCGTGCCCCCACCGGAGCACCGAGAGGCACCGCTCAGCCTGCACCGGTGCCGAATCTGCGGGACCCGCTGGCTGCTAAACGTTCACGGCTGGAATCTGCTCGACAAGTATCAGCGTCCCGGTTCGTGCTGCGACAACGTCGCGATGGGCGAGCAGATTGAACATCTTCGCGATCTGCAGGCCGAGCCTCCAAAGCTTGGGTCGTTATCGGTCGCTGAAACACAAAACCTTCTAGGCTCAGATCGCCCGATTTCCATCGGCAAGGTCCCCACTGATCCAATCGGAATGAGGGCGACCGCATCAATAGTCCGCGAACGCCTGCGGGCCTCCTCGCCTGCGGCGCACGCCCCGACGACGGGATGTGCGCAAACCATCTTCACCGCCACGTCAGCGGTCCCGTTCACGCGAGCGAGCGGCGACATGACGAGTCTCCCGCCCTCGCCTGCGGCGCACGCGGAGCGACCGACAGCCGGCGACATGCTGATCGAGGCGGTCGATAAATGGGCGACCCACGCTGCTGCCTGCGACGCCGAACCGTGCGACGAATGCGACGCGCGATTCAATCAGGTCAGACTCGCGCACAAGGTGTGGAAGTCTAGCGCGCACCAGCGGGCTGCGATCTCGGAGCCGAGATGACGGCGGTCGAGGAACGACTCGCTGCGCTCGAAGCCGACAACGCCGCGCTCAAGGCTCTCGTGCAGAACCTGCAGCGCTTCGTCCAACCAGGCGCGACGCCGGTGCCGAACGTCTACGTGAACGGCAGCCGGTTCTCTGTCGACACGACGTTCTGGTCGGCGAAGGACCTCGGACAAGGCGCCGCGGTCAGCATCGCCAGCGCGGACCGCTTCGCGCTCTACGCCGAGACCGACGAGATTCGCTGCCAGGACCAACCGAGCATCGCTATCTACGGCGCCGTCACGGAGCCGAATCCGTTCATGCAGAACAACATCGGCGTGCTCGGCGTCGCGAACAACGGCGTCGTGAACTACGGCCTGATGTCGACGTCTGGCGATCGCACTGTCGGGTTCCGGCGCGAGGGCGCCGAGCTGATCGGATCGTGGGACCGTTTCCTGATCGGGCCGATCGGCGGCCCGTACCGGCAGTTGTGGCCGTGAGCTATGGTTCTCATTGAGTGACGAGCGGCAATCAGGCCCGGTGGGCGGCAGCATTTAGGAGCAGCGATGACTGACAGGAAATTTGATCTGTATCCGGTGCCTGGCAAGCCTTCGACGCCTCCGACGTGGGAGGACATTGAGCGTCTCGCGCTGCACTATCCAGCGGCTCACGATGCCGTGACGATGGTGGAGCGCGGCGATTGGACCCGCGAGCAGGCGTTGGTGATGCTCGTTTATTCGCTGGCAGACGCATTCGCGCGGCTGTTTCAGGCCGAAGTTGACAGGCGCAGGGTTGAGCCGGTCAAGCCGTTTCCGATTGTCGTGCCGAAGTCTCCGATTGAACCGTGAACGAGGAGCGCCCGCAGTAATGGACGAGCGCCGCGATTCGGAGCAACCCGATCGCCGCAAGCTCGATTGCGGTCGGTTGAATCGTGGCCGGCGGAAGACAGACAAAGTCGCCTGCCCACGCTGCGGCTGTTTGCAGTCCTCGGTTGTGCCGCGGCGTATGACGGTCGAGGAGCAGCGCACCGAAGGCTTCTGGCGTCAGCGCGAGTGCGCGCATTGCGGCGACATCTTCCGGACCGTCGAAGTTGTCTACCGCCCGCCGCTCGACAGCTCATCAACATCTTGACCGCGCCGGTCATTTTCTCGCCCATTCTGGTTGACGACGGCTCCATGTGTGGTGGCAGGAAACGATTGACCTCCGCCCCGGTCGATCTCCCGTCGTCCGCGCGACCGGACGCGACGTGGTCTACGAACTTCGAATCCAGAACGGCGTGATGGCCACCGGCCTCTTCTCGGCGCCGGCCACCACCCGGCTCTCGCTGCGCTGCGACCAGCACGGCAACGTCTTCGTCCGCATCGCCAACGCGCAGCGGCGAACCACGTGAGGCCGCCGAAAAGGCGAAACAAAGCCATGGCGAAGGGCAAAAAGACCGGCGGCCGGAACTTCAAAAAGGGCGAGGGCGGCCGGAAGAAGGGCGCGAAGGACAAGCTCCCGCGCAGCTTCAAGCGGTCGATCAAGGTTCTCTACGAGCAGCTGGCCGACCAGCGGCCGGAGCTGTTCGCGAAGGCCTTGGTTCGCGGCCTCGAATCGCGTCCGCCGTTCTCGTTCAGCTACCTGCAGATGGGCGCGCACTACCTGGATGGGAAGCCGGCCGATACGGTGAGGCTACAGCCAGACCTGTCGAAGTTGAGCGATGAAGAGCTCGACCTGTTCGAGAAGTTGATGTCGATCGTGCATTCATGAGCCGTGGCTCAATGCGAACCATTCGACAGGCTCTCTGTGCCCTCTGTGCGTTGTTGGCTCTGATGTCGACGACGCGCGAGACCCCAACGCCTGAGCAACTCCGCGCGGAACGCGCGCGGCGAGACGCCGGCGTCGCACCAAAGCAGATTCAGAAGCTGTGGGGCCCGCTGCCAGGGCCGCAGACGCTCGCGTATCACTCCCAGGCGGACGAACTGTTCTACGGCGGTGCGCCGGGCGGCGGCAAGAGCGACCTAGCGCTCGGCCTCGCCATCACCGCGCATCACAACTCGATCATCTTCCGCCGTGAGTTCTCGATGTTCCGCGGGCCGGAGGGTCTCATCGAGCGCTCGCGGCAGATCATCGGTGACCAGGGCCGGCTGAACGAAAACCTCTACGTCTGGCGCGATCTCCCGGGCGGCCGCTCGATCGAGTTCGGCGCCATGAAGAACGAGGCCGACAAGCTCAAATACAAAGGCCGCGCGCACGATCTCAAGGTCTTCGACGAGCTGCCGGACTTCCTCGAGAGTCAGTATCGGTTCGCCATCGGCTGGCTGCGCACCACCGCCCAGGGCCAGCGCTCGCGCGTCGTGTGCACCGGCAATCCACCGACGACACCAGAAGGCCAGTGGGTGATCGCGTACTGGGCGCCGTGGCTCGACCCGCAGTATCCGAATCCGGCGAAGCCGGGAGAGCTCCGCTGGTTCGTGACGGTCGACAGCCGCGATCGCGAAGTGCCTGACGCGTCGCCGGTCGAGCACCGCGGCGAGATGATTCGGCCGCGCAGCCGCACGTTCATCCCGGCGCGCCTCGAGGACAATCCGCTGCTGTTGAGCACCGGCTATGCCGACGTGCTCGACAACCTGCCGGAGCCGTTCCGCTCGCAGCTGCGCCACGGCAACTTCGAGATCGGGCAGAACGACGACCCGTGGCAGGTGGTGCCCACCGCATGGGTGCGGATGGCGCAGGCCAGGTGGCGCGCACGTGAGGCGCCGTCGACACCGCTGACTCGTGTCGGCGTGGACCCGTCTCGCGGTGGCCAGGACGAGTTCGTCATCGCACCGCGCTACGACAACTACATCGCGTCGCTCATCAAGCACCCAGCGAAGGACGCGCCCGACGGCAGCAAGGGCGCCGCGCTCATCTTCGCCGCGGTCGCTGGCAACCTCGATGTGCCAATCGGCATCGACGTCATCGGCACCGCCGGCGGCTCCGTGTATGACCACGCACGCGGCCTGAACCTGAAGGCGCAGCCGCTCGACGGCTCGCGGCACTCCACCGCTCGAGACAAGTCCGGTCGCCTCGGCTTCTACAACATGCGCGCGCAGTGGCACTGGCAATTCCGCGAGCTGCTCGACCCGACCAGCGGCCAGGACATCGCCATCCCGCCGGACTCGCAGCTGCTGTCGGACCTCTGCGCGGCTCGCTGGACGCCGACGCCTCGAGGCATCCAGATCGAGAAAAAGGACGTCATCAAGGAGCGCATCGGCCGCTCGCCCGATCGCGGAGAAGCCGTCATCTACGCGTTCGCTCAACCCGCGCCGCTTCGCGCCGGCGGCATGACCGTCGACTGGTTGTAGCCCTATGCCTACAGGCAACGTCAACACCGATCAGACCAACCTGGGCCCGAAGGTCGCGGCCTCGCAGCATCCGATCTACCAGCTGTTTCGCGAGACCTGGGTGCAGCTCGCGCATGTGCGTGAGGGCACCGGCGGGTTCATCAGCATGGGCAACGACAGCTACATCGTCGCGCATCCGCGTGAGTGGCTCGATCACTCGGTGAAACAGACCGAGACGGCCGCCGACGGTACGCAGATCACGACGGTCCGCACCAATCCGAACCCGAAGGTGGCATCGCCGAAGCTGAAGGCCCGCCGCAGGCTGGCGCGCTACGAGAACGTCGCCAGCGCCATCATGGAAGAGAAGCGGTCCGTGCTGTTTCGAGAGCCACCGACGCGGCGGGTGGGTGAACAGGGCGCGGAGCCACCGGCGGACGGCCTGCTCGCCTGGTGGAATGACGACGTCGAAGGCGACGGCACCTGCATGGACGATGCGATGCCGGCGTGGTGGGACATCGGCGGGACGTTCGGACACGTCCTGCTCTACTTCGATGTGGCCGACGCGGCGGAGGCGGCGACGGCCGCCGACCAGGGCTGGCCGTACGTGCGCGCCTACACTCCGCTGGACGTCCTCGACTGGCATCGCGACGACCGAGGGCGGCTCGACTACCTGAAGCTGCTTGAAGCCACCGAACCGCTGCCGACGCTCGAGACGCGTGGCGTCACGACGTACCGGGTGCGCATCGTCACGACGACGTCGTGGGCGCTCTACGACTACAAGACCGGCAAGTACATCAGCCGCGGCGATCACGGCTTCGGGTGCGTGCCGGCGGTGTATTTGTTCGGCAAGAGGCGCGCGCTGCTGCCGGACATCGGCGAGTCGGTGCTCGGCGACCCGCGGAACTACATCGACCTGTTCAACCTCACGAGCGAGATCCGCGAACTCCTGCGGAACCAGACCTTCTCGTTCGTCAACCTGCCGCTCGGCACGGGGCCGGACGCGATGTCCGTGCAGGACGCGCAGGCGATGATGGGGCAACAGACCGGCACGATGAACGTGCTGTTCAGCGCGCAGCCGGCGCAGATTCTCACCGGCGACCCGGCGAACGTGGCGTCGTATCACGCCGAGATCGAGCGCGTGAAGCGCGAGATCTACCGCGAGACCGGCGTGCAGTGGGAGTCCGATCGGAAGGGCGTCGAAGCCGAAGGCTCGGTCGAGCTGAAGCGCGAGGACATGATCACGCGCGTCGCCGCCTACGCCGATGAATGCGAGCAGGCGGAATACGGACTCTCGATGCTCTGGTACCTGTGGCGCTACGGCGCAGCGGACGGCGCCACGCGCTACGTGAACGACCAGGTCGTCGTCCACTACCCGGAGCATTTCGCGAAAACACCATTCGAGGACGTGCTGAACCAGGCGCAAGCTGCGATCTCGATCGGGATGCCGGCCGTCTTCCTCAAGGAGCTGCGGAAGGCGCTCGTCACCAAGTTCGAAGGGATGACGAACCTGCCGCCGGAAATCCTGCAGAAGATCAACGACGCGATCGACAACGCCCCGGATGACCTGTCGCCGGCCGAGCAACTGCGGATGAAGACCGAGGCGATGGCCAAGGGCCTCAGCGCCGGCGGCGGTGCGAAGCCCGGCGCCGTGCCACCGAAGGGAGCGGCCGCGTGAGCGAGATGATGCTTGTCGCCGTGTTCGTGTGGACGCTCGTCGAGGGCGACTACGTCGAGTCCGCGATGCTGCTCCTCCGGTGGGCGTATGTCTACCGGCGCCAGTTCAAGGCGATGCTGAACGCGCGGAGCCTCGAGGCGGTGAGTGAGCGCTGACGGCCGCCAGGCCATGACCTCGGCCGAGCGGATCGCCGCGGCCGGCGATCGCCTCGGCGCCCGCTTTGCGGACGAGCTCGCCGGCGTGCTGCGTGATGTCGAGCGCGGCCTGCGCCCGATGCTCGAGCGCGCCGCCACCGGGTCGAGCACGGCCGTCGTGAAAGCCGCGCGCGCGGGACGGGCCCGACGCGAGATCCGGGACGTGCTGACCGCCGCGGGCTACGACGATCTCGTCGACCTGGCCACTGGTGATGCCCTCGACGCGATCATCAACCGTGTCCTCGCCGGGCGCGCCGCGGGGGACGTGGGCGCCGAGCTCACCGCGCCGGCGTCGCTGAAGATCGAGGCACTCAAGGCGCTGTTCACATCCAACCTGCTCGAGCAAGGGGACGACGTCGCGCGCGCGCTGTGGCAGGCGACGATCCGCGGCGTGTTCGCGTCTCGCTCGACGGACGACATCATCGCCGACCTGGCGGA
>Ga0134121_10005188_pt1 | contig 10615 bp, 6 predicted proteins | sample KB301_FD_96463 | JGI IMG/M metagenome (GOLD analysis project Ga0134121, IMG submission 96463) | Terrestrial soil microbial communities without Nitrogen fertilizer from Kellogg Biological Station, Michigan, USA - KB3-0-1 | ecosystem: Environmental > Terrestrial > Soil > Unclassified ...
ACGCTCGCGTTCACCGAGGAGGGCGTGACCTTCCTGGGACGAAGCCCGGTGGAGGTCGCGCGCGCCCTGCGCATGCTGCCGGTGCAGGCGCTCGGCGCCAACTGCTCGGTGGGCTCCAGCGTGCTCTATGACGTGCTCGAGGCCATGCTGCCGGAAGCGGGCGGGCTGCCGCTGGTCATCCAGCCCAATGCCGGTCTGCCCAGCCGGGTGGGCGAGCGGCTGATGTATCTCTCGTCGCCGACGTACATGGCGGACTATGCCGCGCGCATGATCGCGGCGGGTGCCCGCATGGTCGGCGGGTGCTGCGGCACCACGCCCCAACACGTGCGAGCCATGCGAGAAGCGGTGGACCGGCACGCGCCCCAGCGCCGGCCGGCACCGCCGCCGGCGCGGGCGGCGCGCGTCGCCGTGGAGCCCGCCGATCCCTCCGGCCTGGCCACCGCCCAGCCGCCCACTCTGCTCGCGCGCAAGCTGGACGCGGGGGAGTTCGTGGTGTCGGTCGAGCTCGACCCGCCGCGCGGCCACAATATCGAGAAGCTGGTGCAGGGAGCCAAGCTCCTCAAGGAGCGCGGGGTGGAGATCGTGGACATCAACGACGGCTCCCTGGGCCGCGTGCGGATGTCCGTGCTCCCCACCGCCATCCTGGTCCGCGAGGCCACCGGGCTCGACATCAACATGCACTTCACCTGCCGGGACCGGAACCTGATGGGCATCCAGGCCGATCTCCTGGGCGCCCATGCGATGGACATCCGGAACATCCTGGCCATGACCGGCGATCCGCCGCGCACCGGCGACTATGTCAACGCCACCGCCGTCTTCGACGTGGACGCCATCGGCCTCATCCGCGTGCTCGCCAGCATGAACGCGGGCCTCGACGCCACCGGCAACTCCGTGGGTGAGCCCACCGCCTTCTGCGTGGGCGCGGCGCTGAACCCCGCCGCCGAGGAGCCTGCTCGCGAGATGGAGCGTTTCCTCGCCAAGGTGGAGGCGGGCGCCCGCTGGGTGCAGACCCAGCCGGTCTACGATCTCGAGGTGCTCGATCGCTTCTTCGCGGGCACGCCCTCGCCGGTGCCGGTGGTGGTGGGGCTGCTGCCGCTGCACTCCTCGCGGCATGCGGAGTTCCTGCACAACGAGGTGCCGGGCATCAGCGTTCCCGACGAGGTCCGCGCCCGCATGCGCGAGGCGGGGGAGCGCGGGCTGCGGGCGGGCGTGGCCATGGGGCAGGAGCTCATCGCGCAGGTGCGCCGCCGGTACGCGGGCGCCTATCTCATGCCGTCCTTCGGCCGTTTCGAGGTGGTGGCCGAGGTCCTGGAGGCCCTGCATTAATACCAATTCAGCGCCGGCGGCCCTGACCGCGGCGGAAGGGGCTCGGCGGATCCGCGCGCGCCAGCTCGATCCGGTGGAGTGGACCGAGGCGCTCCTGGAGCGGATCGACAAGCTCGAGCCCGCGGTGAAGGCGTGGGTGCACCTCGATCGCGAGGGCGCGCGGCGGACGGCGCGCGAGCGCGCGGCGCAGGCGGCGGGGGGCGCCGTGGTCGGCCCGCTGCACGGCGTGCCGGTCGCGCTCAAGGACATCTTCGACGTGGCCGGCATGCCGACGCGCGCGGGCGCGAAGGCCTTCGCGCATCGCCAGCCCGATACCGACGCGACCTCGGTGGCGCGCCTCCGCGCGGCGGGCGCGGTGATCCTCGGCAAGGTGACCACCACCACCTTCGCCCTGATGGATCCGAGCCCCACCGGCAATCCCTGGAATCCCGCGCATACGCCGGGCGGATCCTCCTCCGGCTCCGCGGCGGCGGTGGGGGCGCGGATGGCGCCGCTGGCGCTGGGCTCGCAGACGGTGGGCTCGGTGCTCCGGCCGGCGGCCTACTGCGGGGTGGTGGGCTTCAAGCCCACCCATGGCCGGATCAGCGCCGCCGGCGTCGTCCCGCTGTCCTGGAGCAATGACCACGTGGGAATCCTCGTCCGGGCGGTGGAGGACGCGGCCCTCGCGCTCCAGATCCTCGCCGGACCGGACCGGGCCGACCCGCTCACCGTCTCGCATCCGGTGGACGACTACCTGGCCGGTCTCGGTGGCGGCTCCGCGCCGGCTCCGCGCATCGGCGTGCTGCGCGCGCTCATCGAGCGCGCCGCGCCCGAGAATGCCGAGCATCTGACCGAGGTGACGCGGCGGCTCTCCGCCGCCGGCGCCACGCTCGGCGAGGTGGTCCTGCCCGCCTCCTTCGCCGGCCTTCACGATTCCGGCCAGGTGGTGGTGCGCGCCGAGGCCGCCGCCTATCACGCGCCGAACTTCCCGCGGCTCGCCGAGGAGTACCCGCCCAAGATCCGGGAGGCGCTCACCGTCGGGCAAGGCATCCGCGCGGTGGATTTCCTTGCCGCGCGAAGCCACCTCCGCCGGTTCCGCGACGAGATGGCGTCGATCGCGCTCCGTTACGATGCTCTCCTCACCCCCACCGCGCCCGGGCCGGCTCCGCGCGGGCTCGAGTCCACCGGCGATCCCTACTTCTGCGCGCCGTGGAGCCATGCCGGCATGCCGGCCATCGCGCTGCCGAGTGGGCTGTCACGCGATGGCCTGCCGCTGTCGCTCCAGCTCGTGGGCTCGGCCTTTGCGGAAGCGCGCCTCCTCGGCGCCGCCGCCTGGTGCGAGTCCCTCCTCGACTTCCGGGAGGCGCCCCGTGCTTGACCTCAAGCTGGCGGGAGGGACCGTGCTGGACGGCACCGGAGCCCCCGCCCGCCGCGCGGACGTAGGGGTCAGGGGCGACCGCATCGAGTCGGTGGGTGACCTCGCGCAGGAGCGCGCGGGCCGCACGCTCGACGTGACCGGGTTGACGGTGACGCCGGGCTTCATCGACATCCACTCGCATTCGGACTGGCGGCTGTGGGGGAATCGCCGGGCGGAGTCCAAGATCCGTCAGGGGGTGACCACCGAGGTGGTGGGCAATTGCGGGTTCTCTCCCGCCCCGGTGTCCGACGAGTTTCGCGGAGAGATGCGGGGCTTCGCCCTCTACGTGCCGGAAGGCATGGACTTCTCGTGGAGCTCCACGCGCGACTATCTTCGCCACTATGAAGACGAGGGGGTCGCGCTGAACGTGGTGCAGCTCATCGGCCACGGCACCCTCCGGCTGGCCGCCATGGGCTTCGCGCGCCGGCCGCCCACCGCGCGCGAGCAGGCGACCATGGAGCGGCTGATGGACGAGTCCATGGCCGACGGCGCCGCCGGGCTCGCCACCGGGCTCATCTACGCTCCCGGCTCCTACGCGGCCACCGACGAGATCGTGGGGATCGCGCGGCGCGCGGGAGGCCCGCGGCGCGGCTTCTACGCCAGCCACATCCGGGGTGAGGGCGCCACCCTGCTGGATGCGGTTCGCGAGGCCATCCAGGTCGGGCGCGAGGCCGGGCTGCCGGTGCAGGTGAGCCACATCAAGGCGGCGGGGCGGCCGCACTGGGGGCGGGTCAAGGACGCGCTGGCGCTCGTCGATGCCGCGCGGGGGGAGGGGCTGGACGTGCGCGCGGACGTGTACCCGTATACCGCGTCGAGCACCTCGCTCCGCACGCTCATGCCGGACTGGGTGCTCGAGGGCGGCATCGAGGCGATGCTGGGCCGCCTGACCGATCCCGCCTCGCGCGCCCGCATCCGCACGGAGATCAGCGGCGGCGCCGGCATCCTCAGCCGCGGGATCGGCTGGGAGGACGTGATGATCGCCAATGCGCCCGCGCGGCCGGACGCCCAGGGCCGCCGCGTGTCGGAGATCGCGGCGGCGCGCGGGCAGGACCCGCTGGACGCCGCGTTCGATCTCCTCGTGGACGAGGCGGGCCGGGGCAGCGTCATTCTCTTCCAGCTGGACGAGGCGGACTTCCGCCGGGCCCTCGCGCATCCGCAGGTGATGATCGGCTCCGACGGCTCGTCGCTGGCGGTGGAGGGCGTCATGGGCGCCGGCAAGCCTCACCCGCGGAATTACGGGACCTTCCCGCGCGTGCTCGGTCACTACGCGCGCGACGAGAAGCTCATCTCTCTTCCCGAGGCGGTGCGGAAGATGACGGGCTTGCCCGCCGACCGGCTGGGGCTCGCTGATCGCGGCGTGCTCCGGGCGGGAGCGCGCGCGGACGTGGTCGCCTTCGACGCGGCGCGGATCATCGATCGCGCCACCTACGAGGAGCCGCATCGCTACGCGGCGGGGGTGAGCCACGTCCTCGTCAACGGGCGCGTGGTCGTCGAGGGCGGCGAGCATACCGGCGCCCTGCCCGGCCGCGTGCTGTCCCCGTCGTAAGCGCGGGGAGGACCGGAAGATGAAGATCGGGCGATTGTTCCCGGATCTTCTGGCCACGCTGGGACGGGCCGCATCGCCGGAAGTCGGCTTCGCCCGGACGCTGCGCCGGCTGGTGGACGATTCGGGCGCCGTGGCGGGCGGCCTCCTCTTCATGCCTCTGGGCGGCCGGCCCATCCAGGTCATCGTGGGCTCGCGGCCGGGCTCCGCCCTCGAAGCCTGGATCGGGGAGCGACTGGCGGAGCCCGCGCGCGGCGTGTCCTTCCGGACGCTTCGCGAGCCCCCGCCCGGCTGGCGCCGTCGCGCCGCGGCCGGCCTGCTCCGGGCGAGCCTCGGCGAGCCCTCGGCGCCCGCGGGTCGCTTCGTCCTCCTTGGGCCCGGTGGCCGTGACGGCCTCAACGCGGCCCGCATCCCGCCGGGCTTTCCCCGGGAGTTCGGCCTGGCGATGGCCCAGGCGTGGCAGCTTCACCAGCGCACGCGCCGGCTGGAGATGATCAACGAGGTCGCCGCGCTCGCGGGCTCGGCCCTGGAGCTCCCGCGCCTCTACCAGGCGGTGGCGCGCGTGGTGGCCCGCCTCATCCGGTTCGCCGCGCTCGGGGTGGGCCTCCTGGACCGCGAGCGGGGCGAGCTTCGCCTCTTCGACGTCGTGGTGAGCCCTGACGACCACGCCGGAGAGTTTCGGGATGCGCGCCTGCCCAGCGCGGGCTCCATCGCCCAGTGGGTGGCCGAGCAGCGCGTGCCGATCCGGATCGACGACCTGTCCGACCCGCGCCTGCCATCGGCAAGTCGCGAGCGTTTCCGGCGCCGTGGATTTCAGTCCGCGGTGCTCGCGCCGCTCATCACCCAGGGCGAGGTGATCGGCTCCCTCTTCGTGGGCCACTCCGCTCCGAAGGCGTTCAGCGCGGAGGACGAGGCGATTCTCTCCGAGGTGGCGCTCCCGCTGGCGTCCGCCATCGAGCATGCCCGGCTCCACGACGAGGCGGTCCGTCGGGCCGAGGCCCTGGGCGCGCTCAACGAGACGAGCCGGCTCATCAGCGCCCGGCTGCACCTTCCCGCGGTGCTCGCCACCATCAGCCGGTCGGTGAACTCGCTCATCGGCAGCGCCGGCTGCGGCATCGGCCTGCTCGATGCCGAGGGCAAGGCCGTCGAGCACGTGGCCGCGCACGGGTCGCGCACCGCCGAGTGGCGCACGCTGTCCACGCCGGTGGGGGCGGGCATCATCGGACGCGCCGCCGCCACCGGCACGCCGTTCCGGGTGGACGACATGCAGGGGGATCCGCGCACCTCGGACGCGGGGATCGACGAGCAGGAGGGGATTCGCGCCATGCTGGCGGTGCCGCTCCGGGTGGGCGCCGCCGTGATCGGGGTGATCTCCGCCTACTCCCACGTGCCCGGCTACTTCTCAACCCGGGAGGAGACGTTGCTGGAGGCCTTCGCGGAGCAGGCGGGGATCGCCATCCAGAACGCGCGGCTCTTCGAGGAGAGCCAGCGCCGGGCGCGCGAGATGGAGGCGCTGCTGGCGGCGGGTCGGGCGGTGAGCCAGAGCCTCGACCTCGGGGAGACCATCCGCGTCATCCTCCACCAGGCGCGCGAGGTGCTGGGCGTGCAGTCGGGCAGCATCTTCACCCTGGACGAGGCCACCGGCGAGCTGTCCTCGGTGGCGAGCCTCGACGAGGGGCCGGCCCGGGTGGGCCAGATCCGGGTGCGGGTGGGACAGGGCATCACCGGGCTGGCCGTCGCGGAGGGCCGGCCGCTCCAGAGTGAGGACCTCTGGAACGACCCCCGCGCTTTTCCCCAACCCGCGGTGGCGGGCGGGCTGCGCTCCATGCTCGCGGTGCCCCTGGTCGCCGGCGGCCGCACCATGGGGGCGCTGACCGCCCTGCGCGCCGACGTGCATCACTTCGAGCCCCACGAGGTCGCGCTCGCCACCGCGTTCGCCGACCAGGCGGCGCTGGCCTTCGAGCACGCGCGGCTCTTCAGCTCGGTGCGGACGTACTCGGAGCGGCTGGAGGCCATGGTGGTGGAGCGGACGCGCGAGCTGGACGAGCAGAAGCGCTTCGTGGAGGTAGTGCTGGAGACCTTGCCGCTGGGTCTCTACGTGCTCGATCGTGAGCTCACGGTGGTGAGCGCGAACCGCGAGGGCGCCACCGCGCTGACCGGCGCCCCCTCCACGCACGCCGCCTTCCTCGACCTCGTGCCCGCGGACAGTGCGGGGGCGGTGCGGGGCTTCCTCCAGGGCGTGCTCGTGGGCGGCGAGGTGCATCAGACCGAGGAGGAGATGGTAGTGGCGGCCGAGACGCGCATGTTCCGCCTCACCGCGGCGCCGTTGCGGGGCCCGCAGGATCGCGTCACCCACGCCATCCTCCTCATCGAGGACATCACGCTCCAGAAGCGCCTCGAGCGGCAGATGCTGCTCACCGAGCGCCTCACCACCGCGGGCCGGCTGGTGACGGGGGTGGCGCACGAGATCAACAACCCGCTCGCCACCATCGCCGGGTGCGCGGAAGCGCTCCGGGAGCGCGCCCGGGATCCGCGCCTCACCGGGCTGGACGCGTTTCGCGACTTCCCGCGCTATCTGGCCCTCATCGAGGAGGAGGCCTACCGGTGCAAGGAGTTCACCGGCAGCCTGCTGCGCTTCGTCCGGGATCCGGGCAGCCGTCGGGGCGCCACCGACGTGAACGCGCTGGTGGAGCGCACGCTGGAGCTCTTGCGCCATCAGCCCCGATTCGCCTCCAGCGAGCTGGTCACCCAGCTCGATCCGGGCCTGCCCCCGGTGATCGCCAACGAGGGCCAGCTGCGCCAGGTCTTCCTGGGCATCGCCGCCAATGCGCTGGAGGCCATGGAGGGGCGCGGCCGCCTCACCGTTTGCACGCGGGTGCGCGGCGGGGAGGCGGAGATCGAGTTCACCGACGCGGGGCCGGGGATTCCCGAGGCGATCCTGTCCCGGCTCTTCGATCCCTTCTTCACCACCAAGCCGCCGGGCCAGGGCACCGGGCTCGGCCTGGCCATCGCTCAGGGCATCGTCACCGACCACGCCGGCCGCATCGACGTCCACTCGCGCCCCGGCGCCGGAGCCTCCTTCCGCGTGGTGCTGCCCATCACCAGTTCCGTCACCTCCGGAGAGCCCAGCCGATGACCTCGCAGATCCGCGTCCTGGTAGCCGACGACGAGCGCAACCTTCGCGAGCTCCTGGTGCGGGAGCTGTCGCGCAAAGGGCATGCGGTGGATGGAGTCGGCGACGGCGAGCTGGCGATGGAGCGGCTGCGCGACGATCCGCCCGACGTGCTCATCCTCGACATGAAGATGCCGAAGATGGAGGGCATCGAGGTGCTGCGGCGGTTGGCGGAGATGCCGGAGGCGCCGCAGGTCATCGTGACCACCGGCTTCCAGGAGGTGTCCAGCGCGGTGGAGGCGATGAAGCTGGGCGCCTACGACTACCTCACCAAGCCCGCGCGCATCGAGGAGCTGGACATCCTCATCCGCAAGGCGGCGGAGAAGAACCGCCTCATCCGCCAGAACGTGGTGCTTCGCGACCGGCTCGACCCCGCCGCGCCCGCGGGCGGCATCGTCACCGCCAGCCCCAAGATGGAGGAGCTGATGCGGCTGGTGGACCGGGTGGCGCCCACCGACTCGGCGGTGCTCGTGCTGGGCGAGAGCGGCACCGGCAAGGAGCTGGTGGCCCGCGCCATCCACGAGCGATCGCCCCGGGCGCGGCAGGCCTTCGTGCCCATCCACTGCGGCGCGCTGCCGCGCGAGGTGCTGGAGTCGGAGCTGTTCGGCCACGAGAAGGGGGCGTTCACGGGGGCGGTGAACTCCAAGCTCGGGCTCATCGAGCTCGCCGACGGGGGCACGCTCTTCCTGGACGAGATCGGCGAGATGGAGCCCGAGAGCCAGGTGAAGCTCCTCCGCGTGCTGGAGACGCACTCCTTCTTCCGCGTGGGCGGCACCCGCAGCCGGACGGTGGACATGCGATTGGTGGCCGCCACCAACCGCGATCTCGCGGAGGCCATCCGGCAGGGCCAGTTCCGCCAGGACCTGTACTACCGGATCAACACCATCTCGCTCTCGCTGCCCACGCTGCGGGAGCGCCCCGAGGACGTGCGGGTGCTCGCCGAGCATTTCCTCGAGCAGAATGCCGGGTACGGACGGAAGCGCCTTGCCCCGGAGACGCTGCGGTGCCTGGAGGTCTATCAGTGGCCCGGGAACGTCCGCGAATTGCAGCACGTCATCCAGCGCGGCGTCATCCTCGGCACCGGGGACGTGCTACAGCCCGGCGATCTCCCCGCCGAGGTCCAGTGCGGCACCGGACCGACGCCCGCCGCCGCGGCGGCCGCGAGCGCGGAGGGTAGCCTCGAGCTGATGGAGCGCCAGCACATCGTGTCCACGCTCAGGCAGGTGGGCGGCCATCGCGGCAAGGCGGCGGCGCTCCTGGGCATCGACCCCAAGACCCTCTATCGAAAGCTCCTGAGCTACGGCATCACGGCGGACACCCTCCGGTCCTGAGCCGGGATGCGGGCGTCTACACCCGTGGGGTGCCGGCGAGGTCCGGGTGGCTTGCCCGAGACTGTCACTCGGACTTCTCGATGTGCCACGCAAGTAGCTGAAACTCCGAAGACCCCAGAGCTTGCGCTTTCCGGCACGAGGCTTGCTCTCCTTCCTCTCGGTTCGAAACTCGAAAGGAAGGAACAACATGAATCGCATTCTCGTGATCGATCGAGACCGGACGCTGGGCGCGGCCCTGGCGATGTCCTGCCTGGAGCGCGGAGTGGCGATCCGGATGGCGGAGACGTTCTGCGAAGGGGTCCGCTACATGATGGAAGCGCCGGTGTCCGCGGTGCTGGTAGACGCGGGCGCGTTGCGACTGGCCGGCGCGGATCGAGGCCGGCTCTTCGAGACGGTGGCGCCGGGGGTGCCGGTGGTGGTGACGGTGCCGGCGGGCACGCGGGTGGAAGAGCACGTGCAGTTCGAGCTCCAGGGCTTTCGTGTGCTGGCCAAGCCCTTCGCGCCCGAGGACGTGCTCGACAAGATCGACTGGGCGGCGGAGCCGGAAGCCGCGCGCCGGGACGCGGCGGCCCAGCTGCGTGAGGTGTGCGGCTAGGCGGCTAGGACGGATCTCGCGCGTGGCGCGCCCCGGGGCCTTGGTGTACACTACCTCGGGTTGTTCGACTCGCCATCCCTGGCGACGGTGAGAGTCTCCGCGCTGCGGAGCCTGCGTCAGAATCGAGCGGTCGCCCCAAGGAGATCCAGATGGCTGCAAAATTGTACGTGGGCGGTCTGTCCTACTCAACCACGAGCGAGACGCTGCGGGAGTACTTCGCGCAGTGCGGGACGGTGGAGTCGGCGTCGGTGGTGACCGACAAGTTCTCGGGACAGTCCCGGGGCTTCGGTTTCGTCGAGATGGCCACCGCCGAGGAGGCCCAGCGCGCCATCGCTGAGCTCAACAGCAAGGAGCTCGACGGGCGCAAGCTCACCGTGAACGTCTCCAATCCGCGGCCGGCGGGTGGGGCCGGGGGTGGCCCGCGCGGCGGGGGCGGTCGGGGCGGCCGGCCCGGCGGTGGCGGGGGTCGCGGTCCCGGCGGCGGGGGTGGCGATCGGGGCGCCTACGGCGTGCCGCCATCCAAGAAGCCGTTCCGCTGGTAGATCGGCCTCGAGCGTAAATATCAAGGGCGCGGTGGGATTCCCACCGCGCCCTTTGTCTGTGCGGCTGTCCGCTGCCCTCAGCCCAGCACGCGCTCGTAGCGCCCGAAGTCGTGGGCCGCATCCATGAACCACTTCACGATCTCGGGATTGGAGCGCGGCGGGATCTCGCACGAGGTGGACAGGATGAACCCGGAGTGGCGGGCGGCGGCGTCGAGGCAGCGCCGCACGTCGGCTTCCATCTCCTCCCGCGTCGTCTTCTCGAACTTCGTGGCGTCCACGTTTCCGATGGCCACCGCCCGTCCCTTGGCCACTTCCATGAAGCGGGTGAGCTGGTCCACGTGCAGGGCGGGATCGGCTTGCTGGTCGAGATCGAACGAGATGGTGGTGAAGCCACAGCCGATCAAGTCCTCGAAGATCGGATAGGTGGTGCCGCAGATGTGGGTGGTGACGCCCACCTTCTTGGCCTTGAAGTGCTCCACCAGCTCCTTGTGATACGGCGCGATGAACTCACGGTAGTTGTCGGGCGAGATCAGGCTGATGGAGGCGGTGGGCTCGGAGTAGGAGAGCCCGATGCCGGTCTTCACGATGGCGTCGCCCCAGGCCTTGGAGAAGTCGGTGGCGATGCGCATGAGATCGTGGATGAACTGCGGGTCCTCGAAGGTGTCGAGGAGCATCATCTCCGGATTGCGGAGGAGCATGGCGATGGTCCA
>Ga0134121_10005189_pt1 | contig 10615 bp, 13 predicted proteins | sample KB301_FD_96463 | JGI IMG/M metagenome (GOLD analysis project Ga0134121, IMG submission 96463) | Terrestrial soil microbial communities without Nitrogen fertilizer from Kellogg Biological Station, Michigan, USA - KB3-0-1 | ecosystem: Environmental > Terrestrial > Soil > Unclassified ...
AACCGGCTTTTACTGAGCCGGACATGCCGCCATATCAACCGCCAGGGGAACCGCTTAAATCCGATCCTGCCGCACTGCCGTTTGTGTGGGCGCGTGATGTTTCGGACCATGAGGATGGTTCCCACGAGATATTGGAGGGAGTCCTGACCGCTGGCGCCATGAGCGTTTGGTACGGCGAGTCGAACAGCGGCAAGACCTATTTGGTGCTGGACTTGGCGCGCGCCATTGCCAAAGGCGATGAATGGCTCGGTAAGCGCACGCGGCAGGGTTGCGTGATCTACGTGGCGGCGGAAGGCTCAAAGACCATCGAACGGCGTATCCGTGCCATCCGAAAGGAATTCGGTGATTCAGACTTCCCGCTAGGCGTGGTGAAAACAAGCATCAATATGTGTGGATCATCCGCCGATACCGAGGCGCTCGCCGTGCTGGTAAACGACAGGGCGAGCGAGATTGATATGCCTGTGTCATTGGTTATTGTAGATACCCTGAGCCGAGCAATGGCTGGCGGCAACGAGAATGACAGCGTGGATATGGGTCTGCTTGTGAAGAACGGCGATACCCTCAGGGAGCTTACAGGGGCGCATCTAGCGTGGATTCACCACACGGGTAAGGACGTAGCCAGGGGCGCACGCGGTCATAGCCTCCTGCGGGCTGCTACAGATACGGAAGTGGAAATCAGCCATGATGCAGCCACCGGCATCCGCACGGCCAAGGTCACAAAACAGCGTGATCTGGACAGCAACGGCAACGAGCTTTTCGCCAAACTTCGGGGGGTTGAGTTAGGAAAAAACGAGTGGGGAACTGCCATTACGGCATGCGTCGTCGAGGCCATTGGCGCCCAAGACCGCCCACGCCCTACGCGCAAACCCGTCACCGGAAACGCCTTACGTGCCCTTACTATCTGCCGGGAAATCGCCGGTATAAACGGTCTGACCAACGAGACCAGTAAGATACCCAAGAGCAAGAAGCTGGTCGATTATGACGCTTTCGTTGAGAAATTCCGGTCTGCATCACCCCCTCAAAAGGACGGCTCATTTAGAGGCACTTGCAGCCGAGTGCTGCAAAAGCTTCAGGATGATGGGTACATTGGAATTCATAATAATATCATGTGGTTAGAGTAAAATGATGCAGTGATGCAAACGCTGCAAAAGTGATGCACGCAGCGCTGCAAGTGATGCACAACTCTAAGAGAGTGCATCACTGCATCGGAATCTGCATCAGCATTTCATCCGGGTGATATTGTTGATAGTGAACCTATGCGGACAGAGGTCGTGTTGCATGCCTCCTAGCGCTCGCATTTCACATTGTGAAATGTCGTCCAAGCGACAATTGGCTGCTGCGCCAGGATCGTCTGCCAGCTAAGGCGCACTACCTCGCATCCGCACATTGCCACACTCAGCAGCCATTCCAAGCACCATTAGGCACTAGCGGTAGTGTGGCGCGCAGGCGATAATGCGCACTTTAGTGTACCTTGCTCGCAAGTGCCTGATTACAATAGGTTGTTGCAATGCGGCGAATTTAACATAATGGAGATTATCGTTCATTCAGTACGTAAGCACTCACTAACTATGTGGATGTCATAACCGAATCGGACGGCCTCGCGCGTGCAACCGGTTGGGTCGGAATCGAAATGGGTCCGGCCCCCGCCTCGGGCGAGGCACCCAACCGTGCCCCCTGCCAAAAAATTTCCGGAAAAGGAAAATTGTTTTCCCAATTATTAGGATAGTGTAAAATAGTTTCTTTAATCCCAATAAGCGGTCATGAAAACTTGTACCAGATGCGACTTGGCTAAATCGCTGGAGCATTTTTATGTGAATAAGGCGGCGCCGGACGGCAGGACATGGCGCTGTATCGAATGCACAAAAGCGCTTGCGTTGGCGCAACGGATGAAGGCTTTGGGTCCAGTTCCGGAGAATTGGAAAAAGAAAACAGCCGATCCGAAGGCATACCGTGCTGCTCAAGCGGCATTACATCCAGGCCGCGCGGCTGCCGCAAAGAAGCGATATTACGCAAGGAACCGAAATAGACTAAAGGCAACGCAGCGGTTTAAGGAGGCGTTGAAAAGCGGGAAAATAGTTCGACAACCGTGTTTTGTGTGCGGAGTTTCTCCGGCGCACGGACACCACCCTGATTACTCTCACCCGCTTGATGTGGTTTGGCTATGTCCGCCGCATCATCGAGAAGTTCACCGAATGGTCAAAAATCAGGTATCCTCCGATCAATCCGTTTCTGAGGAGGTTGAATAAGCCATGCCCAATCCAACCCAAGTTACAGGCCAGCTCTCCTCCGAAATCCCCAATGGAAATGGAGTACATTCCTTTTTCTGGCGACATTTCTATTCTGGATGCCGAGGCAGGTCCAGGCGTGGCCGCGTATCACGATATTTTTCGTAACCGATCCTGCCGCTGAATGTTTCAACACGCGTCCAACCTATCCGGCGAACGGTTGCTACGTGAACGGCGGCGATAAGGGATTCCTGATATACATCCGCGATGACATGAGCCTGCCAAAAACGCTGTGCGTGATTAGCCACGAACTTAAGCACGTCGAGCGCGGGAATTTTCACGAAGGGCCGGACGACTCGTGTTAGACTAGCTGCTAGCTTCACCGCCTCGTCACCCTCCTGGTGACTTAAAGCCCCAGCGTCCTCCTCCGACCGGGGCTTTCTTTTTTTCTGCGGATGTGCGAGAGTTCGTGCCGAGGACGCGCCCGGTTGGAAGTGGCGGCGCCCCGGTGAGAATCCGGGAACCGGTTCTGGGCCTTTCGGTGCCGCGTTCCTCACCACTCACCCAGACTGGAGAATGAAATGACCAACCTGATTGCAGCCGAAAAGCCTGCACCCATGAAATCGAACGTCGAAGGCTTCGACGCGGACAACATGTACCGTACCGAGCAGTTCACCGACCTGAAGCACGGGGACCTGTACAAGTTCACGCCGGTCAACAAATACGGCATGGTCGATGGCGGCTCCGGTCGCAAGCCGATATGGAAAAGCAACGTGATGCTCGTATGGCGCGGTCAGCAGATGGCAGTGCCGTTCGAGATTGATGCCGTGGCGCTGTCGGATGCCATCGAGAAATTCCCCGAAGCTGCGGATAAAGCAGCGCGTGCCCACGTCGATGCGCTCGAAAAAGTCTCGCTTCAACAGCAACTGCGCGGCGGTGGTGTACTGAATGCTGCCGGTGCGCCGATGGGGATTTCGACCACGCGGGTGCAGTGATGCCGGTTCTCGAACGCATCGCCCGTCCGCGCACAGCAGAAGAAAAACCGTTCGTCATGCATCCGTGTACGTCGTCGCTCCTGAGTGAGTACGGCTACAAGCCAGAGACTCTCGAAATGCGCGCCACGTTCAAAGATGGCACGACGTGGGCGTACAAGGGTGTGACGCCGGAGCGATTCCAAGCGTTTATCGAGGCGCCATCGAAGGGGAAGCACTTCATGGCGAACATTGCACGGAAATATGAAAAGGAGGCAGTAAAATGAGTATGGCACTTCCGCGAGTCCGTTACGTCGAGCGCAACGGCGAATTGGTTTTGCAGCAGATGTACCGCGATTACGATCCGGTCACTGGCGAGCAGATTATTACGTATGTCGATGTGCCGACTGAGCCGGAAGAACCTGCGCCATGAAGAACGTATTGATTTTTGTACTCTGCACGCAACTCTCCGGCTGCTTCATCATCTTCCCAATTCCGAAGTTCAAGAACGAGCCGCCACCGGTTGAAAGGTCGCAGTCGAATGTGCCGAGGATGGCACCTTGAATGATTTGCATATAGCAACGGATGAGGACGCCATCGAAAAGCCGCAGCGTTCGCACTTGAAGTGTGCGGAGGTTGTTCGCCTGGAGACAATGACCACTCTCGATATTCCGCCTGATCTTGTCTTGGATGGCGCGAAGAAAGCCGATCTTTCGGCGGTAATGGTAATTGGCGAAGAAGCGGACGGAACCTTTTACTTTGCGTCTAATAAATCGGACGGCGCCGATGCCTTATGGCTTCTTGAAAAGGCAAAGTATAAGTTGCTCAGGATTGGCGGTATCATCGAAGAATGAACTTCAACCTAGCCGAATTCCGTGAATTCTGCGCCGACCTGAAAATCGAGACAAAGGAATTCGGCATCGTTTCGCTCGGCCAGCAATGGCGCGGAACGCAGGAATATTTCATTCAGGAAGTCGCAAAAGGTTTGGCCGAGGGCGTCCATACGTTCATCGTGCTCAAAGGCCGACAGGTGATGATTTCAACCGCCTGTCTAGCGCTAGACTTATATTGGCATTTCAAGTTCGGCGGTACGTCCGGTACGCTCATCACCGACACGGACGAGAACCGCGAAATGTTTCGCACCACGCTGACCATGTACGTGGACAGCCTGCCGAACAAGTGGAAGCGTCCGATTGGCACGCACAATCGGACGGCCATGACGATCAAGAACCGCAGCCGTATTTTCTATCAGGTCGCGGGAACGAAAAAAAAGGAAAAACGCTCGGTCGGCGTCGGCAAGGCGATCAGCTTCATGCACGCTACCGAAGTGTCAAACTGGGGGGATGAGGGTGCGCTAGCCGACATTAAATCCTCCCTAGCGCAATCCAATCCGCGCCGCCTGTATCTCTACGAATCTACCGCGCGCGGCTACAACATGTTCGAGGAAATGTGGCGCACTGCGAAAATGTCTCGTGTGCAGCGCGCTATTTTCATCGGCTGGTGGCGCAATGATTTGTACCGGAAGAAGAAAGGCTCGTCCGAATACGAAGTTTATTGGGACGGCACACCGACACCGGAAGAATCGAAGTGGATGCGCGAGGTTAAGGAACTATACGATTTCGACATTGACGATGAACAATTGGCTTGGTGGCGCTACATGGGCGCCGAGGAATTGCAAGACATCGCCAAGCTTATGGAGAACTTCCCACCGACCGAGGATTACGCATTCCAGACTTCCGGCTCGAAATTCTTTACGAACGCCGCGCTGAATGACCGGCGCAAGATCATCATGGGCCAAGGCGGAAGTCATGCGCTCATGTACGATCCGTACCGCATCGCCTTCGGCCCCGCCATGCAGGACACCGAATTGGTTGATGCCGTCGAGGATCATGCCAGCCTGAAAGTGTGGCAAAACCCATCATCAAATGGCTATTACGTGATCGGCGCCGATCCTGCATTCGGATCGACCGAATGGAAGGATCAATTCTGCATCCAGGTATTTCGCGTGTTCGGCGACGGCATGGAGCAGGTTGCCGAGTACTGCACCATTTCATGCGACACCGAGCGGTTCGCGTGGGCGCTCCTGTATCTCGCTGGCTTGTACAGCAACGGCGCGCCGCAAGTGAACATCATGATGATCATGGAAATCAACGGACCCGGCGCGCTGGTGTGGGACTACATCAAGAAGGCGCAATCGCTGGTGGGCCACATCGAGGGATTGGACCCGCGCATTACCCAGATTTGCGCGAACATCCAGAACTACCTCTATCACCGCGCTGACAGTCTCGGCGGTGGATACGCCTACCACTGGAAAACCACGACGGCGACCAAAGAAATCATGATGAGCGCGTACCGTGACGGCTTTGAGCGCTCCCTGATTACCGTGAATTCTTTGCAACTGCTAGAGGAAATGAAGAAGGTCGAGCGCAACGAAGGAAAGATTGAGGCTCCGGGACGTTCGAAGGATGACCGAGTTATTGCCGCTGCCCTGGCGACGATGGCATGGCGCGAATGGATGCAGGTACGGCTTGCGCATGCTGGTGTTACGCGCGCACGCCAGAACGAACCGCCGAAAACCGGCCCGACATCCGCGCTTGGACGGAACGTATACGCGCACCTAACTAATCGCATGGGGCTGCATGATATTAGCCAGTTACCGCGCCCTGTCGTCTGATGGAAACGCAAACCGTCATGGGAGAGGACGAACTACGCCGCTGGCTGCGCGGGCACATCAAACGCGGACAGGGGGCGCACGCTGGGGGCGACAAAGAGGATCGGGACTTGCCTACCCTAGCGATGCTCCGCTCAATGTCGTGGGACCACCGGGATTTTTACAAGTGGCTGAATGGCAAAGTTGCTTTACCAGAACGCCACCAGCGCGCACTTACGCGATTCGCACGCGCATGGGATGCCGGTCTGCTGGTGTTTGAAAAAAAAGGCACGAAACGCGAACTGAAGCGCCGTACAGAACCGAAGCGCATGCCGCCGAAGTTCCATATCCAGATAGACGACAAGGGCGCGCGGCTGCAATTGGTGGGGCGACTGTCGGCTCCGACGCGGCTGGCCCCGATGATTGACAGAAAACAGAAGTGAAGGCACACTAACTTTTATGGGCATCATCAAGGAATTTTCTTGCAAAGGTCACGGGCCATTTGAGGCCGAGGAGCCTATATGCCCGCGTGGCTGCACAGCCGGAGTCTCGCGGCAGTTCCGCACGCCTACCAGCATCAGCACCGGAGGCCGCACACGCGGTATCGATCAGTCACTTGAGCGAATCGCCAAGGAATTTGGCCTGTCGGACATGAACAATCATGGAGGAACGACCGCAGCACGGGTTGCCAATCCAAAACAAGCGCAATTTGCCGCTGCCCAAGAGGCAATCCGCAGAAAATACCCGAAACCTTGGGGCGCGGTGCCGACTGGCGGAAAATATGAGGTCGGCGCAGGTGTTATTGCTGGAAACGGACCCGGCGCACTCGGTGCGTTGGCGCAGCATGGCGCGAGCGGCGCCGTAGATGTGAAAGGGATGATGGATACATTCCCAAAACGTCAGGTTGAAAAGATCATTTCCAAGAGTGACGCGGAAATCACCGCCAAGGCGATGAAAGCAGCATGAAAATCCCTCCCGTCGAAGAACGCGAAGCATTTTACTGGGAATTGTGTACCCGATGCCTCGTTTCGCGTCAGATGCGCAAGGCGAACTACGAAACATTGCGCGCTTACGCGCTTTTTGGAGTTCCTCCGGGTCAAGAGCCTGCCGCGTTCAATAAAATCGACTCCAGCATGGACACGCTGGCGGCATTCCTGTTCGCCGCCGAGACAACGCGCTTCAGCATCAAACTCGGCCCCGGCGTCAACAAAATGGAGGAAATGCCGAAGATTCCGCCGCTGAAAGAGCGCTTGAACGACCGTTGGCAGGATTCGAATGCCGATATGATCGTGTCATTGGCAGTCAAGGATTCGCTGACCTACGCGACCACGATTATCAAACTGATTCAGCGCGGTAAGGAAACCATGCCGTTCGTGATCGATCCCGGCAATTTCGGCGTGCTGCGCGAGGACGTTAGCATGCTCGACCGTCAGGAGGCGTTCGTTCACGTCTTCATGACGACCAAGGATCAACTTGCGCGGGATATCGATGCGCATCCAAACAAGGCGCAATTGCTGGAGCGTGTCAGCGCGAACCGTCACTCCGACGACGAGGCTGAACTACCAGCCAGCGTGCAGCGCATCATCACCAGTAGCGTTTCGCCTGACATTCAGGGCAATGTGACCGCGCCGCTGTCCGCGAATCTCGACTGGTACGTGCCGCGCACCGCCGAGGATTTGATCGAGCTTCACGAACTTTGGGTGTGGGATGACGACGACAAGTCCACGCCCAAGGGCGGATGGCGCGTTGCCACGATTGCCGATCCAGGCGTAACGATTTACGACCGTAGCGCCGCAGAGTCGATGTTTCTGCCGGGCGACCATCCGTTCACGCAGATTTGCCCGAACCCCATGTCGGACTATTTTTGGGGCCGTAGCGAAGTCGAAAAGCTCGTCAAACTGCAAGGCGAGCGCGAACACCGCATGGGGCAGATTCACGAACTCATCAACCGGCAGGTTGATCCAGCGAAGGCGGCATCTGGCGTATGGGGCGCCGTGGATGAAAAGAATTCCGCGCTCCGGTCGCTAAACGCACTCGTTAGTGCTACCGACCCGATGGCGAAAATCACCGAATTCAAACCGATGGTTCCGCCAGACGCATGGGCAGACGTTCACGAAATCGATGCCATGTTTGACGAAACCATCGGTCTGTCGAACGTGCTGAAAGGTAAGGGCGAAGCTGGAGTCCGTAGCAAGGGACAAACAGACCGGCTGGCGCAACTCGGTAGCTCGCGCGCGAAGAAGCGCGCCTTGGTCATTGAGGACGCATTGGAGCGTATCGGCACACAATATCTGCGACTCGATCAGCGTCATAATGCTGATCCGCTGCTAACCCAAGCCGACAAGCCGGAAAAGTTTATTGCTGCTCAGTTCACTACAGACTACATGGTGAAAGTCGATGCGCACAGCAGCAGCCCGGTATTCATTGAGGATCAAAAGAACGGTGCTTATGCCATGTTCGACCGTGGTGTGATCGACGGCGAGGCATTGCTGGAAGCCGAACAGCCGCAGAATTTGCAAGAACTCATCGCAAAATGGAAAGTAATGCAGGCGCAGCGCGCGAAAGCCGCCGAGGAGGAGCGCGCCACCGAAGCGGCAGCGGCATTGCAAAAAGGAGCCGGTTCGGGTAATCTTTCCGTAGTAAAGTGAGCATTCACTAACGAAAGGAGACCATCATGCGCATGGGCCGCAAAGGTCGTCGCTAATTCCGTCCGGCTGACGACCGGACATCAACAGGGGCCAGAGCGCCCCTTCACTATTTCAGGGAGCGCCACATGGGCATCGCCGTATCAGAGGGGAAGAATTACACGCGGTTGACTGCCAGTGGAAACATTTCGTGTGGCGCGGGTCTCAAGGGCCAGTTCTTCGGAATCTTGCCTACACAGTCGAGCAACGCAAATATTCTCATCACCGATTTGGGAAATATAGTGCAGGGCAATGCCGCCATCATCATGAATACGATGAATATGACTGCTGGGCAATTCGTGCCATCCCCGTGCTCCTTCACAACTGGGCTTGGCGTCACAATCGGCGGCACCTGCGACGTAACGGTGTACTGGACGCCGACCTGATGCTGCACAATTGGGCGCTGCGGCGCACTACGGTAAGCGCGGTATCTCCGCCACCGGCCGCTAATCAGGTTGCCTGGTTTCGTAAGGGAATCGGCCAAGTAGGTGGCGCGAATTGCAGCCAGTGGACTGACCAAAGCGGGCTGAATCACCATCTGCTGCAAGGGACTGGTGCGGCCCAACCGGCTATCCAAGGAGATGGGACGCTATTATTTGATGGTGCCTCCCATTTCATGAAGTGCACTGGCTTTACGCTAACTCAGCCGACCACGCTGTATTTGCGTATGAGGCAAGTTACCTGGACAAGCAATAGGTATTTCACGGACGGGAATTCGGTTAACACTGGTGTAATTTTACAGTCGCATACGGGCGCGACGCCGCAAATCGAGGCGCTTGCAGACATGGCCGGTGCTTCTTACCTTGGCCCGAATGGCGCGCTGACCGTGAATGTCTACGCGTCGGTGTGCGCTGTATTCAATGGCGCATCCTCGGTTTTGCAGGTGGGCGCGACGACTGTTAGCGGCACGCTTGGAACCGACAGTATGGGTGGATTTACGCTTGGCGCGGCATCTCTCGGAGTGGCTTTTTCAAACATCCAAGTAGCAGAAGGGATTTTGTATAACGTTGCGCATGATGCTTCTACGCGCGCTGCTGTTATCGCGTATCTCAATACCTTATGAGGCGCTTTTATGAAAAATTTTCTTCTATCGTTGTTATTGGTTTGCGCGTTTTCGGCTGAGGCCCAAACAATGGGACCGTTATATTGGCCGGATCAGGCGAGCGCGCAGGCAAACGCAGATGCTATCCACGCTTGGCTGTACGCAAATGACGCAGCGTACAAGATCAGCGTAGATAGCGGGCAGACCACTCAATGGGATGTGCCGCATCAGACGATTATTTTTGTGCCGACACCCCCGTTCTTCATTCCCGATCCGAACGACAAGCGTTATTACATCAACACGGCCATGCGCTGCTGGGGCGCTCTGACTGCGCAGCAACAGGATTGGGTGCTGAATGGCGGTCAGACGTTCTTCGAATGGGATGACAAAACCAATGTCATGATCGATGCGTCAACCGGATTGCGTGATTACTAAGGAGTAAGAAAATGAAGAAAATTCTGGCAGTAGCCACTTTTTTTTGGCTCATTTCCATTAATGTAGTCTGTGCCCAAGGCACCAGAATATGGGATGTTACCTCGCGCGATCCAGCGCAGGCTACTGACCGTATTCCGATCATGCGCAGTACCAGCAGCAGCGGGTACATCACGCCTGATGGAATCGCGACGTACGCGGCATCGAGCGGCGCTATCGCCACGGCGCTTTCGAATAAGGCAAATACGCCTACTATCAATGACTCTCCGGGGCGCTCGCTGGTCACGACAACGAGTTCGACTGGATTCCAGATCAGCGCGACTCGGGTATCTCGTGCCTGCTACGAGGGGTCATTTTCAACCACTTCAACCATCGGTGGCCCGGCGGCTGTCAGCGTATTCCTGGAAACCGCCGATACCAACAGCACGACTCCGGGGGATTGGACTACCAAAGCGGTGCAGACCTACAGCAATACCATCACGCTGGCGGTAGTGCTAAATCAGGTGCAGTCAAACAACTGGACAATGTGCCGCGACATTCCCGCTGGGAAATTTGTACGGATTCGTTCCGGCTCGATTACCGGCACCGCTTCAGCCACGATCAATTCGACG
>Ga0134121_10005191_pt1 | contig 10610 bp, 6 predicted proteins | sample KB301_FD_96463 | JGI IMG/M metagenome (GOLD analysis project Ga0134121, IMG submission 96463) | Terrestrial soil microbial communities without Nitrogen fertilizer from Kellogg Biological Station, Michigan, USA - KB3-0-1 | ecosystem: Environmental > Terrestrial > Soil > Unclassified ...
AACACGTCCTTGTCGGGCAGGGAGAGCTTGACCGCGCCGTCCCAGACGCCGTTGTCGGCGTCGACCCAGTGGGCGCCGTTCCACTGGACGATCAGCGCGGTGGAGGGCTGCGGTTCGCCCAGGAAGTTGGTCGTGGGAGTGGGCAGGCCGCCGCCATTCTCGACGAGCAGGCGATGGATGCTGGTGGTCCGGTTGCCGGTGTGGAAGCCGGCGGCGTAGACCGTGTGACCGTTCGGGCTCACGGCGAGCGCCCGCGGCGTGTCCGTGAAGAGAGTGACGATGGTGAGCGGGGTGCCACCGAGCGAGTCGCCGAGGTGGTCCGCGTCGAAGGCCCAGACGTCCGCGCGACCGACCCCCGGCGTGGTGAGCTGGGGGTCGAACGGGAGGTTCTGCCCGCGGTGGGCGGCGGTGATGAACGCGCGCGCCTTGAGGGGGCCGCCGAAGACGATATCTCGCGGCTCGTCCCCGACCAGCAGCGTGCGGACGACCCTGGCGCGGTCGGAGTGCTCGACGTCAACGATGCTGACACTGTCGGACAGGTGGTTGACGACCCAGACCTCACGGTTGCTCCGGGCCGCGACAGCCACGGGCTCCAGCCCGACCATCACCGAGCCCTCGTGGGACAGGCCGCCCTGCGTGACCTCGAATATCTCCAGCCGGTTGTCGGGCGTGTTCAGGGCGAAGAGGTGTTTTCCGTCGGGTGATAGCGCGACGGGGTGGACCTGGCCGCTCTCGAACAGCGTGAAGTTCGGCGCCGCCCTCGACGGGGCCGCGCAGAGGAGGAGAGAGAGAGAGCCCATCGCGAACATGAGATGCCTGTGCATCGAGCCTCCTTGCTCTTCGGACGTACCAAGAGCGCAGGCTGGGTATGATTGGAGATGGCTGCCTCGGTATCAAGTCGCTCTGCCGCGACAGGGAGATCACCATGTACGCCCAGTTGGCGTCGAGTGTTGAGCGGTGCCCGTAGCGCTCGGACTCCGCCCTTAGGCTGCGCCCCGGCGGAGCACTGCCGGTGGATGCTGGTGCAGCCCCCCATGTCGCAGCCGATCACCGACGACAAGCTCGCGCGGCTGGTGTTCGGCACTGCGCTGGTGTCGATCAAGCCGCTCCGGCTCGACTGCGCCGGCGTGCCGATCTCGGACTGATCGGCCAGCGCGCTCGTCAAATTCGGAGACCGTATGGCAGCCGGCACATGTGTCTGGCACGTGCCGGCGCGTGCCGCGTCGCGATCGCGCAACGCCTCGACTTGCTTGAGGCGCTGGCCGGTATCGCGCTTGCTGTTGCCGCCTGCGGCCCTGCAAGGGCCTTGGACAGTTGCATTTGGAATACAAGGAGGAGATTCATGCGACACGATATCTTCGGCATTGGGACTCGCACGTACCTGGTGAGTGCGATCTTGGCGTTTGGCGGTTGCAGTACCTTGGATCCGGGCCAACCGGCGGCACAGGCAACCCGCGATCGACCGGCACAACTCCGCGAGATCCAGAGCGATCTCGCGGCTCCGGGCGCGACGAACCAGCTGTACTCGGCGGAATGGAGGGACGGGAAGGTGGTGCGTTCGTCGGTGTCGAGCGCTCCGCCGCCGATCGTCATGACCGGACTTGCCTTCGAGCCGAAGGCGGACCTGGCGACGGCGGCTGCCGCGCCGGCGCCCAAGATCGATGAGCTGCTCGAGGCGCACCTGCGGTCCGCCGAGGCGGCCAAGATTGCCAGTCAGCGCGTGCAGGTCATCGTAACTTATCAGGAGACGCTCAAGCTGCCACGCTTCCCGGCGCTGAATCTCAGCGAGCCGCGCAGCTCGGCCGGCAACCAAGCGATGCTGCAGCGGGCCGACCAGCTCGTCGGACAGATCGCGCAGGCGCGCGCGGCGGAGCACGCAGCGCACGCCGCGCGGCTCGCCGCCAACTACGGCGCTCAGGTCCAGGAGACGTTCTGGTTGATCAACGGCATGGTCGTCGACCTCCCGCTCGATCAGGTTCGCGCCCTCGCCGCGGAGCCCGACGTCCAGTTCGTCGAGCACGCCGAGAAACCGATCCCGCCGCCGGCGAACCAATCGGTCGATGTTCGCAACCTGCTCGACACCGAGCCTTACTTCGCCTTGAACCAGACCACCGGCTTCATCGGGATCCTGGACACCGGCATCCGCCTGACCCACACGCTGCTGTCGCATGTCGACCTTCGCGCCGATTGCGTGAACGGGACGAGCAACAATTGCTTTACTGGCACAGGCCTGAATCCGGCCGATGACTTCTGGAATCATGGCACGTCGACGGCGTCGGAACTGACGGCGAACGGCAATCTCGGGGCCGCTAACCGAGGGGTCACCGCGATCACGGTGGACAGCTGGAAGATCTACAACAACCAGGGTCTCGTGACCCCCGCGGCGGTGCGCGGCTTCCAGGCGGCGGTGGCGGTCGGGGACCGGGTGATCGTGGCGGAGATCCAGGACACCGGCGGCAACACCGGGGCGATCGCCACGGCCGCCGACCAGGCGTTCGACGCGGGCGCGGTCGTGGTCGCGGCCGCGGGCAACTTCGGCTGCGGCGCCGGCAACGTCGGGCTCCCGGGCTCGGTCCGCTCCCCCGGCAACGCACGCAAGGCACTGGCCGTCGGTGCGGTGGACGTCACGTCCCTGGCGCTGGAATGCTACTCTGGCCGCGGCCCGACGTCCGATGGTCGGACTAAGCCGGATATCCTGGGGCCGACGAACGTGAACGCCGCGAGCAACGCGTCCGACACCGCGCTGCAGCTGTTCACGGGGACGAGCGCGGCGACGCCCAACGCGGCCGGCGCCACGGCCCTGGAGTGGGAGTTCTTCGGTCAGGCCGCCCCGGGCTTCATCAACTCGGTCATGATCATGACGGGCCGGAACGCCGCGTCGGCGGCCCCATTCGACAACAACAATGGCGCGGGGCTTCCGTTCCTTCCGGTCAACGGAATCATCCTCTCGTCGAGCGTGATCGTCTCGTCGGGAGGCACGGTGGACGTTCCGATCAACGTCACGGGCAACATCCAGTTCATCGACTCTGCGCTGTGGTGGCCGGAGAGCCCCGGGCTGCACAACGACGTGGATCTCCAGCTCGTGAACCCGAACGGCGTGGTCGTGGCGTCCAGCCTGTCGGTGGCGAGCATCTTCGAGAAGGTGCGCGCCACCACGGGCCTGGTCGACGGCACGTGGAAGATCCGGATCCACGCGTTCAACGTGACGGGCAGCCAGCTGGTGTTCTGGGCGTGGTTCCAGCAGACGTGATCGCCACGCGGGCCGCGCGCCGGGCGACGGCTCCTGCGGCTGGCCGTCGTCGGTGGTGGCGCTGCCGGGCAGGGCGAACGCGGTGACGTGGGCGTCCTGCAAGTAGGTGTCGGCCAGCCGCTTCTTCGTCGGCCACAGCGGTAGCAGGCGCAGCGGCGCAGTCACCAGCCAGCCCCGGCCGGCGAGCAGCTTGCCGCCGTAGGCCTCGGTGACCAGCCGCGCGCGCTACGCGCCGGACAGCTCGGGCGGCGTGCAGGTGTACGTCACCTCCTGGCCCCGAGCTGGGCGAGCGCCCGGAGTGCGAGGTCGGGCACGGCCGGTAGTGCCTGCCGGTCGGTCTTGAACTGGCCCCTACCGACAAAGAGGAAGCCGCACTCTTCCTGGAGGAAGCGGGTCTTGGCGATGAGCTCGCACTCGCCGACGTCGGCGCGGACCCGGCATGAGCTCGTTGTGCGCGGTGAGCGTGATCTGCTGACCGACGATCGGCACCAGGTTCGAGTCGTCCCCATCCCCGACGGTGGCAGCGGGGGTGGTGGCTGCATCCCGAAATCGGTGACGCCGAACTTGCGGAATCGGTCCATCACTTGTTCTTCGCCGTGGTACTGCGCGGTGAATGCTGGCGTCCAGCCCGCTCGACTCGCGATCATCGATCGGCCTTCGCGGCGAGCAGGATATCGACGTGCTCGATGTGCTCCTTGGCAACGGCATGGTTGAGCGCGGTCATGCCGAGCACGTCGCGCCGATCGACCTGCGCGCCGGCGGCTAGCAAGCGCTTCACGCACGGGACGCAGAGGTGTTCGGTCGCCAGCGCAAGCGGTGGATACCCCGTACCGTCGGCGCCGGTTCCGTCGATCTTCGCACCGGCCACGAGCAGCGCGTCGAGCGCGTCGAGCTGGCCAAAGTTCGCGGCGAGCGCTGCGGGCGACTCGTTGCCCGCGCTATCTCCGTCGGGGCTCGCGCCGGCCGCAAGCAGCGCGCGAATCGCGGCGACGTCATTGCTCATCGCGGCGATCTCCAGCGGCAGCTTTCCAGGCGAGCCCATCAGGCCCGGCCCTCGCTGGTTGGCATGCGCGTGATGCGCGAGCAGCAGCTCGACGGCGTGATCATGACGCAAGGTAATCGCCGCACCGAGCGCGGTCTGGCCGAACGTGCCCTGACCGGGCATCGTGATCTCGCCGACCGCATTCGGATCGGCGCCGCGATCGAGGAGTCCCTCCAACTCGGCGTCATCCCCGTGCTCGATCGCTTTCAGGACCTGCGCCGACGTCGGTTTCGAATGACAACCGAGCACGACCGTGATCATCCACACCGTGTACTTCACGTGCAGATCCTAGAGGCCGCCGGTTCGAACCGGTATCCCACTCGCTACTTATAGGCGACCTTTGCTTGTCGTCGCTGCCTCAGAGCCCTGTCAGCGCTTCGCCGGGGGGGTCGGCTGGCAGTACGAGGAGCACAGCGCGCCCGAAGGCTGCGTGATCAGCTACGTGGCGCGCGACGGCTGTGCGCTGGACTCGGGCCTCTACCGAGAGCTCGAACACCCGCGCGACGACGGCGATCGAGGGGTCGCATGCATCGCAGCGGGCTGCGATTGCGGCTGGCGATCGCCGCGGTCGGTGCCGCGCCGCCCAGCGACATGGGCGCCGTTCTCCGTGTTGACGGCCAAGGCCGACGAGGACCGCTCGGGCGCTCTGGCGACGTCACCTCGAGCTGGATTTCATCGCCGCCTATTCGCTGCGCGTCGATGCCGCGGCGACGCGAGCCGAACTCGCAGGTCGAGTCGAGCGCGCATCGGCGGACCTAACCGCTGCGGACGTGATCGACCTCGCCGGCTAACCGGCACAGCGATCGGTGACCCGGAGGTTTGTCGCCCCGCAGCCGGGGCGAGTTCGATCACCGCAGATACTGGGCGTCAACCTCCAGTGTGAGCTCGAGTCGCTGCGCGGCTTCATTGTACATCACCTTGGCGATGGTCCAGGCCGGGGCCTGGTAATGAGGCCGGTGCTCAGCAGATCGCCGGCCGCCGTGCTCGCGCTCGTCGGCGCCCATCCCGTGCCGGACGCAGCCCGCGCACCGGTGGATCGTACAATCCCCTTGCCCGGGCGGACGCCGCGCACATCCTTTGGACGCGATCATACTTGTAATTCTAATTGGATGCGGTCGCGAAACCCGGCTTATGTCAACTGGATCGCAGCGCCGGCGTGAAGCGGCGTGAACGTCGCACCGGAACTGGTCGAGCGCTTGCTCGCCGATGCGGCTTCTGAGCCGGGAACTTGCCGCGCGGTCGCCTTGGGCGACTACCCACGGCGGTCTGACCGTCACGTTCCGGCCGAGGCAGAACAACTTGACTCACGTCAGGGGCTGTCACGCGTGCACGTCTGCTCGATGTACTCGGTCCGCTCGATGCGCTCGGTACACGGGCCCTGTCGGCGAGGATCCTCGCGTGGCGTGCGAAGTTCCATCGCGATCACCACGGCGCCGGCGACGATGAATAGGACGATCAGCACACGGGCCATCGCGACGATCGCCGGTGCACCGCGCGCACCGGCACGTACCTCGCTCACGCCTTGAGCATCAAGGCGCGCGCCGAACGACAACTCAGGCTCGGGGTGCTCTCCCACAAGCCCCACGACGCATGTGGCGCGTGCGGGCTCGGTGACGATCGGGGTCGCAGCCTCGGCCTCGACGAGACGATGGGATGCGGGCAGTGGCCGCAGCGGCCGGTGCGCAGTGCCATGGCGAGTTCTCATGCAGGTTCATCGAGGCGGGGGGCATTTTCCTTGCGCGGATTCTGCGTTGAGCTCTGCATGCGTCGATGGGCCAGGTTGAGTCCGATCTCATCGCGAACGCGTCAAGCTAAGCCACTGCTACTACAAGGGAAAAATTCTTTGCAAGGACCGGTACGTCGCGAACGACTATTGGGTAATGGGGCGAAAATCCGCGCCGCACGACGACGTCCAGATGCTGCGGCAGCAGATGGAGGTGACGTGTCCTGAGCCCACACAGCGCAGCGCCATCCAGATCCTGCACGTGGCGCAGATGTCCGTGTCCCCGCATGCTTGCGAGTCCGTCGAACAGGTGGTCGTTGCGGCGACTGAGACATCCGCGACCCCGTTGGGGTCAATGGAGAAGTTCCAGCGCGTCCTGCTCCAGCTCACGCCCACCGAACAGCAGTACGTCAAGCATGCTGCGACCGACCCCCAGTGGTGCGATCGACTGCTGGAGCTACCGGTCCAGAATGCCGTCGCGATGGTCCGCGACGAGATCGTGCACCGTGAATACGAGCAGCAGCGGATCGAACAGTTTCTTCGTCGGGAATTGAAGTGGTGCCACATGATGGCTGGCCGGATGGTCGGATGGGGCGATAACGAGGACGTGGTACAGGACGCGAGCATCGATCTGCTACGGTACATCCGCCGGATGCCGCGATCTGAGTCTGCGAAAGCCTTGGCCTCCGATGAGTCCCTTCGAGCGCTCATGAGCACGATCACATCGCGTCGAGCCTTTGATCTCCTCCGAAAGAGGCAGCGCAGGAAGGAGCATGTGACTGCGGATGGCGCCTCCGTGGAACGCGGTGATGACAGCTCGATGCAGCGTTCCCAAGCGGCGCTCGACGTGGACCGGCTGGAGCGCGTCTACAGAGAGATGCGTCCCATCCAGCGGATCGTCCACGTCCTCCACCATTTCTACGGATTCACGGCACGCGATTGCGCGAAGGCGTTAAGTCTGAAGGAGTCCAACGTCGATACGCTGATCGGCCGCGCAACCGAAATGCTCATGCAGGCGATGGAGATGAAGTCATGAAAAAGTACAAGGCATTCACCAATCGCGAGGTGGCCTTGCTCAACGCATGGGACACGTGGAATCGACCGCAGATCGACGAGGCATTCGAGGCATTCGAGGCACGTGTGCTTGAGGCGGTCCACGAAGCGGGGCGTTCTCCGTGCGAACATGATCTGGATCCGCTGCTCGCTGCCGAAGACGAGAAGATCGTGATGGCGATGGCAGACGACGCGGCTGAGGTGTGCTCGGAAGTCCGGGCTTCCGAGAATGATCGCCGGAACCACCCTAGTGCAGTCATGCAGTGGGAATACAACCCGGTGCTCAAGGAGGTCGGGACCATCCTCGGACGCAGCGGGCAGCCCGGCGGCCAACCGAGTCCATCGGGTGCAAGCGCCGTGATCAACGCCGCCGGTCCTGCATACCTGGCTGACGCTCACGCCCTGGCAATCGGCGTCTCGCGCTACCAACACATCCGGCCGCTTCTGGACGTGCAAGACGCTCTGGATGTCGCGGCGGCACTGGCCGACCCTGCACTCGCAGGTTATCCGCCGGCCAACGTCCGCACCCTCATCGACACCGTGGCGACGCGCGCCGCGATCCTTAGCGAACTCGACCAGCTCGCAAAGCGCACAACCGCCAATTCCACCGTCGTGGTGTATTTCTCCGGTCACGGCGGACGAATCGAGCGCGATGGCCGCGAGAGCTGCTACTTGCTGCCGGTCAACGCCGAGAGCGGCGATGCGCTCGAACGCACCGCGATCTCTAGCGACGAGCTGTCGGCACGGTTGCGCGCCCTGCCAGCAGCCCGGGTCACCGTCATCCTCGATTGCTGTCGCGCGTCGGTGGCCGCCGAACCTAATGATGTCGACGCGTGGGCGCCCGAGCTGACGCCGCGCGCGCTGGCCTCGCTCGCCCAGGGCCACGGCCGCGCCGTGCTTGCTGCGTCGCGGAGCGACGGCTTCTACATCGAGCCCGGCCAGCGCAACAGCGTGTTCACGCGCCACTTGCTCGATGGCCTGCGCGGCGCCGCTGAGGGGGCGGGCGGAGTGATCCGCATCTTCGACCTCTATCACTACGTGCAGCAGCGCATGGTCGCCGAAGCAGGTGCGCAATGGACGGTGTTCAAGACCGAGTTCGGGAACAACTACCCGATCGCGCTCTATCGCGGCGGCGCAGCGCCCGCTGCACCGCTGCTGCCGGCCCCGGACTCGCTGACCTACGACGCCTTCCTCAGCTACGACCGCGGCGACGCGGTCGACCGCGCGTGGGTGGAGCAGTTCGTCGTCCCGCGTCTGGAAGCTCGAGGCCTTCGCCTTTGCCTCGAGCACCGCGACTTCCAATTCAGCCGCATTCGCGAGATGGAGCACGCATTAGCGACTAGCCGCTACATCATCTCGGTCCTTACGCCGGCGTACCTGGAGAGCGGCTTTCGCGAGGTCGAGTCCCTCATCGCGCAGCACCAGCATCAGGAGACCCGGGCTGCGCGGTTCCTGCCTCTGGTCCGCCGGCCCTGCCAGGCCCGCATCGGCGTGCGCATGGTGTTTGCGCTCGACCTGACCCGGGACGCCGAGGTCGACGCAGGCATCGAGCGCCTCGCGCTCCAGCTCCGCCAGCAGCCGGTGCCGAGCGACCTCAGCGCAGAGACCGAGGCCATGGGGCCGGAGCTTGACAAGGAACGCGCCCGAATCCCGGTCCGAACCGCGGCCAACGTTCATCGCACCTTTGACGCAGTGTTTGCGCAGTGGACCAAGGCCACGCGCCACAGGCTCTTCTCCACCGCCGCAGGGTTACTCTTCGGGATCGTCGCGGTGCTATACGCGACCGGCAAAGCGACCGAGCGGGAAGAAGTAACCGTGATCGCGGCCAGCAAGAACCTCGCGAACGAAAACGTGGCTCTGATGGCCGCGATCGACGACGCCAAACGACAGGAGCAGCGTAGCCAGCTGCGCGCCGACGGGGCAGTAGTCGAAGCCGAGGCGGCCAGACGCGAGGAGTATCGTAGCCGGCTGCGTGCCGACGAGGCAGTAGCCGAAGCCGAGGCGGCCAAGCGCGAGATCACGCGCCTGAAGAGGCTGCTCGACCAGGAGAAGAAGCGCGCTGAGGCAGTGGCTAACGCTGCCCCGCCACTGGACAACACCGCCCCGCCACTGGACAACACCGCCCCGCCACTGGACAACACCGCCCTGCCACTGGAGAAATTGCTCGACCAAGAGGAGAAGTCTGCCCAGGTTGAGGCCATCAGGCTGACCGGGGCCATCGGGGCTGGTGGCGATCAGCGCGCGCTGCTCGCCCAGCTGACCGCCGAGCGTGCGATCACGCTGGCCAACGAGCGCCGGCTGTCGGACGCTGCTCAGGCGGCGCTCTACGAGCGGCTGGTGACCCAGGATCGGGCGGTACGGGCGCAGGCCGCCGGCTACGTGGTCGAGTTGGCCAAGGTGCGCGAAGCGCGAGAGAAGGTTTACTGGCAGCGCGAGGAGCTGATCGCCGCGCTCGAGCAGGATGACCGAACGCTTGCGGCCGAGACGCAGGCCTACCGCGCAGAGGTGACCAAGCTCGCGTCATCGTCGGATCCGGAGAAGCAGAAGGCGCTGCAGTTGTTCGCCGACGGCGAGCGCGCCAGAGCGCTAGCCGTGCTTGATGCGATCGCTGATGCCAAGAGCGCGGCGCATGACAAAGCAGCCCAGATCGCCGACGCCGCGGAGCGCCGGCCGACGGCGTGGCTGGCGGTGCAGGCGCATGACAAGGGCGACGTGACGCTGGACCAGCTGATCGCGCGGTTCGCGCAGCTCACGCAGCTGGATCCGACGATGACGTGGGGCTGGATCGAGTTGACGCGGCTGTATCGGGAGCGCGGCCAGTTGGCCGACGCGCGACGGGCGGCGGAGGCAGCGGTCAGGAGCATGGCCCCTGGCAACGACCGCGACTGGTTGGTGGTCCTGAACGAGCTGGGCGACGTGGCGGTCCAGGCCGGGGAGCTGACGGGCGCTAAGGCGCACTTCGAGGAGAGGCTGGCCATCGTCAGAAAGCTCGCGCGCGCCAACCCGAGCTCGGCCCAGGCCCAGCGCGACGTCAGCATCAGCCTCGAAAAGCTGGGCGACGTGGCGGTCCAGGCCGGGGCCCTGGTGAGCGCGAAGGCGCGCTTCGAGGAGAGCTTGGTCATCGTCAGAAAGCTCGCGCGCGACAACCCGAGCTCGGCCCAGGCCCAGCGCGACGTCAGCATCAGCTTCGAAAAGCTGGGCGACGTGGCGGTCCAGGTCGGGGACCTGGTGGGCGCTAAGGCGCGCTTCGAGGAGAGCCTGGCGATCGTCAGAACGCTCGCGCGCGCCAACCCGAGCTCGGCCCAGGCCCAGCGCGACGTCAGCATCAGCCTCGAAAAGCTGGGCGACGTGGCGATCCAGGCCGGGGAGCTGACAGGCGCCAAGGCGTGCTTCGAGGAGAGCCTGGTCATCGTCAGAAAGCTCGCGCGCGACGACCCGAGCTCGGCCCAGGCCCAGCGCGACGTCAGCATCAGCCTCGAAAAGCTGGGCGACGTGGCGATCCAGGCCGGGGAGCTGGTGGGCGCGAGGGCGCGCTTCGAGGA
>Ga0134121_10005192_pt1 | contig 10610 bp, 7 predicted proteins | sample KB301_FD_96463 | JGI IMG/M metagenome (GOLD analysis project Ga0134121, IMG submission 96463) | Terrestrial soil microbial communities without Nitrogen fertilizer from Kellogg Biological Station, Michigan, USA - KB3-0-1 | ecosystem: Environmental > Terrestrial > Soil > Unclassified ...
GCCAGATGTAACGCACCAGTGCTTCAGTGACGAGCCGCGGACTGGGCGAAACACCTCCATTATTCAAATTGATCATGCCGCGCGTCACCGTGAAGGCCTGCTGAATCTCAAACCAGAGATCCTCATCCATCGCGGCCTGTTCGGGCGTGAGATGCGCGACCGCCTTTGTCGCCGCGTGAATGTTACCGAGCAGGGATGCGACGGTGGATGAGGAAAGTGCGGCGAGGCCCAGGCCCTTCCCGGTAAGTGACAGGAAGCTACGACGATCAAATTTGGTTAATATATGATTCATGATAGTCAGTTCCTGGGTCCAATGACGGGCCGGTTAATCACAACCCACTTCTCGTGTTCAGGAGACGCGACCAACTTAACTTCGACCTTGCGGCTGACTTTCCCTGGGCTGGTGGTCGGCCGATATCCTATGACGTACTGGCTGTGAACACTTTTGGTCAGCTGGTCGACGGCGTCTGATAGCTCGTTCGGCGATTTCAGAAGAAAAGCGCGCCCTCCCGTCTCTTTTACCAGCTTCGTCAGGAAGTCAACTGCGGTTTGACGCGGACTCTTTCTGATAAGACCTCCCTGGCTATTAAGCTTACCCATAAGACCGATGACGAATACCTGAAGATCGGTCTTCCTTAGCAGTTTGAAGAGGTCGGATTCAGTGTAATAGCTGGCTCGATCTTCACCATCAGAGATGAGTACCAGAGCCATACGATGATTGCCGTCGGCGTTCCGGTGCTCAATCGCGTACTGACCAGCAAGGTAGAGCCCATCAATCAGCGCGGTTTGACCCATCTCAACCTTTAAACTACTCAAAGCTCGTGTCAGCACATCCTTATCTGCTGTGAGTTCCTGAATCGTGCGCACGTTATCACTGGCTACAAACTTAATAATAAAGGTTTCGTCGTTAGTTTGGTTGGTGGCGACGACCCGCTTAGCCGTGTCCAGGATATCGAGAAATTGAGTTGTTAATGAGCCAGATCCGTCAATTACTAGTCCATAAGTGACCGGGACATCGTGTGAAAAGTAAGAGATCGTTTCTTGATGACCATCATCAAATAGCTGTAGGTCTTCTTGCCGGACGCCCTCAACTAAATGGCCCGCTCGATCCGTGATGATGACATTGACCTTCACCGCCGGTGGCTCGGATTGAGCCGAGGCGTCTCGGTCTTGCACTGGGACGTATCCCAATGAAACGGCCAGGGCAGATACTGTGATAAATAACTTGAGCCTGGTCATACCCATTTGCGAAAGACTCCGATTGGGATCAGCCAGAGAGGGTTTGTGAAGTCTGGTACGTTCCTGTGCGTATCAAGCTGCACCCTCAGGCGGGCATTTCCACTTCATATCCCGCATCAGTCCAGGCCTTGGTTCCGCCAGTGACGTTGAGTAGATTTGTAAAACCGGCCCGCTGCAGGATGCTGGCGCCGGCGCTGGAGCGATAGCCACCGGCACAGATGACAGCTGTCTGTGCGTTTGGTTTCAGCTTTAGAGTAGGCAGAATCTGGCGAAGTTTTGCCAGGGGTGCGGTAGTCGCATGAGGGGCGTGTCCACTCTCGTATTCAGCAGGACGTCGAACATCGACAATTTGAAGATCAGGTCGTGTCTCGATCAGATCTTTCAGCTCGGCAACGCTGATCTGCGGTACCACGTCGAGTCCGAGTCCCGCTTCCTGCCATGCTTCGATTCCTCCGGCCAGATAGCCCTGAATATTTTCCAGACCAACGCGCGCCAGACGAAGCTGGGCTTCGGCAACCTTTTCATCTGAGGCGGCGACGATCACGATGGGAGCACTCATTGGAATCAACGAGCCGGCCCACGACGCAAACTGTCCGCCAAGACCAATGTTAAGCGCGCCGGGAATATGACCGGCGCCAAAGGCGGCCGCATCACGAACGTCGAGAATCACAGCGCCCTCGCCGGCAAGTCTTGACATTTCCGTCGCGGGTAGTGCCAGTGCGGCGGGCAGTCCGTTGAGAGACTCGGCTCCAGTGCGATTAATTTCCGCATCGCTGGAAAAATACGCCGGCGCTTCCGCCAGATCAGACGTCATTATTTTAACGAACTCATCTTTGGTCATTGGTTGCAGCGCATAATTGGATTTGCGCTGGTTACCGATCGTCGAAGAAGTTTCGGTCGAGAGATTTTTTCCGCACATTGAACCCGCGCCATGCGCTGGAAAGACTTCCACCGCATCGTTCAGCCGCAAAAGCTTTTCGTGCAGGCTGTCGTACATCATTCCCGCCATGATCTGCGGCGTATACCCTTTGGCGCCGGCAAGATCGGGCCGGCCCACGTCGCCGATAAAGAGTGTGTCGCCCGTCAGAACCTTCTGGGGTTCATCTGAGATGTCGGTATCAGACACGAGTACGCAGATGCCTTCGGGAGTGTGCCCGGGAGTCTCCAGGATGCGCAGTTTCACGCGACCTATTGTCAGTTCATCGTTGTCCCTGACGGCCTGATGCGGAATCGTGGCCTTCGCCTGAGCGCCAAAAATGATTTGCGCGCCGGAACGCGCTGCCAGCTCGCGATGCCCGCTGACAAAATCCGCGTGCAGGTGGGTTTCAATGATGTATTTTATTTTCAGATTTTGCGCGGCGGCTTCTTCCAGATATTGATCGACGTCACGCTGGGGATCTACTACCGCGGCCTCGCCGTCTGAGCCAATCAGATACGAAGCATGAGCGAGACAGTTGAGATAGAACTGCTTGAAATACATGTGGCTCATAATACCGGGGTCGCGGACGTCCCGTCCGCGAAGTCTAAGGTGACTGGAAACAAAGAAATTGGTTCGCGCTTGCTGCTGCCGTTGAGGGATTCTCTCGCAAAAACGCGTTTACGGCAAGATGACTCGAATGAAAATGATTTCCAGGTAAATAGAGATTCGGACTCTATTGAGTCTCCTCGCGCTTATTCGGTTCCATGGTGTGCTGAGCCATAGTCAGATATATGTCGATGCGGACGTCAACGGAATGAATCCGGTCGGCCTGGGTTTTCGCTCGCTCGAAATTAACCAACGCCAAACTCCCCAAAGTCATGGACAGCTGTTTCGCGGTCTCGGCCACTGGATTGCCATTGATCATAATCAAGTCGCCATCCAGGTAATACTTCTGACCAAACCCATTGAGAGTTACTGCCGCCGCGCTCAGGTCATTAAATTGATCGACCAGCGGTTCGACAATTTCAAATGCGCGGGTCGAGTCATATTTCGCAAAGGCCCGGCCAATCGCCAGCAGCGCAAACATCTGCTGTTGATCTTCTGCCTGGGCTGATGGGCCGAGGATGTTTCGGGCTTGCTGAAGATACTGGATGGCCACCGAACTCTTCAGACCCGGACCAATCTGGCTAACAATTTGAGTGAGCATCTGGGCCCGTTCAGTGACCGGGCGGAAGGTACTCACCATTCGCAGCGCTTCCTCAATCTTCGCTTTGCCGGCAGCACCGTAAATGACCTGCTGATCCAGACTTCGCAAAGCTTGTTGGCGCTGCATGGGGTTCGTGATGTGATCGGCGATGATCTGCCGGGCGCGGGCAACGTCTCCTTCACGAGCCAGCCGGTTGGCCAGCTGCATGTAGAGTTGATCTTTCATTTCTCGCGGCGCCTGGGCTACGGATTCAAGCGCGGCGTCTGGCGGGCCACTTTCAATTGAGGTCTGAAACCGCTGCCTTGTCTCGCTTTGCGAATCAGCCCCGTTAATTTCGAGCCATTTCTTTTCGAAGGCCGCCGCGCGCTCCGGAGCATAGCGCTGCAAATCACCGGTCAGCTGCTTAAGATTACTGAGGAGATTCTGGGCGGCGTTTCTTTCAGGAGTGTATGTGTTCAAACCCGGCATGGAATAAGAAAGTGCTTCCGAGAGTACTTTTTGAAATAGATCCCGATATTCGTCTTCGGAGACCAGACTCGGATTCGACGCTCCGTCTCCGCCACCCGGCTGCGTTCTTCGCGCCAGGTAAAGAAAGCTGCCCGCCAGGTACGCAGCCTCGAGATTTCTCAGCAACGGTTCATTCATCAGCTTAGCCGCAATGTCATGGGCCAGCTTCGCCGCCAGCTCCGGATCCTTCGCCCGCAGTTGCTGCAGCATGGTGAGCAGACTCGTCGAGGAGCCGCGCTTAAGTGTGTCCTCAGCCATTTGAAATGCATGCTTGGGATCCGTGGCGGCGACCTGTGCGGCGAGGGAGAGTTCGAGCTGCAGCTCGCGATCTCCCTGACCCATTCCCCGCACGCCTTCCGGGTTCGCGAGCGTGCGGGTTGAACGGAGAAAGTTCAGTGCCATCTCAGGATCATGCGGCCCCAGCGCGTCGACCAGTTGCTGTCTCAGCTGTGTGGCGAGTTCAAAGCTTTCGTAATAGTCCAGATCGGTACTATCCACGTCGGCAATGAATTCCTTGACGCTCTCGATTGCCTGTTCCATCAGCTTCCTGGCTCGTTTCTCATCAGAGTTCCACAGAAGCTGTGCGGCCTGAATCTGAAAACCAGCCCGGGTCTGGGCGCGACGTAACTGGGCAAAGCTTTGGGACGTTTCGATTAGCAAGGCCAACCCTTTAGCCTTGAGCTCTTCCTGGTTTTTTCCGGCGTGCAGCTCCTGGTCGGTCGCCGCTCGTATTTCAACGATCTTTATTTCGTAACGCCCTGAAGGGTTTTCGTAACCGCTCAATGGCGACACTTCGATGCGGTAGGCGCCGGTGGTCTCGGCAATTACGGTTACGTCTTCGGGACCGTTCGTTCCATTGGGTGTGTCAAACTCGCCGAGCTGCCGGCCGGTGGGCGAGAACGTGCGCACGACTACATCAATCCCGCGTTGATCGACGGCCAGCCGCAAAAACTGATCCTGTTCCAGGTTGATCGTGTAGCTGTGCGATTGTCCCGCAGCCAGCGTGCGTTCCATTGGAGTGCCTGGCTGAAGAGTGGTAGCGCCGGCTTGAGCATTCGCGAATTGAACTCCGAGCAGGGAAGTGAGAATTAACAGCGAAAGAGTCGTGTAGAGGGACTCGCGCATATCAAAAGTTCCTTCCTTCTGCCGAGGAATCAGGCTGTGTATCCGACATCGGTCGAACCGTAGAATGATCTATGACGCCGATCCATGAAAAAGGTTCCGGAAGCTGGGGAATCGATGAGTCTTAGGAGAAAATGGAAGAACAATGGTTGCCTTGTTTGCGACAGGCAAAATACCTATTTGACTTATTTCTTCTCAGGCAGTTTATAAAACTCCTTCGCCGGCTTTAAAGGCCGCAGCATCCAGTAAGGCCGCCGCGTGCCATCCGGTGAATGGTGGTCCGCGGGCCGCGTTAGCGACAGCCATTTCCGGTAAACTTCGCGGGATTTTTCAGTATCTACATGGATGTCGCCATAAGAGTCGCCGGGTTCGGCTTTGCGGATCCGCACAGCCTGATGCCAGCAATGCATTCCCGAGATCGGATCGGGATGGACCGGGAAAGTCAGGTTCTGATGCACGCCGACGTCGCTCCACCAGATTCGCAAAGAGTCAGGATCGGTTGATTCATAGGGCCCCGCCCCTCGTTCGCGTTTCATTTCCCAGGCGTCACCTTCGTGATCGAGCCGCACTGTCGCTGTTAACTGTTTCTGCCCGCTCTCGTGCGTCTTCCAACGCCCCATATGATGACTGCACGCGACGATACCGGGCTTAATGCCTTCCGTCACCCAGGCCTTTACTACGAAATAACCAATCTCAGTTTCGACCCGGACCAGATCGCCCGTGCGCACGCCCAACTTCGCGGCATGCGAAGGATGTAACCAGAGAGGATTCGTGTGCGCAATTTCATTCAACCACTTCGCATTGGCGCTGCGTGTGTGAATCTGGATCGGCAGGCGAAACGTCGAGATCAAAATGGTCTGATCTGGCTCCAGATTGTCCGGATGAACGTGGCTCTTGATGTAAGTAGGAATCGCGTATTCGCGCCAGCCCCACTCAGCCAGCGTCCGGGAAAAGAATTCCAGCTTGCCACTGGGAGTGGGGAAGCCGCGCCGGATCTCGCCATCGATTTTCACACCAACGAAGCGGCGGCCCTCTTCGTCTCCGTCAGGACTGGGAACCGGCACGACATTCGAAGAGGCCGGCTTCGCGGCCCGAGTGAACACACGACCAAGCCCATCTTCACGGATGTCTTCCAGCTCTTCGCTCAACACTTTCTCTTCGTAGATGGCGCCGACTTTTCTGCTGATTTCGAAGCTGCCGTAACGCCGCATGAACTCGAGTGGCGTCGAATTCTCTAAAGCCGCTTTTTCGGGCAAGCCCGGTACCGAGTTCTCAAAGATCCAGCCGTAGTATTCATCGACACTGAGCCTGGTTCCCGGGTTCTTCTTTGATTCAACGAATTGACGAATGCCAAGCGAGCCGTCGCGGTCGATGCGCCAGGTCAGCTCCATCCAGAATTCGTTCTCTTCCCAAACCTCGCCGGGATTTACTTCACGGGTATCTTTGATGTCTTCGCCGCCGCGTTGTCGCGCAGCGCGCATGACCGGCTGGCGGAAGCCGAGCCACTGCGAATCGTGCGTTTCGTAGGAATGCAAATCATGGCGTTCAGGCCCGAGGCCCATGGGTAAGATGTAATCCGCAAAATAGGTCGTCTCGTTCCACACCGGAGTCAACGCGACGTGACAACCGATCATGTTCTCGTTGGTCAGGGCTTCGATCCATGAGAAGCCATCCGGATTCGTCCATACCGGGTTATAGACGCGAGTGAAGTAGGTATCGAGTTTACCGCGTCCGTCTCTTAGGAAATGGGGCAGCAGAAACGACATCTCGTGCATTGCGAGAGGGAACTCGCGCGGCCAGGTCTTTTCGTTCCACATCTTCGGATGTGGCGGCGAGTAGATTGGCTTCGGCACAAACTTGTTCCATGCATTCGGGAAGACTCCACCCTCAGTGGCGACGGCGCCGAGCAGGGAATTGAGCATGAACAGCGTCCGGGCCACCGACCACCCATGACTAATTCCGGAAGTCGCGCTGCGCCAGTTATGACTGGAGAAGCGGGTGCCGGCGGTGGCGACCAGCTTAGCGATCTCTTCCAGCACCTTTGCATCGACCCCTGATTCATTCGCAGCAAACTCAAACGTGTATTCCGCGTAGAGTTTCTTGAGAATACGCTCGAATTCGTCAAAGCTCGGTTTGTCTTCGCGCCCTGAGCGCGAAATGTTTATAGATGGGTCTGCTTCATTAGAATCGTTGTGCTCGGCTGCTATAAACATTTCGCCGTTACGCGGCTGCTCTGCTGTTTCTGATCTCCGACCCCCGACCTCTGGCCTCTGTTCTAAGTACTCCTCCCAGTTCCACCAACGCCGCACAAACTCCCGATTGTAAAGGTTGTTCTGAATCAAATAATTCGCGATTGATAAAAGGATGGCCGCTTCCGATCCGGGGTATGGCGAGATGTAGTGATCGGCGTGCGTCGCCGTGTTCGAGAGCCGCGTGTCAAAGACTATCAGCTTCGCGCCGCTCGTCTTTCCATCCATGACGCGCTGCGCGTGCGGATTGAAGTAATGCCCGGACTCCAGATGCGCGCTGATAAGCAGAATAACTTTCGCATGCGCATGATCGGGACTGGGACGATCAAGCCCCATCCACAATTGATAGCCTTCACGCGCACCGGAAGAACAAATGTTGGTGTGCGAGTTGTGACCATCGATGCCCCACGCGGCGAGGATGCGCTCAGTAAATCCATCTTCACCCGGCCGTCCGACGTGGTACATGATCTCGTCGCGGCGATTTTCGACGATCGCTTTACGTATGCGCGCGGCGATCGTGTCGAGCACTTCATCCCAACCGACTCGTTCCCATTTTCCCTCGCCGCGCTTGCCCGCGCGCTTCAACGGATAAAGAATGCGATCCGGATCGGTAACCTGATTCAGCGTCGCCGGACCCTTGGCGCAATTGCGGCCGCGGCTTCCCGGATTCTCCGGATTGCCTTCGAACTTCTGAATCTGATGAGTGTCCTTGTCGATGTAAGCCAGCAGGCCGCACGCCGACTCGCAGTTGAAACAAGTCGTCGGCACTAATGAGTAATGCCGCTCCTTACGTCGCGGCCATGCCTGCGAATCCAGCTCAGTCCAATCATCCCAGCGCTCCTTTGGCGGAAACGCTGCGAGATGGATGCGGGAAGGGCCGGGGTAGAAGGTATCGCTTTGCGTTCCGACGCTTTTGCTCTTGTCCTCAGGTTGCATAACCTCTCAGTTCTTGTTCTTTTTAAGAGCTTCGGCCAAGAGGCCCGTGTCTACTGTTCTTCCACGCGCGAAGAGTTCTGGAGACTGGAAGTAGCCAGAGGCAAGAGGCCAAAGGCAAGACTATGGTCTGACATTATGGCTCTCGATGCTTCCAATAATCCGGTTCGCGATGAAGGTGCATCACCGCCAATATTCGAATCTCGTCAGTCTTCACTCGGTAAACAATACCGTAAAGAAAAGTCTTCAATGCACGGCGGCGGGTGTTTTTCTTAGATAGAGGTTGCCAGGCGTGTGGAAATTCGAGGATTCGTGAAATTGCCATTTCAGTCTCGGCGCGAAATCGATTACCTAATTCCTGACTGATGTTGTCGTAATAATTCTCGACCTTCTCGAGTTCCTTTTCCGCGTCAGGATGAAACGAGAACTTCATCACCGGTATCGAGCACGCAGCCTGCTCATCACTTCCTCGCCCGGAATCGGGGTAACCGACCCATCATCTATTTCCTTGTCACGTCGCTCGGCTTCTTCTGCCCACAGCGCGTCTATCCTCTTTTGGTCTTCAACGTCCAGGCTCTCAAGCAAATGTTCTGCGAGCATGGCCCTCGTGTCTGGTGGAAGAGCCAGTGCCGCGCTAATTATTTCTTCGTAGGTGCTCATTGGTCTCTCCAGTCTCTTAGGTTTCTCCAGGCGAGGATTTTACGCCTCGCTACCTCAGAGTTCTACACCGGTACATAACCGCGAGTGCTAGCGAGCGGAACCAGACCTTAAACTTGTGAGTCCTCAGGATCTTGTTTCGCGGCAATTCGAAGTTGAGCCTTTGATCCGGTCGCTACCGCTACCGCTCCCGGTTCTGTACTTATCCGTAATTGTGGGCACGACACCGGGCGCGGCGCCCGCGTTTACCATATGGACACAATCGTAAGCCGGCTGCACGCGGTCGTCCACATCACTTCTTAAACATATTCGGATTATCTGCTTCGATTTTCTTTGCCTGGCCCGCCAGATCGTCTGCTTCCTTCGCGAGTGCGGCCACCTTCTCATTATTCGCCTGGGCTCGCGTGATGAAACTTGATCGACTTTCGCTGTCAATCAAAGCTTGTGGTGTGCCTTTTGACGCCTCGACCAGTTCGGCGCGCTTGTTGTATTCCTTGACCTTGATGCCCAGATATTCCTTGAATTTGTCGCTGATTTTCATCTTGCTGGCTTCGTCATATTTCTTGGCGGCTTCTTTGCACTTGTCTTCGGCCTTGTCGTAAGCCGCGATGGCTTCTTTGGCGAGAGTGCGGGCCTCTGCTAGTTCGGTCACCTTTGTCTGAAGCATCTTTTGCTTCTTATCTTCGGCGTCAGCAAAAGATTTCTTGCCTTCTTCGACTGCCGCGTTTCCCTCGTCGCCAAGTTTGTTGGCCTTCTCAGTTTCGTCTCCGCTACTGCAAGCCAGAACTGCTGCGACTAAAAAGAGCAAGGCCATGAAAGTGCTCGAATGACGTTGGCCGTTTATTTTGATCTTCATCGCGGGTCTCCTATTCTTTGACAGACTCTGTGAACGTTTTAACTCAAAAATCATTGCTTGGCATCGAAATCATGCCAGCGGCACCGACTGTCCAGCCTGGACGTACGCGTGCTCGAAGAGCATCAACCCGATTAAGGCGAGTGGTGCGCCGCCGATCCCTACAGAGGCGCCGGCGTATCCGAAAATAGTCAGCCAGGGCAACACTCCACCCAGGATCGATAACATAATTCCCATCCAGAATTCGCTCTGATAACGGCCGCGCACCATCTCCCATATTGCCAAACGCGCATGCGCGGTCGGATGCGTAAGGGAAACCTCGCCCCAGATCATCAGCACGTGAAGCAAGCTTGTGACTGCAAGAAGCCAGAGCGAAGCGACGAATGCGAGCGGAGGAAAGCTGATGAATCCTTTAACGGTACGCGTGCCTTGCAGCCCAGCCACGATTGGTAGCAATACGGCGGAACCAAGCAATAGAGCCTGCACTAGCAAGTGCGGCGGCAGCAAAGGATTCTGCCAAAGATCGCGCGCTTTCGCCTGGGCGAAAAGGTAAGCAGTGTAGACGGCGGTCATGATCGAAAGAGGCACGCCTGCGATCATAAGCCAGGTTTGTATGGACGTGGAATGTAGCAGACTGCTAACGAAGTGCGCGCCGAGCACAGCCGAGTATCCGGCAATGACAAACGCGCCTTTCACGAGCCAGCTCTTCCACTGCGGCCGCGTGAAGATCATATAAAAGCGGGCCGGGTGTTCGAGGTCCCAGATCAATAACAAACCCGTGAGGCTCAGGAAAGCGCCAGAGACACTCGGCGTGACCCACAACCACAGTGAACTTTGAGAGCTCATGAAACCAAACAGGACCAGCAAGGCCGCGACTAAGTAAACACCCGACGCGATTCCCTTGGTCCACGTATACAAACTCAC
>Ga0134121_10005193_pt1 | contig 10609 bp, 14 predicted proteins | sample KB301_FD_96463 | JGI IMG/M metagenome (GOLD analysis project Ga0134121, IMG submission 96463) | Terrestrial soil microbial communities without Nitrogen fertilizer from Kellogg Biological Station, Michigan, USA - KB3-0-1 | ecosystem: Environmental > Terrestrial > Soil > Unclassified ...
CACCGAGCAGATAATCCTCAAGCGACACTACATTCACCGCCGTCAAACTTCCCCGCGAATTTACAAAAACCTCGATCTTTCCGCGATACGCCTTTCCGTTAAATCGAACTGGCACGGCACGCTCATTCAGCGAACCGAACGCCACCGGCTTCAGCGAAGAATATTTCGCCGGCTCGCTCGAACCGCTGATAATTACTTCCCGCAGGTTTGGGTCAAGATCACCGGGCAATGACGGGCCGGTCACGCCCGTCGTTTTGATCAGGCTTCGCACCTCCGACTTTCCCGATGTCTTCAGCTGCTGCGACAAAGCGATCGCATCCGCCGACGGTATCGGCTTGTGGTCGGTAACTATCACCGCGTCGTCAAATCCTTTTTCGCCGAGTTTTACCCTCAGAGCCTCCGCATCATCGGTGACCTGAAAAACTCGCCCGACCCAAACTTTCCACGTGTTACTCGTGGTGTCGATGCTCGGCAAAGCGGTCTCGCCCGTAGCATCGCGAACATCCTTTGCCAGGTTCTCCGCGTCCACCTGCGCCGGCAGATTCTGAAACTCGATCCTAAACTCCTCTATCTCCGGCGGGTGATAAACGCGTGCCGAAACCGACACGCGGTTCGAATCAAGTATCTTGTTCGGCTCGTCCTGACTCGCCGCCACCAGCGAAGAATCCGTCGTCGTGATAGTCACCGATCCGGCATTGGTAGCCAGGCCGATACGAATGACCGGCTCGGCCGGAAGTCTTACAAAAGTGATCGGGCCGTCAGCATCAACCGAGAGAGCAATACCGCATATAACGAGGAAGATAAAGAAAGGGCGAAACATACCAATCACAATGATATCAATTCGACCGGTAACTTGGTCAACGATATTGCGTCTCGGAAGGGCATGACCGTTAGGAGGTTCTCTTTTCATAACACGCGCCTTTGCGCTCGTTTGAGGTTATAAAAGTCCGTGCCGGATTGGAATGGTGATCTTTAAGATATTTACGCTTTTAACGATGCTTACGATTTTTATGATATTCATGACATCGCGGTAAGTGGCTTGTTGTGAAGAGTTACGCTGTGAGAGTTTTACGCAGTCGGATAATTCTTTGAGCCAGAACTAAGACCTCGGAAACCATCATCGAATCGGAATATAATAGCGATGCGCGGAGGTTTCAGCGCCCACGAAGTTATTCTTTTGCAACACTTTTATTAATTTGTTGCTCTTTTTGACAAAATAGCTGAGCGGTACGCAGAATAGACTGGTATTTCCCCTGTCTGATTGCCGCATACTATTAATTTGGAAATTATCAACAATGAAAAAACTTCTTGTTCTCCGACATGCAAAATCCAGTTGGACAGACCCGGACCTGGCAGATTTTGATCGACCGCTAAACGAGCGAGGCCTGCGCGCTGCGCCGTTCATGGGAAGTGTAATTGTTAAAGACGGGCTCGAGCCGGAGCTGATAATCAGCTCGCCCGCAGAGCGGGCCAGGACAACGGCCGAGCTCGTGGTGCAAGGGGGTGACCTCGCTGCCGACGTCAGGTTTGAAGAGCGGATCTATGAGGCAAGTCCGCATACCTTGCTTCAGATCGTATCGGACCTTGATGATGACCTCGAAACGGTTCTGCTTGTCGGACACAACCCGGGGATCGAAGATTTTGTAAAGCTTCTGACTGGCGTTTATGAACCGATGTCGACGGCGGCAATGGCGGTCATCGAGCTTGGCATTGATTATTGGGAGGACGTCGCGGCGGGCACGGGCAAACTCCTCGAAGTCGTCAGGCCAAAAGACAGGCTCAAAACAATCGGAAAACTCAGTTAATATTTAACACCTTCGTAACACTTTGGTAATACCCAATTAAGCTTGGCTCTCTAGAATGCATGCAAAACGCCGGACAATTAAATACAATTTAATGACATGCCATGCAGCAAAACATTCTGATCGTCGAAGATGACGCGGATATTGCAGAGAGCCTGAATTACAATCTCAAACGGGAGGGATTTCGACCATCTGTAGCCGAATCCGGCGAGAAAGGTTTGCGCCTCGCTCTTGACGAACGCACAGCTCCATCGCTTATCATCCTGGACCTTATGCTTCCGGGAATGAGCGGAATGGAGCTTTGTCGACGCCTAAGGCGTGAACCGCAAACGGAAAAAACGCCGATCATCATGCTCACCGCAAAAGCTGCGGAAGCAGATAAGATCACCGGCCTTGATACGGGGGCCGACGACTATATAGTTAAACCGTTTTCGATTAAGGAAGTTATCGCACGCGTTCGTGCGGTTCTTAGGCGGGCGGAAAAGGAAAACTCTCCGACATACAAGGACGACAAGCTGGCGGTCGACTTTGCCGACATGCGTGTCAACTGCGACGGCTCGGACGTCAAGCTGACCAGGAAGGAGTTTGCTCTGCTATCGCACCTGATCAAGAATTCGGGCCGTGTCGCGACCAGGCAGCAGCTTCTCGATAACGTTTGGGGTTACAGTTATTTTGGCGACACGCGGACGCTCGACGTTCATATCCGCCGGCTGAGGCAGAAGATGGACACCTGCGGCGGATGTATCGAAACGGTGGTTGGTATCGGGTATCGTTTTATCGGATTTAAATGACTTCTCAAAAGATCGCAGCCATTGATAAGCCTGAACTTTCATCGCTCTCTTCGGCTGAACTCCTCCAACGAGTGATAGACACCTCGCAAGAGTGCGTGGTCGTCGTCGGAACCGATACCAGGATCTCAACATGCAACAACGCGGCAATAGAAGCTTTCGGCCGCGATCGCTTTGAATTAAAAGGCCGCCGGCTAAGCGAGGTGATCCGCGACCTCGGGCTCCATCAGGCATTCAAAAAAGCGGTCGAAGAAAGTCAGCCATCTGATCTGAAACTGGAGTTGATAGGCAGCGAGAGACGAAAGTTCGAAGTGCACGTTTCTCCGATCACGCTCGACAGCCGGCACGCCGCGATCGGTTTCTTTCACGATACGACACAGATAGACCGGCTAGAACACACCCGTCAGGAATTCCTGTCCAATATTTCTCACGAACTCCGCACGCCGCTGACATCTATCATGGCGTTTGTCGAAACGCTTGAGGACGGAGCAATAAACGACCAGGAGAACAACCGACGATTCCTCGACATCATTCGCAGGAACGCGGAGCGAATGCACAACCTGATCGATGACATTCTCGAGCTCTCACTGATCGAATCAGGAAGCGTTTCGGTGCAGTTTCGCGAGGTAAAACTTGCGCCTCTGGTCGACGAAGTATTCGCGAGCCTTTCATCACAGGCCGCGGAGCGGGAGGTCAAAACGATCAACGAAGTCTCGGCCGACGCCGTTATTCGTGCCGATTCGGTCAGGCTCGAACAGATGATCACCAACCTAGTGGACAACGCGATCAAATTTAATCGCCGCGGCGGCACCGTTGCCGTCGCATGCGAGCGACGAGATTCGGCGGAGTTAATTACTGTAACCGACACGGGCGAAGGTTTGACGAACGAACAGATGGGAAGGATATTCGAACGGTTTTACCGGGCCGATCGGGCCCGTTCGCAGGAAATCAGCGGGACGGGACTTGGGCTCGCGATCGTAAAGCATTTAGCAAAACTTCACGGTGGTGAGGTCACCGTCACATCCGAACTTACCAGAGGCACCCGATTTCAGATCGAATTGCCCGCGTTTAACTTTTCTCTACCGTAATACTGGCGAAATTGCATATGATCGACAATTCAGCCTCATCTTGGATCCCCTCAAAAACATTCTGTTTCCAGAATGGGCTTCGTGGTATAATCACCGCATAGATTGACAAGTATCCATTGACAAGCGGGCGGATGAAGCGGTTTTTCATCTTGCTTCCCAACTTATTTGCGGGAAGCGGCAAATATGGAACTTAGCATCGGACAAAAGGTCGCATATCCAAGCCAAGGCGTTTGCCTAGTCGAGGAAATAGAGCGGAAGACAGTGGGCGAAGGTTCGATCACCTGTTACCTTCTCCGTGTTCTGAACGACAATTCTGTGATCCATGTTCCCACCGCCAAGGCCGACTGCGTCGGCATCCGGCCCATTATCGGTTTCACCCAATACAAATTGTTACTTACAGATCTGGGTTCTGATTTTGAACAGATCTCGACGGATTGGAAAACACGCTCACGTCAATTCACCGAAAAGCTTCAGTCGGGTGACGTTTTCGAAGCGGCGGACGTTTTGAAAAAGCTTACCTATCTGAGCGGCGAGAAAAAGCTGTCGTTCCGCGAACAAAACCTCCTGGACAAAGCCCGGTTTCTGATCGTTTCTGAAATAACCAACGCCGATTGCGCGGGAAACTGCGAGATCGAAGAAGAGGTTTGCCGCCTGGTCGAATCAGCGTGCACCAAGCACCGAAAAACCCACCCAGCAATGCTGACCGCTACCGTCCATTAGGCTTCTTATAGCTTGCCCTGACAACAGTTTTTATGTTTCCGCGTACATGGAAGTCGCCCTCGATCTCAACCTTCAGGGGATCGCATGCCTCCACAAAGTCCTCACGAATAATATTGATCACATGTTCGTGAAAGACCTTTACGTTCCGAAATGAGTTGATATACAGCTTCAGGCTTTTTAGCTCGATGCAGCGACTATCTGGAACGTACTTTAATCTGATCACGGCGAAATCAGGAAAATCGGAGAATGGGCAGATCGCAGTAAACTCCGGCATTTCGAATTCGATCCAGATCTCGTTTCCGGGAAACTCGTAAACGAAAGTGTCGAGTGGATACAGACCCATCTCGTCCCGCGGCGTGGAACTGATATCGAGACCTTGCTGATTTATCGGCGGCAGAGCATCATCCAACATAAACACCTTTCCTTGGACCGAGGCTTTTGATCGCCGCAATGTCGCGAAAGCCGCCCATTTCAAGTTCATTTAGAAGATTCAGAAAGATCTGCGCTGTCGCCATAGCGTCCGGTCCTGCACGATGATGATTTTCGAGCGACACAGAATAATACTCAGCGACCGTTTTCAGTTTGTGGTTATCGATATGCGGAAGCAGCTTTCGGCAGAGATGCACGGTGCACAAGCAGGGATTTAGCAGACGATAGTCCTCATAGATCAAGCCGATACCGTGGTTGAGAAACTGCATGTCAAAGTGCGCGTTGTGGGCCACGAGCACAGCGTCACCGATAAAATCTAGAAACGCGGGAATAACCCTGCTCAATTTCGGCGCCGTGCTGACCATATCGTCGCTGATGCCAGTCAGAGCTGTGATAAATGCCGGTATCGGCATCTCAGGATCTACAAGGGTTACAAACTCGTCGATGATCGCACCGCCCTTGACCTTGTAGGCTCCAACCTCCGTAACGCTACAATACGGCGGGGACTTGGCTCCGGTCGTCTCCAGATCGAAAACGACGAACGCGGTTTCGGCGATCGAACGGGAACTGAAACGATCATCGAGCAATTCGACAATATCATCATGCAATTGCAGCCTCGGATCGCGTTCGACAAGGTCGGAAACAAGCAGGCGCGCGAGCTTCGGTTCCGGCTTGCTTATTTTCATTACCAAATCAACGATATTTACGGCGGATGCGCTTCCTCCAAAGGATCGAAGCAGGTCGATCGTGTCGCTTATTAGCAGCGATTGAGAAATTAGGTTAGGATACGGTGTCATTAAATCTGTACTTCTACGAACGCCTATACATTATATCGCATAGCATCGACGTTATGTTACAGGGCGGGAAATGAAAGAGGAAAATATCAAGGTTGTCGAAGGTTTTCTGAACGCTCTGCGAGCAAAGGATTTATCGCTGGCTCCGGTTGCCGACGACATTGAATTCGAAGACCCGATGATCGGTAAAGGCAAAGGGGCGGATGCGTTAAGAGGCTTTATCGGAGGCTTTCTACCAGCTATCGAGGAGGTGAAGGTAATTCAACACATTGTCGATGGCGACTACGTTGTCACCGAATGGGAGGTTGACGGTGTGTTTGGAGTGATAACCGTTCTAGAAAAATTTCTGGTTCGTGATGGCAAGATCCTCGCTTATCGCGCTTTTTACGATCCGCGTCCGATCCTCGGATAGTGTAAAATCATCGGCAATGCAGCCGGAAAACGTCCTTTCTCTTTTTAACGATACAGACGCGCTTTTGACAGGCCATTTCGTTTTGTCGAGCGGCCTACACAGCGACAAATATCTGCAATGTGCTCGAGCGCTTCAATTCCCAGCCGACGCCGCAATATTCGGGCATGCAATTGCCCAACATTTTCTCGATCAAAAAATCGAAACGGTTGGATCGCCCGCGATCGGCGGCCTCGTAATAGGTTATGCAGTAGCCGATGCACTGAACGTCCGGTTCATCTGGGCTGAGCGGGAGAATGGCACGATGACGCTGCGCCGAGGATTTGAAATACGTGAAGGCGAAAGAATATTGGTTGTCGAGGACGTGATAACAACCGGCGGTTCGACTCGCGAATGTATCGAAGCCCTCGAATCACGCGGAGCGAATGTTGTCGCCGCAGCTTCGATCATCGATCGCTCGAATGGCAAAGCAGATGTGGGCGTTCCGCGGATTTCACTTGCCCAACTCGACGTGCCAAGTTACGCCCCCGACAATTGTCCGATGTGCGAGCGCGGTGACGACGCGGTCAAACCAGGAAGCAGAAGCACGGCGAAGTGAATTTCAAACTTCTCATCCAATACGACGGTACCGATTTTCACGGCTGGCAGGTGCAGGAGAATGCGCGGACAATTCAAGGCGAGTTAGAGCGTGTTGTCAGCTTGCTGGAAGATGCCGAGGTGAAAGTCAGTGGATCTGGCAGGACGGATGCCGGAGTTCACGCCGAAGGCCAGGTGGCAAACGTTCATCTCGGACGCGACTTTACACCCGACAAACTTCGAGCCGCGATCAATGGAAATCTATGCCGCGACATTCGCGTAATGCATGCGGAGACCGTACCGGACGATTTTCACGCGAGGTTTTCCGCTAAGTCGAAAACGTATGTTTACCGGGTTCTCAATGCTCCGGTGATGTCGCCGCTCGCTCGGCGATTCACTCATCATGAGACACGACCGCTCGACGTTTCGAAAATGGCCGCCGCCGCGAAGCTTTTCATTGGAGAGCACGACTGGACCGCATTTTCTGCGGCGCAGGCGGACGGCGAAAGCAGAGTGCGAACGATCACCGAAGCAGCGCTGGAATCGGTTTCGAGCGAACGGCTAGGAGGGCGGTTGATACAGTTTCGGGTGTCTGCCGACGGGTTTCTTCGATACATGGTCCGGTCGATCGTCGGAACCTTGTTGGAGGTCGGGCGGGCGGAAAAAGGAGCCGACGCTCTCGCTGAAGCGATCGAAACAGGCAACCGGAATCTCGCCGGTGCAACCGCACCAGCGAATGGATTAACCCTACACAAAGTTTTTTACGATTGAAATGCTGATCTACCACATCGTCTTGCCGGAAAAATGGAATTCGCTTGTCTCGTCGGAGCATTACGCAGCCGAGAGCCTTGAAACCGAAGGTTTCATTCATTGCAGCTACCGGCACCAGCTTGACGGCGTGCTTGGGCGCTATTACGCCAACGCAGGGGAAGTTGTTATTCTTGAGCTGGATACCGAGAAACTGACGTCACGGCTGGTGGAAGAACCTTCGACAAACAACGAGATATATCCGCACGTTTACGGGCCGATAAACAGGGACTGTATTACCGGCACTGAGACCAGAATGCTCTAATGCACGAACACTTTGTTGGCATCATAAGACCAAGATCTAAAGAAGCCGAGCTGCTGGCAGCGATCGATCTCACGCGACTGCCGCAGCATGTCGCCGTAATAATGGACGGCAACGGCCGCTGGGCAAAGAAACGCGGCAAGCCGCGAATATTCGGCCACCGCGAGGGATCACAGTCAGTTAAAGCAATCATCGACACCTTCGCCCGCCTCCAGATCAAGGCGATCACGCTCTATGCATTCTCGACCGAAAATTGGAAGCGTCCAAAATCCGAAGTTTCCGGTTTGATGCAGATGCTCAAACGCTATTTGCGGAGTGAGTTAGAGGACGTTCATCGACACAACATTCGATTTCAGGCGATCGGCAAAATAGATGGTTTGAAAGAAGACGTGCAGGGCGAGATCGCACGTGCGATGGCCAGAACCGCCGCTAACACTGGAACGGTCATGAGTGTCGCCCTCAACTACGGAGGACGAGCGGAGATCCTGGATGCCGCAAAACGCGCCGCATCCGGCGTATTAGAACGCGGGGGCTCGATCGCTGATCTTACCGAAAATGACATCGAGCAAAACCTTTACACGCACGGCTTGCCCGAAGTTGACCTGTTGATCAGAACAAGCGGTGAATTTCGTATTTCGAATTTTCTGCTCTGGCAGCTCGCTTACAGCGAGATCTATGTAACTCCGACGCTCTTTCCTGATTTTCGCAGGCCGCAGATCTTCGAGGCCATTCTCGAGTATCAGAGGCGTGAGCGCCGCTTCGGAGACATCAAATGAACGCGGAGATCAGATCGCAATTTCCGGCGACTGAAAAATATGCTTACCTGAACAGTGCCGCGATGTCGCCGCTACCGCGGTCGACCGTTGAAGCGATCCAGGCACAAATGAAGGATTCGTCCGAGAATGGCGTCAGGAACTTCATGGAATGGGTAGCGACAAAGACGCGCACGCGCGACCTCCTTGCCGGAATGCTGCATGTACGTGCGGAGCAGATCGCGTTCATGCGAAATGTATCGGACGGAATTTCAAGTGTCGCCAACGGACTTAAGTGGAATACGGGCGAAAACATCGTTACTTTTGCTCGCGAGTTTCCGGCAAATTACTATGCGTGGCGGAGAGTGCGTGATGAGTTCGGCGTTGAACTGCGACTTTGCCCGGAACGTGACGGCGGCATTGAAATGGATGAATTCATCGACTTGATCGACTCGAACACAAGGCTCGTTTCGATCAGCGCGGTGCAATACGCTTCGGGTTTTAAGGCTGATCTCGAACGGATAGGCAATGCGACTCGCAAGGTTGATGCACTGTTTTGCGTCGATATAATTCAGGGATTCGGAGCGATGCCGTTTGATCTGCCGGCACAGCTTATAGATGTTGCGTGCGGAGGCGGCCACAAGTGGCTCTGCGGCCCGGAGGGTTGCGGGTTTCTATATCTCTCGGATCGCGCGAGAGAAAGAATTGAGCCGACGTTAGTTGGTTGGATCAGCGTCGAAACTCCCTGGGATTTTGAAGACCGCGAGCAGTGCTTCAAACCCAATGCTCTGGCGTGGGAAAGCGGCACGGGCCCGTCATCGCTCTACTATGGTTTGGAACAAAGCCTCAAGCTGCTTAACCACGCAGGCCTGGAAAACATTGAAAGGTATCTGGCCGAGCTGACCGATTACATGTGTGACCGGCTTCGCGGAATGGAATACGACGTCATTAGCTCCCGCAAAGATTCCGAACGTTCCGCGATCGTCTGCATAAAACATCGGAATGGCCTCGCGGCAAATGAGGTCGTAAACGTGTTGGAAAGAGCGGACGTAATCGTTAGCCCTCGAGGCGATCGCGCGAGAATAGCACCGCATTTTTACAACGATCGTGAGGATATCGACAGGCTCATTGAAGCCCTGCCTTAGTCTTTTAGGAGTTTCGAAGGAGCTATATCCGGCGTAAAACCGTCGAGATTAAGACGCGTCATTCCGCCGGCATCGGTAAACTGCGACCTTGTCGAACGTTTCTGTTCGCGCAAGTAGAAGAACACGATGCCGCCAAGTGTCCCGCCCAGAATCGATAATCCCATCCCGAGCACGATCACGACGACGGTCGACAAAAATATGTCGCTGGTGGTAACAACAAAGTTTCGTTCGGCCCGCCTATACATGAATGGGTTTTCGCCGAGCCACTGAACGTTCTTTTCGTACTTGACCTGATCGAGCAGCGCCGTGGCTGCGCCCGGGTTGGCGGCATCCAGTACCATGGCGTTGTAGTTGCCGATGCGTCGATAAATGATCTGCGAGTTTTGCCCCGAAGCCGCGAGAAATTGCGTTATTTTCGAATCAGCCTCGACCGAAAGCTGCGGCGAAGAGAACTCGACGATCACGAGTGTACCCGCATCGTATTTCGCCGTAACCGCTTCAGTTCCGGGAATAAACTCGAGCTGGTCCAGTATCAGCGGGGAGCCCAACACTTTCTTCAGATCATCCGTTTTGTTTGCAAAAACCGCTTGGGTGCGAACGTTCTCCCAATTGGGAAGGTGTTTGATAAGAACGGGAATTCCATCTTCATCTGAGATTTCCTGGCTCTTGGGTTGGGCCGACGGAGCCTGCGCCAATGAGGTTGTCGGGCCCGCCGCAATTATAAGCAAGCAAAGCATTAGCAACATCAATGCGGGTCTGAACATAACAAAAAACACCTTATTTTCGCTGATTTTAGATGTTAACACTAATGCGACTCCCTGAAAACCTGCACTGCTTCGATACACACACCATTTCGTGCATTTTTTCGCGCTTAGAGACGCCCCCGTTGGTGGTAAATCCAAACTTTGATGTAGCTCGAATACCAATGTATGCCAATAAAGTGGAACAATTTAAGGATTTAGGCGTCAAATTAATAATGGCGTCAAAGGTTGCCTGATTTTGGCACACAACTTGATACTAGTACGGGCGAGGGGGAA
>Ga0134121_10005194_pt1 | contig 10608 bp, 9 predicted proteins | sample KB301_FD_96463 | JGI IMG/M metagenome (GOLD analysis project Ga0134121, IMG submission 96463) | Terrestrial soil microbial communities without Nitrogen fertilizer from Kellogg Biological Station, Michigan, USA - KB3-0-1 | ecosystem: Environmental > Terrestrial > Soil > Unclassified ...
GGCCCGGTTGGAGCATCTCAGATCATCCTACGCTGGCGGAAGTCAAACGCAAGGGACAGGTGCAGACCGCCAAGCTACAGTCAACCAGTGAGGATTGGATGACCATTCTAGCGGCGATCAGGCGGGAAGAGCGAAAACTCGAACAGCAACTAGGCAGGCTAAATCACCAATTGAGTGGAGTGCGAGCTGCTGCAAAGGCATTGGGTGGTTCAGCTAATCGAGAGCTAACAGGCATAAGGAAGCGGGCGTTGTCCGCCGCTGGCAGAGCGAAAATCGCAGCCGCTGCGAGACGTCGCTGGGCGAAAGTTCGGGCAAAAGCGAGGAAAATGGCGCGTAGATCGCAAGACAGAAGGCTCGCCGTCGCTGTCACGATCTCTGGCGGCAAGGTGGACTTACTGCGGCTAATTTCCAAAGCCCAAATGCTAAAAGGGAGAGCCATCACTGGTAAGGGCAATAAACCCCAGCCACCAAGCAAAAGCACGGAATTGGTCGTTGCCGCATTGAGCCAGCATGTAAGCTAACTCCGCTATCCTGGGACGCTCGTTAACCTGGGATCGCGGACCAGAGATGGCCAAGCACAAAGACTTCAGGGTACTCGAACCGGGAAGATTCGCAGAGCCACAGGCTTCGCGTCAATCGAAGGAAACAAAGGTCGACTCCCCATTGGCCACATACATAGGAAAAGCCGACGTCGTTAAATTTGCGGCGTATTGAAAGCTACAAATGAGGGGAAAGGCCGCCTGGACGTCAACCTCGGTGAGGAAAGTCTCATCATGCATCAATAACCTCTGCAAAGTCTTGTTCGGCAATTTGTCGGAAAACGCTAACGATGTTGGCATCGAATTGGGTCCCCGAGTCTGATGTCAACCTGCGTAGAGCTTCCTCCATAGGTAGGCCCTTCCGGTAGGCCCTATTCGAGACCATTGCGTCAAAGGAATCAATGACGGCAATCACGCGTGATCCAAGGGGGATATCCGAACCCATCAAACCGGCCGGGTATCCCTTGCCGTCAATTCTTTCGTGATGGTGAAGAACCAAAAGGCTGGCTTTCTCGAATCCAGGAATCGACTTAAGAATCGCCCATCCGTACTCGGAATGCTTTTCGACACGTTTGCGTTCCTCAGGATCGAGTGGTCCTGGTTTGTTGAGGATGGATTCCGGCACTCCATTCTTTCCAATGTCGTGAAGGATAGCCCCGGTTTCTAAATCTCTTAGATCTCGCGTATGAATACTCATTAATTCACCCACGCGAACAGCCCATTCTCCCAAACGAGTTGAATGCAAGCCGGTATCAATGTCTTTTAGATCGAGCATTTCACTTAAGGCGAACACGGTCGCATTGCGCAGCCGCAAGATCTCTTCCTCAAGACCTTGAATGAGCAAACGGTCCGCGTCACAAAGGCACGAGGTCAACGGATGTCCTACCGGACAGATTAGACTCATCGTCGTCCTTGCAAACTGTGATTGGCATTGGAGGCAAACCCTGCAGGATTAGAATAGGAATCGGCTTTTTCAACACCGTTTGAATCAACTTCCCTTCCGCTTTGCCTATCGCGCCAACTTTTGCCACGTAACGTCATCGGCGCCCAACAGAACGGATGCGGATACCGGTGGCGAACTTCCAAGATGGACTTGCGGAAGACGCTCGCCATGTCTGAATCGCACGCAGCACCTTGGTAGAAAACGTCAAAAAACATTCCCATAGATTTGTGGGGTCCGTTCCAAAGTGGCAGAAGTATTGTCCTTGCCCCCGCGTATTCTAGTCCTTGAGAGAGACTCAACAGCTCTCGGCCGTCGCCTTTGGCGTGTATTCCTGTCCCACAACCAGCCAGACTCAAAACATCGCATGGCAATTGCAGATGAAATGTATCTAGCAGACAAATCTCGTCCTTACCTATTGAAAGTGTCGAAAAAAGGACATTGTCGCGTCGAAGTCGGATGCCACATTCGAGGTGAACGAACCGATGGGTTAGACCTTCACGTTCGATATCCTTTAGACGACGGGCTTGAACGAATCGGTCTCGAACAGCCTTGCACTCCAGTGGTATTTCCGGAATTATCGCAACATCGTCTGCGGCTGAGGAGTACGATCGCTTTGTGGACGATAGATAGTGGAGGCTCGCACTAGCTGCATAAGACATCAGGTATTTTTCGCACATAAACTGCTCGCCATCAGATAACGCATGGAACGGCAGATAGTGAAGTGGGCCAACGGGAACGATGACAAGTCGCTTTCCAGATAGACGGTCTCCAAGCGGTGCGATCAGCTTCTTGTGCAGAATTCTCAGGCTAGCCATTGTGCGCTCGAGCTGGACATCGTCGAACACGGGCTCGCCATTGTCCATCACGGCGTTGTAGAGACTAAGCCTGAGATGTCTCATTTCCCTGCGAACACTGTCCAGGTGAGCTACAGGTAGTATTTCAAAGCCTGCTTGCTTTACGAGGCACACGAAGATTAGTCCCCGAGCAATGAAAAATTCGACGAGCAGTTCGTCAGCTGATACTTGCTGGCGGATTTCGTGTGCTGGAATCGTGCTCCCTGCAAGTAGCGAATGTAATTCCTTGTCTAAAGCTTGCAACTCTCCAAGTGTCGTGGCTAGGGAATGTTCTTGATCTTTAATGACAGATCGCAATTCCTGAGCCTGATCTTGATGTCTAGGCGAAGTCGATAGTTCGACTGAATTTGATTTGCGGTAATACCAACTTAATTCTTCGCGGAGGCTATTTACTTGCTCCACTAACACGCTTTTATTGCGAGAGCGTGGAGGGAGTGCGTTCATCCGAAACCGGACAAGATCGGATAATTCGCGCGCTTTGACTTTTTCTATGTACTGGAACAATTCCTCGAGCGGCGCCTTCATTTTTAATCCAAGCGCAATAATCCCCTCGTAGAGCTCCAGACGGTTTTCCGATTGAGGGATTTTGGACAGTTCGGAGTATGGTTGTGCAATTGTTTCGTCGTTATAGTACAAAGCTTGGTCGTAGTCGCGGCTGGCTTCAATGTCCGAACCCAGGGTCTCATGCAATTGGGCGCTCAGCAAATAGGCACGGCTCAGATGAGCGGCGGACCGCAATGTTTGAGCACTTCGGACAGCCTCTTTTCTCCATTTCTCAGCATTCTCCGTCTGCTCAAGTCTTGAATAGAGAGCTGTCATCAGAAGCTGCGTTTCGGCAAGCAGGTGGCTAGCAATCCTTGGCAAAGATTGCTCCGCCTGACGACAGTGCCGCAAGGCCTCGTAGTAGCGGCCCTCCTGCTGTAAAACAAGTGCTTGGTAAAGATCTAAGGTGGCAACCCAGGAGGAGTTCGCCTCCATCCGCATACATTCTTGTGCGCGAGCAAATTGCTCTAAAGCATAAAAGGGCTTTTTATTTTGATAGGCCCCGATTCCTAAAAGGACAATGGCTTTGTTCGCTTCGTATGACAGGCCGATTTTGTCAAATGTCACCAGCGCTTGTTTAGCGAGCCCGATTCCCTCCTGGTGCAACCGCAATTCTAGATAGAGTTCCGCCTGATCGAGGTCACACAGAGCGCTGTGGTATTGGTCATTGAATTTGTCGCAATACAAGCGAGTTTGTCGGTACAGCTCGATCGCTTGTCTGTATTGGCTTCTATAGAAATACAGGTAGGCAATGTTATAGTCTGCTTGCGCGACGATCGTCTGCATATTCTCTCGTTCGGAAATTTCCCTTGCAGTCGCGTAGGCTTTTTCGGCTTTGCGAAAATCATGGAGCGAGATGTAACAGACGGCCAGATTCACAAGGGCGACTGCACAATCCCGCGGATACCCAAGTTTTTGCAATTTCTCTAGACCGCGCCGATAGCCTTCGACTGCTTCAGCAAAGCGATCCTGTCTGTGCAGAATATTGCCTGAGTTGACTTCGAGCCTTGCCAACAGCAATTCGTCACCATGCCGTACCGCAATGTCTTTAGCTTGATCTGCCTTCTCCAGAGCCTGCGCGTACTTGCCTTCGTAGATCAATGGCTGAATGGAGCTGCTCAGCGTTGCCGCCTGTTCAAGTTCCGCTCCAACATTTTGAAACAGCTGAAATGACGAGCAGAGATGGTTCAATGCGTCAGAGTGTCTTCCTTGGAGTACTTTGACATTCCCTAAGCAGCGCCGCGCACGTCCCCGGCAGAAATCGTCATTGGTAGCATCTGCAAGCAAGATGGCCAGATCAGCTAAACGTTCCGCTCGAGAAAGATCTTGCCTTGCTGCCCGATTTACCTCATCGGCGATCATCAGAATAGCGTCGCGTGAGCAGAGTGTGGGGTACTTCTGCGCGAGTTCTCGCGCACCAAGGAAAATGTCCATTTCAGCCAGTTGGACAATCGATTCTGCAAAAGAGGCCGACATATGCGTATACGGCCTAACGTCCCATCTATAAGTTATTCGTGGCAATGGACCGAAAGTTTTGCGTGTTCATTTAGGAACAGGGGACGTATTGGACAAGGACACGGTTTCGGCACTCTCTGTATTAGGCCCTATCTGCTAGTTTGCAGTTAAGGGGTATCGAGATGGTGCCTGGCCAGGCGCGGCAAAAAGCCAAGCAACAAAATGAATCGATCATTCATGCCGCGATCGTAGTGGCAACCGGCATTCTCGTGACGTCACTAGCCCAGCCACAACTATTGGCCGGCATTCCGTTTGAAAACCTGCTAAAGAACGATCTCCACGTCGATCGAGCCGCGAATGCCGCGTTCTTCTTCTGGGCCAGTTTACCGTGGTATTTCAAGCCTCTGGCTGGAGTGATTACAGATGCCTTTCCTATTTTCCGCAGCCGACGCAAAAGTTACCTTTTGATTAGTTCCGTTTTGGCCGTCCTCGCTTGGACCGGTCTTTATTTTACTCCTCACGACTACCATAAACTGCTGTACCTAACGATGTTGATAAATGTTTGTATGGTCGTAGCCAGTACGGCCGTCAGCGCCTACATGGTTGAAATCGCGCACGCTTGCTCAGGATCGGGCCGCTTGACCGCTGTCAATAACTTCGTCGAACAGCTTGCCCTTGTCATTGCTGGCCCAACTGCTGGGTATTTGGCAAGCGCGGCCTTTGGATGGACGGCTGTGGCCTGTGGCGGAATCATGTTCCTAGTGATTCCTGTTGCCTTTCTCCTCTTGCATGAACGACCCACGGCCATTGATTCTCGACTCCAGCTCCAGGCTGCCAGTCAGCAGCTCAAGCAGGTGCTTCAGACAAAAGGCGTGTGGATGGCTACGGGACTCATGATGGTGTTTTACTGGGCGCCCGGTTTGCAAACTGCTTTGTTCTACAAGCAACAAAACGATTTGCATTTCGACACCAAAACACAGGGGTTCTTTGAACTGATCGGGGGAGTTTGCAGCATTCTGGCAACGTTGCTATACGTTTTCCTCTGCCGGAAAATCTCTCTACGCAGACTGCTTCCCGGCTGTCTTGCCATCGGCGCTTCTGCCAACCTCGGGTATCTTTTCTACACGTCTATTCGGCGAGCTGGCGCTATAGAAGGTTTCAATGGTTTTGCCTATGCCGCGGCGGAACTGGTAATCATGGATTTAGCCATACGTGCGACACCGAAAGGCAGCGAAGGCTTTGCATTTTCATTAATGATGAGTGTCCGGAATTTGTCGCTTCTGGGAACAGACTGGGTTGGTGCCAAATTAATTGATGATCTTCATTGGTCATTCGAGTCGGTGGTTTGGGCTAGCGCGATTGTGGCCGCACTGGCTGTTCCGATCGCGTTGTTGCTTCCATCGGGCCTAGTCGGACATAAGGATGCGGAGACCTTGACGGTGGAAGGAAGTTTGCCCACCCAACTACCTATTACAGAACCTGTGCTTTGACAGCTTTACTGGAAACTGCCCACCTTGAGGCAAGCCCCCAAATCTCACCTTAGTACTAACGTTTGCTGCCGCTCCCCCAAAAGCGCTATAGCTCCTAACAGTCCTAGACCTCAAAGTTGATCGTGCTGAGGCAATCTAGTTTTCCGAGGTCCACGATGAAGGTGATTTGGCGTACATTGCTCGCACTTTTCGCCCTGCTGATGATTCCTTTGCGCACGTGGTCGCAACAACAGAACACATTCATTCTGGAATCGCCGAGTTTGGCCGATGCGCAAGTCGCCTGCCAGAAGTATGGCATGACACTCGTCAGCATTATTCACAACCCGGACACATATTTGGTGCAGATAAGCGCTTCAGTCGATCCCCGATCACTTGCGGAATGGACAAAGGACGACCCCACTGTCAAACACATCGAGCCGAACAAGAAATTCAAGCAGTCGCGGGATAAGGGCCAAGGTTCTATTCTCGGTGCATCAGCTCCCTCTTCGACGTATTTAAGCGATCCGAATCTTATTTCGATTTACGGCGCTAGCTCGATCGTGGCGTATGTGCAGCAGCCCGCGTTTTACTTCACATCCACGTACTCGTCGGGAGTTCGAGCTGGACTACGAGGGGTTGGAACAATCGCTGTAATCGATACCGGCGTGGATGAACAGAACCCAATTTTGAGCCGTGTCGTCGTTCCCGGATACGATTTCACCCGAGACCTTCCAGGCTACGCATCAGATTTGGGTGACATAGATCAATCTACTGCTCATATCCTGCATCAGTCCACAGCGCATATTCTTCATCAATCTACAGCGCACATCCTTCATCAGCTCAACAATTCTTCTTCGGCCGTCTTGGATGCAGCAACCGCAAATGCCCTTTCCACGACAAGTCTGCCAAATGATTTTGGGCACGGAACCATGGTAGCGGGATTGATTCACCTGGTTGCCCCGGGCGCAAAGATCATGTCGCTAAAAGCGTTCAACGCAGATGGATCAGGTGAGCAGGCAAATGTCATTCGTGCCGTCTACTTTGCGGCGGATCATGGCGTCAAGATCGTAAATATGAGCTTTGGGTTTTCGAACAGCTCCGATGCACTGATGAAAGCCATCAATTATGCCAGCCGTAAGGGCGTGATCTGTATAGCCTCAGTTGGGAATGATGGAGAAAGCGCACTCCTGTATCCGGCGGCCTTCGGCAACGTAATTGGCGTTGCATCTGTCAACTCGCAGTACCAGCCATCCCTCTTCACAAACCGAGGATCTGACCTGGTTACTATTGCAGCCCCCGGGGAAAATCTCGTCACGACATTCCCGGGCGATCAGTATGCCGTTGCGTCGGGCACTTCCTTTAGTGCTCCGCTGGTGGCTGGTGCTGCAAGCCTGATGCTGGATGCTGCAAACACAGACATTGCCGCACAACTTCAGGAAGCTGATATCGTTCGCGCTCTGAGACGTGCGATTCCCTGTGCACCGGATGGTTCTTTGGGCGCAGGATGCATGGATCTCGCCCAGGCGATCTCTTTCATTAAGTCGATGAACATGCAGCACTGATGGCTAACGCAAGACAACCAAAATCGTCGTGAGTTCGGCTGTTTAAATGCCGACAATATCATTATGCGTCGACCGGAGGATCTGCTTTCGCTTTGCCGTCTGTCGCTGGGCAGAAAACCTTGATGACCAAAGACATCACTCCGAGATCCGCACCAGCCAGTGATCACGAAACATTTCAGCAAACTATTCAACGGCTAAACGAAAGCTTTGTGTCACAGCGCTGGACATCGATAGCCGAAGTCGTTATCGCATTCGGCGCAATTGCGCTCATGATGTCCAAAACATCTGAATCGAACGGCCGTGCAGTCGACATCACCGTAGAGAGTCTTCTTAGCGCTTTCATCTTAAGTCGCAGCTTTAGGGTCTTCCGGTTTCGCGAGATCAAGTCTATTCTTGCGAAGCAGATGGAAATCGCCGGCAGACAGAGACGGCAGGCGGACAGATTGTATGGTTTATCAATCCTTGATCCACTTACCGGCTTGCATAACCGCCGTTTCGGTGAGGAACGCCTGAGCGAAGAGGTTTCCCGCGCAGAAAGAAGTGGCGATGCGCTAGCCATCATCCTTTTCGATCTTGACTGCTTTAAGGAAATCAACGATACGTTTGGACATTCTGCGGGAGACCTTGCGTTGAAAGAGTTCGCGAGGAGAATGAAACGAGCTATCCGCAATTGCGACGTGCCTGTCCGAATTGGCGGAGATGAATTCTTGCTGGTTTTACCGGAATGCTCAAGAGATAAAGTGGATCTCGTATTGAAACGTATGGGCGTACCCAAACTCGAATTTGATAGCAAACAAATTCCCCTTCAGTATTCTGTCGGCCGCGCCCACTATCAATACGGGGACACGACCAGCTCGATGCTCGAACGGGCCGATCAGTTCCTCTATGAACAAAAGGCTGACCGGAAGGCGGCGATGTCAAGTAGTACTGTAGTGACGCCTGCCATAACTGGAACCCTCATCTAGTAGAACTCTTACCACCAGGTCATGGCAGTCGGCTAAGCGGCTGTGGAAATCAACGCGGGGAAGTCAAAACAATTCTACCTGCACAAGGAAACCAGCGACCATTTCCGCTTGCCTCAAACCACTGTTCTAATTGCCAGCGCTTCTCCCAATTCAGGCGTGGGTCCCAGTAGTAAATGCGGTAAGCCGGATAAGTGAGGTCCTGGTACGACCGCTAGGTCCAAAATGGGCAAAAATTCTTGCGCCCATACTCGCGCAGTTTGACCCCGGGGTGGTTCCTGCCCTACCCCTACCCTTCCTCGAGTTGATCGCACGTCCCTCGTAGTCCGCTGCAAATAGGCCGCAAATCGACTGAAAATGTACAGCACATTCGCACATCGCCCTTTCTCGAGCGGGTCTGCAACTATTTTGGCGTTAGCGCATTTTCTTCTTGACATATGTTGACATACATCAGATATTTGTCGCATGAAGAAGCGTACTACGGTCTGGCTGCCTGAGGAGCTGGTCGAACGGCTCAAGAAATTGTCGCGCAAGACTGGCGCGCCCATGGCGGAGCTGTTCCGACGAGCTGTCGAGGCTTATCTCAAACGCCAGAAGTAGTCGCACAAAATAGAACGGGCCTGCCGACTGTTAGAAGCAGCCGACAAGCCCTAACCGAATTGCACAATGGAGGTGCAACGTGGCTACCGCAATTGTAAGTCAGTCCGTCTGTTCTGCCGTATCCCCAGCAATCGAAATCGTCAAACCGCGCTCATCCGTCTACCACATCGTTACGGAGCGCATTCTAACTGAGTTGGAAAAGGGACAGGTGCCGTGGCGCAAGCCTTGGCGAACCCTCCCGCCTGCGAATCTGATCAGCAAGAAACCCTACCGCGGTATCAATACATTCCTGCTGTCCCTCGCGGGATACGGCTCGCAGTACTGGCTTACCTACCGTCAGGCTCAGGCATTTGGCGGCAACGTCCGCAGGGGCGCGCACGGCACTAAGATTGTCTTCTGGAAATTCGACAGGTACGAAACGGAGACCGCGGACGGCGAGGCAGAGGAGCGCACGTCGGCTTTCCTCCGCTACTACACGGTTTTCAATCTGGAGCAGACGGACGGGCTCAAGGCGCTGCTTGCATTGCCTCCCGCGCGTCCTATCGAATCGGCCGAAGCGATTGTCGCGGCAATGCCGAACCCTCCCGCATTCGAGCAGGGCTTTCAGGCATCCTACGCTCCATCCCACGACACGGTAACGATGCCGTCGCGAACCGCATTCGAATCGCAGGCCGAATATTACTCCACCCTCTTCCACGAGCTGACGCACTCGACGGGCCACGCCCAGCGCCTCGCGCGGGAGGGATTCGACAGGCCGCAGATGTTTGGGAGCGAATCGTACTCGCGCGAGGAGCTGATCGCAGAAATGGGTAGCGCCATGCTGTGCGGTGTCGCAGGCATCGAGCAAGCCACGGTTGCCAACTCCGTTGCCTACCTCAAGTCGTGGATTGCCAGACTCAAGGCAGATTCGCGGCTAGTGGTGCAGGCCGCAAGTGCCGCGCAGAAGGCAGCCGACTACATCCGGGGGGAGTCGCACGACTCCTCCGCGGTAACGGAAGGGCGCCATGCAAACTGATCTCGCAGCCAATCAGTCTCTCGCGGACAAGTATCGTCCCTACGCGCATCGCCGAGTTGATGCGATTCGAAGAGTTGATGTCACTCTGAGGCACGCGCGATGACAACGAGGGTTGCGATATACGCGCGGGTGTCCACCATGAATCACGGACAGGATGTATCCATGCAGACCCGCGAGCTTCGGCAGTTTGCTGAGGCGCGAGGCTGGAACGTGGCCGGGGAATACATCGATGCCGGTGTGAGTGGCTCGAAGGATTCGCGGCCCGAGCTGAATCGGCTAATGGGAGACGCGCACAAGCGGCGCTTCGATGGGGTTTGCGTCTGGCGCTTCGACAGGTTCGCGCGTTCCGTCTCGCATCTGTTGAGGGCGCTGGAGACGTTCAAGGCGCTCGGCATCGACTTCGTGTCGTACTCGGAACAGATGGACACATCGACTCCGGCCGGCAAGATGGTCTTTACCGTGTTGGGCGCTGTGGCGGAGTTAGAACGCAGCTTGATCGTCGAGCGCGTGCGGGCGGGACTGCGCAACGCACGAGCTAAGGGTAAGACACTAGCAGGCTGCGGAAAAATCGTGCGGAGCCAGCAATTTCTTGGTCGGTTTGAGTCATGCGGGAGTTTTCGAGCATCTGAGGCGTGATTTTTCGTGCTACCAAGCGCCCGAAAGGAA
>Ga0134121_10005196_pt1 | contig 10605 bp, 6 predicted proteins | sample KB301_FD_96463 | JGI IMG/M metagenome (GOLD analysis project Ga0134121, IMG submission 96463) | Terrestrial soil microbial communities without Nitrogen fertilizer from Kellogg Biological Station, Michigan, USA - KB3-0-1 | ecosystem: Environmental > Terrestrial > Soil > Unclassified ...
CCGGATCATAGCGGGTCATCCCCCTGACCACCGTCTCGGTCTCGGGTCCGAGATCCTTCTGGCGCACGATCCCGCTCTGATTGATTACGAACGTCATCACGCCGGTAGCGTCGTACTGCGCCGGCCATGCGACCAGCGCGAAGCCATCCGACAGCTCGCCGTCCACCAGATAGGACTTCGCGCCGCCGGGGACGTGCCCGCCCTGCGCGGTCAGGATTCGGAAGTAGTAGCCGTGAAAGGGCGACGGGGACGGCGCGTCCCCGGTCAGCGGCCGGCCTTCGGCTGACGCCTGCGCGACCAGATCACCGAGCGGGCTCGGTTTCTGCCCGTGCGCCTCCGCCCAGTACAGACCGTTCTGCCGTCCGCGTTCGCTGGTGAACGTCGTGGCGTACAGGCCGGCCCGCTTGCCGTCGTGGCCGTCGCGCGCGTAGCTGCGCTGCGCGTCGACGTAGGTGCGGACCGTCGCGATCACCGCGAGCTCGTTGCGACCGATCCGCCGCGCCACGACCTCCTCCCGCCCCGACGCGGTATCGAATCGCCACCGCGTCCCACTCTTCACGAGCGGGACGGGAAACGGCCACGCCTCGTTGCCGATCACCAGGGTCCTGCGGTTCGCCCCCTGGCTCGTCAGACTCCATCCTTCGGCGACGGCGGCGCTGAAGACTTCGCGGTTCTGCCGGCCGGTCGCCGGATCGGACGACGCGACCAGCTCCTGGCTGCCAGGTCCGAAGATCGCCATCACCTGGTCGAGATTGCCTGCCTTCACCGCGTCGGTCAGCGCAAGCACCGCATCCTCCGGCGAGGCGAACGTCCGCGCCGCCGGCGGCGCGCCGGCGGCCAGCGGCATCACTGCGATGACGGCCGCGCCCACGATCCCGGCGATCCCGGCCACGATTGCCACGACGGTACGCCGCGACGATGTTCGTCGATGCATGACTGCAATCCTCACGGCGTCTCAGCGCCGCCGTCCGCCGCCGCCGCCGCCGCCGCGCGAGCGTGAGCTGCTCCGGCTCTGCGTCCCGCGGCTGCTCGCCGCGCGCTCGGACTTCCCGCTCGAGTATCCGGAGAACGCGTCCGACTTCGTGCCGCTCCGATCGGCGGTCGACGAGCGTTGCGCGGCCTGTTCGCCGCTGCTGTGGCCGCGCGATTCGTAGGTCGACCCGCGCGCGGCTCGCTGCTCGCTCGTCGTCGCGGCGGTGCCGGAGCCGCGCGCCTGCGTGGACGTCTGCGTGCCCGCGGCGCGCTGTCCCTGCGCCTCGGTCCGCCGCTGATCGCGCTGCGCCTGGGACTCGGGCCGGTTTTCGGTGCGGTTCTCCTGGCGATCGGTCCGCTGCTCCTGCGCGTTCCCGGCGCGATCGCCGCGTTCGTCGGCCAGATCCTCGCGGTGATCCTGCCAGTCCTCGCGCGCGTCCTCGCGATGGTCGTAGTAGTCGTCCCACGCGTCGTTGTACATGTAGCCGCCGCCGTGCATGCCGTACGGCCCGTAGTAATAGTTGTTGTTCACCGCGGCGCCGATGACGATCCCCGCGGTGAATCCGATGACGCCGGCCGCCACCGCGGCGTCCGCGCTGCTGTCCTTCACCACGACGGTGTTCGTCACCGTCGGCGCGGTGGTGTAGACGGTCGTGGAGTTGTACTGCGGCACGTAGACCACCTGGGGGTTCGTCGGCTCGATCACGATGACCTGGTCGCCGGACGAGGTGGTGCGCGTCTCGACGGCCTGCTGCGGCGTCGACGTCAGCGTGCCGACAGTCTGCGCCTGCGCCCGCAGCTTCTGAATGCTGGCGAAGACCGCGCCGCGATCGGCGATGAAGACCTGGCCGAGCAGCTTGGTCCAGTCCAGCTTGTCGGCCATCATGGTGACGACCTGCGGGAACAGCGCGAGCGCGACGAAGCTCGGCTCGAAGTTCGCGAGCAGCGCCGCATCCTGGAGCGCGCTGCCTTTGAGCGAGGCATTCGCCTTGAGCCAGTCGCGCAACCGCGTCACGGCAGCCGGGTCGCCGGCGCACATCAGGATCTGCGCCAGCAGCGAGTCGGGATACAGGGCGACGGGCGCGACCAGATTGTCGATCGACGTCCCGGCCTGCTGCGCGCCGGCCCGCATCCCGGCGGCTTCGATCGGGCTGACGACGTGCGTGCGCACCGCGTGCGGGACCAGCGGTCCGGCGGCGACCGACAGAAGGACAACGCAGACGAAGGCACTCGTCCGGCTCATGATACGGACCTCGGCGTGAAGACAGCATCGGCCGTGCCCGCCGGATTCACGTCCCCCGCCGGCTGTGAAAGTGTTCTGGCCGAAGGCTTTACGCGGTGGACGCCGGTTCAGACGACGGCGCGGCCGACCGACGCGGCTCCGCGCGGCCGGAGGCGTGCTCCCGAATGACGGAGGGTGTGACCGAGAGTGTCTACGCGCGCTTGTTGCGCGCCGGCAGGCGCACGTCGATCGAGGCGGGCTGCTGGCTGGCGCGGACCGTGGTCTGCTCGTAGAGCCAGATCGGCGTCGCCAGCCGGTTGGCGAGCCGCGGATCGAGCCGCGAGCGCGAGACGACGTCGAGCAGATCCTCGATCACCTGCAGGTCGCCGAGCGCCGAGGCGTGGCGCGCGCGGCGGAGCACGGCGAGGTTCGCCAGGCGGCCGTGCTGCATGACGACGGCCTCGAGCGCGAAGACGGCTTCCTGCTCGTCCCACTCGTTGGCGCGCGCGAACCGCTCGTTCCAGCGCGCCCGGCAGCCGGAGGCGTCGGTGATGTCGTTTCCCGATTCGCATTCGAGCGGCGTCGCCAGGACGGTCATCACCGCGGCAAGCGAATCAGGCCGGTCGGTGGTCGCGAACCGCATCATGCCGAGCATGATCACCAGGCAGATCGCCGTGGCGGTCGCGGCGCCGAGCCCGGCGTAGACCAGATGCAGATCCTCGAACATCAGCCGGATCGTCGAGAAGAGCGACGCGTCCTCTTCGGCCTGCATGCGGCTGACGACCGTGGACGTGAACACGCCGGCGTCGTCCCGCGACAGCATCGCGCGTCCCGGTGCGAGCGCCTGCAGCATGCTGCCGACCGACTGGAGATCGTCCAGGAGTTCCGCGCAGCGGTCGCACCACGCGAGGTGCGCGCTGACCGCGATCTGATCGGGGACGGCCAGCTCGCAGTCGTGGAACGCCTGCAGCCGCCGGCGCGTCGAGGCGCAGGTGAGCGGCTTCACGCGGTCCTCGCTTCACGCAACTCGAGGCGCAGCGCCTGCCGGGCGCGCGTCAGCCGCGACTTGACGGTGCCGACCGCGACGCCGAGCGAGAACGCAATCTCTTCGTAGCTGAGGCCGTCGATCTCGCGCAGCACGATCGCCGTCCGCTGATCGAACGGCAGGTGATCGAGCGCCTGCTGCAGCCGTTCCGCCAGCTCCTTCTGCGCCAGCACGCGATCGGGCGTGGACTCGCCGCCGGAGAAGAAGTCGCCGTGCGAGGCCAGGTGCTGATCGAGCGACACCTGATCAGCGCGATGGCGCCGACGCCAGAAGCGGTGACGGTTGCGCGCCTGGTTCACCGCGATGCGGTAGATCCAGGTGCGAAGGCTCGATTGTCCGCGGAACCGGTGGATCGTGCGGAAGACCCGGAGGAACACTTCCTGTGACAGGTCGAGGGCTTCGTCGCGATCGCCGAGCAGGTTCATCGCCAGCTGGACGACCATGCGCTGGTGCTCGGCGACGAGCTCGGTGCAGGCGAGCTGCTCGCCGGCTGCACACCGCTGCACGAGCACGGCCTCACGCCCGCCAACCTCGGACCAACTCGCGACGCGTGCCTGTTTCACAGAGACTTCCACTATACCAAGGTTAGACCCCGCCGTGCCCCGTTGGTTCCGCCCGCGGTAGGATAGCCGCCGTGAAGCGTTCGATTGTCGTAATGGCCGTGCTGGCGCTGGTGGCCGCTGGCGGGGCGTCGGCCTACCAGAACGCCGCGCGCCAGCGCGATTATGCCGCGGCGCTCACCCGCGGCGACACGGCGCTCCGCGACGATCAGACCTCCGGCGCGATCGAGGCCTACAGCGGCGCGATCGCGCTGCGGCCCGACTCGATGCTCGCCTACCTGCGCCGCGGGCAGACCTACCAGCGGCGCGGCGACCGCGGCGACCTCGAGGCGGCCGCGCGCGACTTCCGCACCGCCGCGTCGATCGACGCCACCGCCCCCCGCCCGCTCGAAGCGCTCGGCGACGCCCTCTATCAGCTGCAGCGGTACGATCGCGCCGAAGACGCCTACGAGCGCTGTCTCCGCCTCGACGATCGATCGAGCCGCGTCGCCTATCGGCTCGCCCTCGCCCGCTATCGCCGGCGCAACATGGACGGCGCGCTCGCGGCGCTCGGCGACGCGATCCGGCTCGACGATCGTGTCGCCGGCGCGCACTACCTGCGCGGTCTCTGCCTGCGCGACAAGCGCCGGCTGCCGGAGGCGCTGCAGGCCATCGAGCGCGCGCTCGCGCTCGATCCGGCGCTGCTCGCGGCCCGTGACGAGCTCGCGGATCTGTACGGCGCGCTGGATCGCCGCGGCGAGCAGCTCGAACAACTGCAGCTGCTCGCCGGGCTCGACCGCGACAACCCGGCGCGGCAGATCGCCGTCAGCATGGCGCACGCGCGCGCCGGCCACTGGGATCTCGCCGTGCTGACGCTCGGCGGCGCGCTCGAACGCGACCCGAACCAGCCCGAGTTCTATCGGGCGCTCGGCCAGGTGTGGCTCGAGCGGCCGCGCGACGATCCCGCGTTCCTCAGCAAGGCGCGCGAAGCGCTCGAACGCGTCGCGACCGGTCCGTCCGCCACGAGCGAGGCGCTGCTGCTCTACGCGCGCACGCTGCTCCAGGAAGGCGACGCCGAGGGCGCCGAGCACGCGCTGCAGCAGGCGACCATGCGGTATCCGATCGATCCGCAGGCGCTGCTGCTGTATGCGACGACCGCCGAGAAGCAGAACCACCTCGAAGACGCACGGCGGGCGCTGATTCAATACGGCGCGATCGCTACTGATGAAGGCGATGCGGCTGCGCGCGCCGCGCGGATCGCGGCGCTGTCGGCGCGCATCAGCGCGCGCACCTCGGCGATCAGGAAGTAAGAGTGCGTGTCAGAATCCGGTAGCGCAGCCCTTCAGGGCTGCCCGCGGCAGCATTCCGCGGTAATCGACGTTGGCAGACCGACGTGGAGCCGCGCACAACGGCTCCCCAGCCGCCTTGTGCCCGGCCCCACCCGCTCCACGGCGTCCCCGCTGCCGGAGACGTTGACGCGGCCGTTCAGCCGCAGCGCCGGCGACGACCCGTGGGACAGGCCGCCGGCGAACCGCAGGTTGACGACGTCGAGCCGCCGCCGCCGCTGACGGCGAGTGCGACCGCGTCCGGAGCAAACTCGAACTCAGCTTCACTCCGCCGTCGCCGCACGTGACGCGGCGATCGGAACACGTGTTCCTCGAAAGGCAACGGGCGTTCCCTCTGTCGCAGTCGTGCCCCACCCGTCACGCCGCCGTGACATCGCCTGATTTCCTTCGGATTCTCACGGGTTTCTCGCCGCGGGATTCCGGCGCCCGAGGGCGCACGGCCCCGCATCGTCTCCGATCGGATAGGTTGGCCGCGGTCGGACGGATACGAAGCGCACACGCGCAGCTCGGCAGTCCTCTTGCTTGCTCCCAGGCCTGTCAGGTATGACCGCCAAGCTCGTCGTTCTCGCCGGACCACGCTGCGGCGACACGATGTCGATCGACGCGGCCGAGACGTCCATCGGCCGCGACACCCAGAATCACCTGACCATCCCCGACCATCTGATGTCGCGCCGCCACTGCGCGATCGGGACGTCGGCGACGTTCTGCACGCTGCGCGACCTCGGCAGTGCGAACGGCACCTACGTCAACGGGATGCCGGTCCGCGAGCGGACGCTCGTCCACGGCGATCGGATCCGCGTCGGCGATTCGGTCCTGCTCTTCCTGCAAGCCGGCGCCGGCGCTGACGCCGGGAGCGCCGCGGCCGAGCCGGAGGACTTCCAGCCCGACGATCGCACGCAGCGCATCGCGGGCGGCGATGCGAAGACGGCGGCCGAACCGCCGCCCGGATCGCCCGACGCGATCGTCGCCGAAGTGCTCGCCGGACGCATGACGCTGCAGGCGCACGACATGGTGGGCGACAGCGGGTCGATGCACGCGGTCTACGAGTGCATCCGCAAGGTGGCGCCGCGCGACTCGACGGTGCTGATCTGCGGCGAGACCGGCACCGGCAAGGAGCTCGCCGCGCGGGCGGTCCATCAGAACAGCCCGCGCGCGTCCCGGCCGTTCGTCGCCGTCAACTGCGCCGCGCTCACCGAGTCGCTGCTCGAGAGCGAGCTGTTCGGCCACGAGAAGGGCGCGTTCACCGGCGCCTTCGCGCTCAAGAAGGGCAAGTTCGAGGTCGCCGAGGGCGGCACGATGTTCCTGGACGAGATCGGCGAGCTCGCGCCGGCGCTGCAGGCGAAGCTGCTGCGCGCGCTGCAGCACCACGAGTTCGAGCGCGTCGGCGGGACGCGCACGATCCGGATGAACGTCCGCCTGATCGCCGCCACCAACCAGGACCTGCAGGCGGCGGTCGCGTCGGGACGCTTCCGCCAGGATCTCTGGTACCGTCTGAACGTCGTCGGGCTGACGATGCCGCCGCTGCGCGAGCGGCGCGGCGACATCCCGGTGCTCGCGGCGCACTTCGCCGCGAAGTACGGACGCGGCCGCGCCGTCACGCTGTCGCACGATGCCGTCGACGCGCTGCGCGCCTATGACTGGCCAGGCAACGTGCGCGAGCTCGAGAACGCGATCGAACGTGCGGTCGTCCTCGGCTGCTCGGACACGATCGTCGCCGACGATCTGCCGGCGGCGGTTCTCCAGTCGTCCTCGGCGCTGCCGCGCGACGGCGCCGCCTACCACCGCGCCGTTCTCGACGTGAAACGCCGCCTGATCCTCGACGCGATCGATCGCTCGGGCGGCAACTACACCGCGGCGGCGCGCCTGCTCGGCATCAACCCGACCTACCTGCACCGGCTGGTCACCAACCTCCAGCTGCGGGACGTCGCGGGCGCGACCGCGACGACGCCGCGTGGGTGAGCCGGCGGTGGCGGCGGTCATGCTCGCACCCTTCACGCGCCTCGGCCCGTACGAGATCACCGGATCGATCGGCCGCGGCGGCATGGGCGAGGTCTACTGCGCGCGCGACACGCGGCTGGATCGCACCGTCGCGATCAAGGTGGTCGGGCGCGCCCCGGAGACGCTCGACGCCGCGGCAAGCCTCGAGCGCGAGGGACGTGCGGTCGCCGCGCTGAACCACCCGCACGTCTGCGCGCTCTACGACGTCGGCCAGGACGCCGGCACCGCGTTCCTGGTCATGGAATACGTGCGCGGCGAGACGCTGTCGGCGCGCCTGGCCCGCGGTCCGCTGCCGGTCCGCGAGGTGATCCGCTACGCGATCCAGATCGCCGAGGCGCTCGATCACGCGCACCAGCACGGCGTCGTCCACCGCGATCTGAAGCCGGCGAACGTCATGCTCACCGATCGCGGCGCGAAGGTGCTCGACTTCGGCCTGGCGACGCTGCGCGCCGCGCCGATCGAGATCCCGCTGGATCGGACGCCGGTCGCGACGCGGCAGATCGCCTCCGAGACGACGCTGCTCGGCACGGTCCAGTACATGGCGCCGGAACGGCTGGAGGGCGCGGAGGCCGACGCCTCGTCCGACGTGTTCGCGTTCGGCGCCGTCGTCTACGAGATGGCGACCGGCCGCCGCCCGTTCGAGAGCGGCAGCCCGGCCGGGGTGATCGCAGCGATCCTGCAGTCCGATCCGCCGCCGCCGTCCACGCTCCGGCCCGAGCTGCCGTCGTCGATCGACTGGGTCGTCGGCAAGTGCCTCGCCAAGCATCGCGATGCCCGCTGGCGCGCGGCCGGCGATCTGGTCGAGGTGCTGCGCTGGATCGCGCACGCGCCGGATGCCCGGAGGCCCGCCGAAAAGACGAAGCGCAGGTATCTGCTGCCGGTCGCCGTCGCATCGCTCCTGCTCGTCGCGGCGGCAGTCGGCGCGCTGGCGCCGCGGCTGGCGCACCAGCCGTCAGCGGCCCAGCCGTTCGCGTTCTCGATCTTTCCGCCTGAGGGCGGCGGCTTCACGCCGACGCCCTCGTCGGTGCCGACGCCGCAGTTCGCGCTGTCGCCTGACGGACGCCGGCTCGCCTTCGTCGCCTCGCTCGGACACGACGCGCCGCAGCTCTGGCTGCGCGACTTCGACGCGCTCGCCGCCGAGCGGATCGCCGGGACGCAGGGCGCCGAGTATCCGTTCTGGTCGCCCGACAGCGACGCGATCGGCTTCTTCGCCGGCGGATCGCTCAAGCGCGTCGATCTTGGCGGCGGTCCGCCGCGCGTGCTGGCGCCGGCGGCGCACGGGCGAGGCGGCGCGTGGAGCCGCAGCGGGCTGATCCTCTTCGCGCCACACACGCAGAGCGGCCTCTATCGCATTCGCGCCTCCGGCGGCGACGCCGCAGCGGTGAACGAGCCGGACGTGGCGCGGCACCAGGCGTCGTTCCGCTGGCCGCAGTTCCTGCCCGACGATCGGCACTTCATCTTCTTCGCGCAGAGCACGTCGCCCGAGACGCACAGCATCTATCTCGGCGATCTCGACGGCTCGCCGCCGATCAGGCTGGTGAGCTCCGGTCTGAACGCGATCTACGTCCCGCCGGACCGTCTGCTGTTCGTCGCCGACGGCACGCTGATGATGACCGCATTCGACTGGCACACCGGGACAGTCGCCGGCGACGCCGTGCCGATCGCCTCCTCGGTCGCCGGGTCGAGCAACTTCTCGGCGGCCGTGTCGGCGTCGCGCGGGCCGCTCGCCTACGCGAGCACGGCCGCCACGTCGGAGCTGGTCTGGTTCGATCGCGCGGGCCGGCGCGGCGACTCGCTCGGCGCGCCGGCGGAGTACGTCGACTTCAGCCTGTCGCCCGACGGTCGTCAGCTCGCGCTGTCGGCGGTCGATACGCCGGGCAGCCACCCCGACGTCCGCGTCCTCGATCTCGCGCGCGGCGCCAACCGCCGTCTGACGACCGACGAGGCCACCGACGCGTCGCCGGTGTGGGCGCCGGACGGCAGGCGGATCCTCTTCCGCGCGAATCCGCGCGGCGTCCACGATCTCTATCAGACCGCCGCCAACGGATCGCTGTCGCCGTCGCTCCTCCTCCACACCGACGACGCGAAGTATCCGACCGACTGGCTGCCGGACGGCCGCGGCATCGTCTACCACACGTTCCAGCGCAGCACCGGCGCCGACATCTGGCTGGCCTCGCCCGACGGCTCGCAGCAGAAAGTCCTCGTCCAGACGCCGTACGACGACATGCAGGGACAGGTCTCGCCTGACGGCCGCTGGCTCGCCTACACGTCGCTCGAGAGCGGGCAGCCGGAGGTGTACGTCCAGAGCCTGGTCGACGCCGACACGCAATTCCAGATCTCTGCGGGCGGCGCCGATCCGCGCTGGCGCCGTGACGGCCGCGAGCTGTTCTACATGTCCGCAGACGGCTGGCTCACCGCGGTCGCCTTCAATGGCGATTCGCCGGGCGCGCCGAAACAGCTCTTCGCGATGCACCTGGCGCCGTCGCTGCAGCCGTACATGAGCAACTACAACGTGACGCCGGACGGCCAGCGGTTCCTGCTGAAGGTACCGGTCCGTGATGTCAGCTCGACGCCGATCCACATCCTCACCGACTGGCGCGCCGGACGGCACAAGTCGAGGAATTAGGAATTTGGAATTTGGAATTTGGAATTCGTGATCACCTTCCGCATCATCCGGATGGCGGACGTTCCGAAGCGTCCAATTAGAATCACGCATTCCAAATTCCAAATTCCGAATTCCTAATTAATTCCGAGCCTCCCCATCAGCTTGGTCAACCCCTGACGCGTCACGCCGAGTTCCGCGGCGGCGCGTCCCCGGTTCCCGCCGGTGCGGACGAGCGCGGCGCGGACGAACCGTTCCTCGAAGCTTCGCCGCGCGGCGTCGAGGCGGCAGGCCGGGTCCGACGGTCGCGCGCCGAAGGCCGGCGGCAGCGCGGACGGCGGGACCACGCCGCGCTTCGGGCTGCGAACCGCGAGGGCCGCGAGCACGTTCTGCAGTTCGCGCACGTTGCCGGGCCAGTCGTAGCGCGCGAGGGCCGCGAGCGTGGCCGCGCCGAGCGTCGCGCGGCTGCCGACGCGCGCGGCCGCGTCGCGCCAGAAGTGCTCGGCGAGCAGCACGACGTCCTCGCGCCGATCGCGCAGCGGCGGCACGGTGATGCGGATGACGTCGAGGCGATACAGCAGATCGAGGCGGAAGCGGCCGGCCTCGACCTCCTGCGGCAGCCGGCGGTTGGTCGCCGCGACGACGCGGACGTCGATCCGCCGCGGCGCGGTCTCGCCGACGCGCCGGAGCTCGCCTTCCTGGAGCACGCGTAGCAGCTTGGCCTGCGCCCGCGCCGACAGCTCGCCGACTTCGTCGAGGAACAGCGTTCCGCCGTCGGCTTCCTCGAAGACGCCGCGGCGATCGGCGACGGCGCCGGTGAACGATCCGCGGGCGTGGCCGAAGAGCTCCGACTCGACGAGATCCTCCGGCAGCGCCGCGCA
>Ga0134121_10005197_pt1 | contig 10605 bp, 18 predicted proteins | sample KB301_FD_96463 | JGI IMG/M metagenome (GOLD analysis project Ga0134121, IMG submission 96463) | Terrestrial soil microbial communities without Nitrogen fertilizer from Kellogg Biological Station, Michigan, USA - KB3-0-1 | ecosystem: Environmental > Terrestrial > Soil > Unclassified ...
ACCATTCGCTGCACCGAACCCGGCCTCTACACTCTCGTTGCAATCGTTAGTCATGGTGGGCCGGATCGCTGAGCTTGGGTTAGCCGTCTGAGCGGACACCACTGAAAAATATGGCATCCCGCCGGGCAGCACCTTCCACATTTCACGCGGCATGAGCATCGTTGCCTGTCCGCTGGCTAAGCCGAGTGCGAGGAGTTGTTCGATGCTTCGATGCTCACCCCATTGCTCGCCGTCTTTCGTCATGCAGGCGTTGAGGAAGCTCCAGCCGCCACCCTTGCTCGCTTGGAAGTTGTCCGGCAGACAGTTGAGCATCTGCTTGATTTCGTCCCTGTGGGCCTCGAGTCGCTCGCGATGGAATCCAAATTTATGTAGTACCCCTTCTCCGACGGCTGGGTTTGACGTGTCCTCACCGTCCCGGAAGAGGCAGTCCATGAATACCGCGTTCACGTTTTCCGCTGTCAGTGTTTTCATCGGCTAACCATGCGCTTGCAGTTGTTTTCTGAGTGCTCCTATCTCTTCATCTCTTCATAGCCCGAATTTAATTCCGCCACCCCAATTGCTTGAAGCGCGTCACAGTCTCGCTCGGCTGTTCGACAGTTTCGGTTGGCATTACGTCGTCTAACAGTCGATGCAGCGTCCTTCATTTCAATCCGTTCTGCATCTCAGACTTCTCAATTCCGAGCATGATCCTCGCTCCCTCTAATGCTGTCTCCGCCCGGCGAAGCAGGAAGTCAGCGCATTGATCCGGGGTTATTTTTTGCTTCACTTCTTTCAGGCGCTGAAGTTCCCATTGCAGAGCCGTTAGCTTTCGCCTCATGGATTCCCGGCCATCCTTGTAGCCTTCTGAGTAAGAGGATGCAGAACCACTCGATGCAGGCAACGCTGGCTCTGGTTGTGTGACAGCTTCTGGTTTTGGTTCGGGGGCAGAACCACTTGGTAGCGCCGCCGAACCATTCCCTGATGCCAACTGCGCTCCGCTTGTTGGCACGGTCACACTCTCGACGTGCGGCAGTGCGTGCGGCATTCCGTAGTCTTGGTATTCGGCGCGCAGTGGCATACCTCATTCGTTCGGCGAATCCGTTACATCGGCCCAGATTTTGGGACTGCGGCCCAGTCTTATGAGCCAGTCACTTTGTTTTTTAGCCAAATCGAACGTATCGAAGTACTCCTGAGACGGTCTGCCATCTTTGCTCTGCCATGTGACGAGATACATAAGACCACCACGGGTTTCTTCCACGCTGATTCTCCGAACCATTCGCTGATTCGAACGCCGGGCGTCCGTCGCGGTTTCAATCGTTGGTTTTGGGTTCCGGCGTCGCATACCTCAGTCGTTCTCCATCACTTGCCGTATTTGCGTTCTGCAAGCGGAAGCCAGGCCGAAGTGAGTTTCTTTAATTCTCGGCCCAGCAGCGTTTCTCAGTTTCACCGCATCGCGGGCCATGCTAAGGTCACGGTGTTTTCGTTCAGCGGCACTCTTGGCCTGGTAGAGGCGTTCTAGTTCTGATTCCTCCGCGGGGCTGAGCCGTGATGGAGAACCAGTTGATGGAATGAACGACGGATTGCCGTGGGTTGGCGCTCCCATCACTTCCAAGTTTCGAATGTCACCTGCGATTTCGGTCGGGTTCATAAGTCGTCATTCATCGCCGCGTTGGAGCGCCGGAGTGCGCGCTGGGTGTTCGCACGTTTCCTCTGCGCCGCCTTGAGTCTCGCCGTGCGCTTCGCGAGTTCGGACGCGCTGAATTTCTTCGGCACGCCAGCGGCCAGCTTTCCAAGTTGCGATGCCGATTTATTCACGGTCGCCCTCCGCTTCTGCGACGGCGACTGATGCTTGCTCATACACGTTTGAGTCATTCTCAGTCCAGTCGAGTTTGTGATCGGCGTATCCGTCACGCAGCCGCTTTTGCATCGCCTTGAGAGCGGCCAGCAGCTTCGGCGCGGCAGCGAGCAGTCGTGCGTTGGCGAGTTGTTCTTCGACGGTCGCGCCGTAGGTTGCCTTAGCGATCAGCGGCACGACATCTTTCTTGAATCCGGCGGCATCGCGTTCATCACGCTCGACCGGGAAGTAGGCAGGCTCGTAGTCATTCTCGACGTATGGGCCGACAGTCCACGAGCCTTGGGTTGCGGTTGCTGGTTTGTGATTTCCGTTTTGTGTTTTCATCATGCCGCCATGTTCTACCACATAACCGGATATGTCAACCATGTATTTCGGATTTCTTTTTTGACGACAAAGACCGGGCGCTCCAACCAGTCCTTGCAGAGAACCCGGCCATTGCGCGCTGGTTGCAATCGAAAGTCTCATGTGGCTGGGTCTCTGAAGTCTGCGTTCGGCACTTTCACTTCCTCAACGACTCGGCGAGGCTGCTTCCGCTTCCTGTCGGTGGCTGCTCTTCTCAGCGCAAACATTCTCGCCTCTTCGATTGTTGCATGAGTGTTTATTCCGATCTGGGACCAGAAGGGCCACCATCTGGGCCGTTGCTGCACTTCGTATCCGAGGTAGGCATCGGTCACAATTCGGTACCGTACGGTCATCGCTGTCAATTCCGACCGAGCATGATCCTCGCTCCCTCTAATGCTGTCTCCGGCGGCGAGTTTTCCGAGTTGTGACGCTGCTTTTTTCATTCGATCACCAACCCCACCCCCGGCCATTTCCCGCAGCTTGCGAACCAGCCCAATTTCCTCTTTCGTCCCTTCGAGGCATTGCCGAGTTTCGAGTGGGCCGGACACTCTAACCATGCGCAGCGAGCGAGCGCAAGATAAATCATTATCTAATTTATGTTGACTCCGGTATCTGAACAGATTTATTTAATAGCAACCGATGAAACGATTAACTCTCGCCTCACGCATTCGCAAAATGAAAATCGGAGAAGTCTGGACATTGGACACGCCAGGAGAACGCGCCAAAGTTCTTGCTATCTCCAAAAACTTGCGTGATGCCGGAGTCATTGATTTCCAAATCACAACAAAGCCATTGCCCAAAGGTGGGTTTGTTGCAATCGCAATGCCATGAATCCAAGAGTCCGACGTATATGGAACGGAATCAAACAGAGGTGTTTCAAGCCAAGCTCTATCGGCTGGAAGCGTTATGGTGGGCGCGGAATCACAATGTGCGATGAATGGAAGCATTCTTTTGAAGCTTTTTATCGAGCGGTCGGCGATCCACCACCCAGCACCAGTATTGATCGAATAGATAATGACGGAAACTATGAGCCTGGGAACGTGCGTTGGGCCACCGCCGCTGAACAAGCCATGAACACGCGCAGGAGTCATAAATTCGTAGTTGTGTTCAGGCATCGCATCCAACCGATGAAGCCGGGCGACCAGTTCAAAGTGTATTCAAAAGCAGATCGCAGTGCCGCCGTTCGAGAAGGTCGAGCGATGAAACGTTACGGCGTAATCCAATTCGGGATCACGAGCTACGAGCACGATGACGGAACATTTTCGATAATCGCTGTATGAACAAGACGATCGAAATTGGCTACATTGCGCTCTGGGCTGCAACATTGGCTGGATTCCTCGCGATCTGGGCGATGGCATTATGACAACCGAGCAAGCGATCTGGATCGCGCTCTGCGTGATAACGTTTGTTCTGGTTCGGTTATTACCAAGGAAATAAATGAACGATAAACTTGAAGTGGTTAAAACGGAGTCCCCAGCACCGACTGTAGCGCACATGCTGCAATCGGCTATTGAACGCGGCACGAGCGCCGACGATCTCGGCAAGCTGTGTGCGCTTTACGAAAGAATGGAGGCGATCAATGCGTCGAAACAATTCGCCCAGGCGTTTACCGCACTGCAAAACGAGTTGCCAGCGGTGCAGGCAACGAAGCCAGTCCCGGCGAAAGATGGCAGCGTGAAATACCGATATGCCCCTTACTCCGATATTATGCGACAGGTTCAGCCAATGCTGACCAAGCATGGTTTTTCTATTCGCTTCTCTAGCACGACGGATGAACAGCGCGTAACGATGGCTTGCACCTTAATGCACATTGGCGGTCATTCAGTAACCAACGAATTTACTGTCCGCATCGGGCAAGGGCCACCTGGGTCAAGCGAGTCACAAGCCGATGGTTCTGCCGCCAGCTATGCCCAACGTGGGGCATTGTGTGATGCGCTAAATATTATCGTACGAACGGATGACGATGCGCGACTTGAAGGGGGACGCATTACGCCAGAGCAAGCGGCATCGCTCCGTGATCGCGTCCGAGCTACCGCTTCCAATGAAGCTGCCTTTCTCAAATTCGCTGGCTCCGAAACATTCGAAAATATTTCGGCAATCAAATACGCGATGCTTGATCAAAATCTCAGGCGCAAGGAAAAAGTGTCATGAGTAAAATAATCGACCTTGCCGGGCAACGATTCGGACGACTTAAAGCGATCGAGATTTGCGGAAGGGATTCTCGGCAACTAGTTGTTTGGTTTTGTTCCTGCGATTGCGGAAAAAGCGCGATGGTAACCTCGCACAATTTGCGAACGGGGAACACAAAATCTTGTGGTTGTCTTGTGTTGGATGAGAATTCAACCACTCATGGCATGAGCTACAGTGCCGAACATGAGACTTGGAGTGGAATGAAGGCAAGATGCAGTAATAAGGCAAACAAGCGTTATGCGTTGTATGGCGGACGTGGGATCGCGGTGTGTGACAGATGGTTGTCTAGTTTCGAGAATTTTTTCGCTGACATGGGACCAAGGCCGAGCAGCAAATACACCCTCGACAGGATAGACCCCAACGCTGACTGGAAAACCCAGCAGAACAATCGGCGAAATAATCGTATTATAGAATTCAAAGGAGAAAAATTAACTGCCCCACAATGGGGGGCTAGGGTCGGGATACGGTCGCTCACTATCTTACAAAGGATTGATCGCGACGGTTGGAGTATTGAGAAGGCGATTACAACCCCGCTCAGGAGATGGGCATGATTATTTCTCCCCACGCCCAAGGGACAACCGCATGGTTGGAAGAGAAAGCTGGCATTCTCGGCGCCAGTGAGCTTGGAGAACTGGTAAAACTTAACTTTGATTTAAGGACCGGGGAAATGGTGCAAACTCTTCTCGCTCGGAAATTGGCCGAACGGTGGAATGGCCCATTACTGGGATTCAGTTCTTTCGCGACAGACCAAGGCAACATTCTTGAAGATGAAGCATTGCCTTGGTTGGCTTTCAACTATGATGTGGAAATTTCAAGACCTGGATTTTTGATGACTGATGATAAGTCTTTTGGAAGCTCTCCTGATGGAATAATCTCGCATACCGAAGATTCCGAGGAAATGGGCCTTGAAGTAAAGTGCTATCAGCCGGTTCATGTCGTTAAAGCCCTGCTCGACGGCGAAGTCCCAAAAGAACATTTAGCGCAGATCCACGGCGGAATGTTTGTGACCGGATATAAGCGATGGAAATTTCTTTCCTATCATCGAAGTTTCCCGAAATTGCTACTCACAGTAGATCGTGACGAAGAGATTCAAAAGAAGATCGCCGTTGCTGTCGCCGAATTCAAAGACAGAATGGAAGCTGGCTGGAAACACTTGCTCGACTTAAATGGTGGCGAACCACCGCCCAAGCGCGAACCCATGACCTTCGCCCACGAATTTCGCTCAGAAATGCCAACATAACAAAATTATGATCGAAAAAACCACCGCATACCGTGTCGCCGACAAGCATTTTGCCACCTTGGAAGAAGCGCAAGCGCACGAGCTTGAAGTCCTGATCCGTGCGGCCAACTCGGAAGAACCGCAGGAAGTCTCACGCCACTTGGTCGCTGCCAGGGAAAAGGTGATCGACATCCTGACGACCGGCCCGCGAAGCAAGGTCAAAAATCGCAAGATCAACGGTGCCAGGAAAACGCGGGCGCCGAAGGAGGAAGCAGCGTGAACTCGTTGGAGCCGGTGATCGCGTTCATCGACGAACGCTTGAAACAGCTACGCCGCAATAACTGCGTGGATGCTGACTATAGGATTCAAGAGCTTGAAATGATCCGCAACCTTTGCACCGGTTTAATCGAGCAGGACAAACTGCTTAAGGCCGCGATGGGCGTGTGACATGCCTCCAACCTGGACCTCCGCTGACCTCCGCGCCTATGAGCAACGTCGTCGTGGTGGCGGTATAGTGAAGTGCCCGCCTGGAATAGCGGTCAAACCTTCCGGCAAATCCACTGAAGAGGACCGGCTAAATAAACTCGAACGCGCCTTTCTGTTGCACCTGAGAGCAGAAGGATACGAGTGGATCGGGATTCAGTGTATCACCCTAAAACTGGCCTACGATTGTAGGTACACGCCGGATTTATGGACACATGGCCAGTTAGGATTTAGAGCCTGGGAAACAAAAGGACCGCACGCTTGGGAAGACTCGATCATCAAACTGCGGGTTGCGGCTCGGCTCTATCCGATGATTACTTTTACCCTTGTCCGCCGTGACAAGTCGCAAGGCTGGATCATGCAAGACATCAGACCATAAAAAAACCGCGCCAGCCATCCCTAGCCAGCGCGGTCGAGGATTCCCCGCTAGAGTAAGAGCGCGGGGCGTGGGTCGCCGTCGAGGTGCGGCGAAAGTGTTTTTCAAACGTGAAAGTCAACCACAACTAATGTTGTTTCTGCCGGTAGATTCTCGATGAACCGGCTCCAATAATGGTCTCTCCATCGCTCGTCAGGCTCGTTAAATCCGATGATGCACGGCGGCTTGCTGATTCTGCCGACGATGCACTTGCCTTTGTCGCGGCCTTCAATCTTGCATTCGCTGGCGGTTGCGCAACCAAAGAAGCCCATCCGTTGATTTTCATGCCATCGTTTCTTCCACAGGAATGCATACGCCGAAATCCTTCGGTTCTGTCGTTTGGCGATCAGGCTTTCCAATGTTTCATCAGGGGCAAAGTTGTAGAAGGCTCGCATTCCTTTATGAGTTTCAGCTTGAAATGATTCCCAAGCCTCCTGCGCCTCGCTGCGATTCCACGCGGCCATCTCCGCTTCGTTTAATTCATTCCGCAAGCATTGGCTTTTACCGCAAAGCAAATGAGCAAACCTGCCCCCGATTGTCCACCAGTCCCAACGTGTGCCTTTCTTGAACCATTCGCCGCTTTCGTCGAACGGCGCCATCTGCTCTGTGATTTGCGCCTCAATGTCGCCCGGTTCGTCCAAGGCAACGATAATTGCTGCGTGACTCATGTGTCCTTTGGTTTGTTGTTTAACCGCGCCGAAATACTAAATTGTTCCCGATTAGTAGCTGATTAGTCCTCTGGCCCTTCCCAGCTGGTCTAACTCTAGAGCCGCGTAAATCGCCTTAAGATTGGCCGCCACCTCCATCAAATCGCGTTTAAGCCCGTCAATTTCACGCTGCAAGGCTGTAACCTGCGCCTTGAGGTTGTCGTTCTCTTCTTTTAATCGCTCATTTTCATTCCGCAGAATCGCTGCGTTGGCTTCTTCGGCATTCATTTTGCCCTCCTGATGCACACCGGGCAATTCTCTGGAGTTAACGGAGCTTTCGTTTGCCTCCTGATGCCCTCGAACTCGGCAACTCTGCGAACGATCCGAAGTGTGGCCTGCGCTGCGGCCACGTCGCTTTCGTCTCTGTCGGTCTCAAGGAAATATTGTGCTCTGCCAAGCAGCATCATCAAATCCTGCGCCACCTGGTTTTTCCATTCCTCGCTGTGGCCCGCGACAGCAAGCTCGATTTCGTTGCATTCTTTGTGCAGTTGCCTGCATTGCCGTTCGACTTTTCGCCGTTCTTTTGCGGCGAATTTCTCCTGCACCGCATAGCTCGACCCGCGCGGAGCATACTTTTCCTTTTCGATTGGCATAGGGTTAGAGGGTTGCGCGTTGTGCCAGTTGTTCGGAAATGCTGTCGCCACGAGCCAGCGTGTCGATCCAATCGCAGAATGCCAGCTGCGTATCACACGGGTAATCATGGCCAGACAACTTTCGCCGTGGCGATAAGTGTGGGAATGGGTTACGACGCAAATGTGGAAACTCGTTCCAAAATGCTCGCCTCAACTGCCGCTGGTTCGTGATTCGGTATTTCATAATCCTTAAGAGTGGTTTCAAATGGTGAGGCATCGTCACGCGATAGGGCTTGCCTGTCGCTTCGTCTCGTTCAATCGCTGTGCTCGCATAGCTTTTTGAATCTCCGCACTCCATTTCCGCCCACCGTTGCAACGTCATTTCCACTCGACGCAACTTGACCGCTTCCTCGTATGTGAAGCCCATTGCCTGTAATCGACTGAATAGCTCGAACTTTCTTTTTTGTGTGCTCATGGTTTGTCTTTCGTTTTTGTGGTCTGATCCGACCGTTTCATTTTTTTACTTGGTTTGTTGTTTAATTGCCCACTGCCGCCCGGTTAAGAGCGGATGGGGGGAATCAAGCGGCAAAAGCTATTTCGTCGGCGTTTGGTTTTGGCAGGCTGAAAGCCCAATTCCAATTCCGTTTCTTCGCACTACATTCGCAATCATCGGCTGGACGTTTGCAGGTGAGGCAAAAAAGAATCATGTCATTCCAGTCCATTTTTAATACGGGACATTTGAGAAGCAAACAGGCTCCTGACTTCTGGCAGCGTTAGCCCTTAGGCTTGCTGTAAATCACCGTGTGCAAGGTATTGCTGGGCTTGCCGCGCATACTTCCCGGCATGGCGGAAAGCCGTCGCAGGTTCTAAGTAGTCGATAGCTGATTGCGTTGTCATAATCTCTGGTTTGTTGTGAAGCGTGATTTCCTACCATAGATTGCGATTGATAATTCGACAGGCTCCATATTCGGTGATAGTGCCTGCGTGGCCGTTCCTTTTTGCGTGATCGATAATGCGCTTGCACCAAGCGCCAGGCATTACTTTGCCATCGGAAGCTTTATGGTGTGCATGAACATATTCCCAATTCACCGCCTCTTGAAATGTTTTCATGGTTTTTATTTTAAGGTTTGTTGACCGAATTACTCTTACTCTTCACCTACGATCTCATTTTCTCACCGTTATGTCAACCATAAAGATTCCTAGTGTTTATGCGGGTTTGATAAGTTGCGTGCAAAATAGTTCACGCAATCTTAACACTTGTTCGCGCTTTGGATTGATGCCAGAATCGATGGATGAAAAATCCGCACAACGACTATCAAACCGCCGGCGCTCTGCTCCTTGGCCCAGTCATCAAAAAATCTGACATCTTCACTGGTGAACGCCTCGGAGCACAAAACCCAGATTTGGGAGTTTGGCATCGGGAAGCTCGGTTTGACCGTTGTCGGTTCACGTAGAGTCGGGAAGTGCCGCCTAGCTGGTGATTGGCTTCACGCTCAGTCGATTGGTGACCACGAGGCAAACTTTTGGTGTGACTGGTCCGATCTGCCCAAACTTGCCGCGTTTGTAGGGCTGCAAAGACGGAAAACCGGAACGAAGTCGCCGATTTAGTTTCTCGACTGCTCTAGTCGGGTTTAGGCTTCTCTGTGCGGTGTTTCCAGTCATTCAACCGGGTTCGCTACCTAAATCGCCACGTTTTCAGCCCGAATATCGAGTTTCTAACGGCCTATCGGCTGCTCAAACGGTGCTATTCATGGCCCGATTATGCGCTTTGTGCGCTTTTGGCCAGTCCGCCAACGCAACTGACACGCTGGAAACATGGATTTAACCGACCACGGCCTTCAATCATCGGTTTTATCGCCGTCCTGGTCATGTTTCGCATCGGCGCGGCCAAGACCGGGCATGATCTGCTCCGCGCCGGCAGGCTGCTTTCGACGGGTGAGCTTGAGCGAATGGTTGACAAGTTTCTAGTCGAGGAGGAGCAGGCAATAGCCAAGCAGAAGGCGAAAAAACGCAATCAGGCTCAAAAATCAGTATCAGATCGGACTCCAAAACCGTCGCAACCTACGGATTACCAGATCTAACGGCATGATAGAGCATCTGATTGCTAGTCAGATAACCTGATTTTTGGCTGATTTTTCGGCTATTCCCCTACTTGCCGGCCTCCGACCTGGACCTTGCCGACCTCGGTCGTCGGCTGCTCGTCCTATCGGCTCGTCCTCTCCGCTCGCCAGCCGGCGCTCAACCAAGCCAAGCCAGCGAACGAAGAAAAGGGGGTATGCCACCGTGGGGAGGGGGGCGGGTGTCCTTTACGACCATAGACCGTGTGCGTCTATATTTCGGCTTGACCAAAAATGAAGGGTTGGGGTAGAATTTCAAGACTGGCTTTGACAGGCCAAAACGACGGTGGACCAATCAGTTCTGCATCCGTGGGTTCTCAAGCGTGTTCCCCAACGCGCTGGCTGTCGTTCCCTTGTCAACGGATGCAGAATTGAAGGGTTCCATGAAGGAGATACGACTGACGCAGGGCAAGGTGGCGATTGTGGACGACTCAGATTTTGAGTGGCTGAGCAAATGGAGATGGGAGGTTCGACCGGACAAGCGAGAGAAGACTTGGTACGCTCGGCGTCGAATGAAGCCGAGAGTTTACATGCACAGGATGATTCTTGGGTTGACCGATCCGAAGGTTCAGACAGACCACAGAAATCATAACGGGTTAGATAATCGACGAGAGAATCTGAGGGTTGCAACTTTTGGGCAAAACAACGCTAACCGGCGTAAACAATCTGGGTTAACAAGTCGGTTCAAAGGTGTGAGTTGGCAGGCCGACAAAAAGCGGTGGGGTG